>ERZ1026931.522-NODE-522-length-16616-cov-5.024817_pt1 | contig 16616 bp, 16 predicted proteins | sample MGYA00519253_ERZ1026931 | MGnify/ENA primary metagenome ERZ1026931 (study PRJEB26926, sample SAMN06164831) | human gut metagenome | biome: ENVO:00009003; feature: ENVO:2100002; material: ENVO:00002003 | host: Homo sapiens | place: USA | collected 2012 ... | reverse complement strand
CTTATGCGATCGTCGGCAGCGTCAGATGTGTATAAGAGACAGATTAAATACCCTGATACATTTTGCGGACCAGCAGATGTTCTTTGGACAGATGGAAATCCATAGTCTTTTGCTCCTTCACTATAAAAATAATTGGATTGTCTAATTTTTCACAAATCAGTTCCGTACCTCTCATTATATCCTGTGCGTTTCATTTTCGCAAGAGGAACTATCATTCCTTTTTGGAATTCGTGCTTTTTGCTGAATCCGTCCGCGGCTTTTTGTCGTTTTCGTTTCTTTTATGACAGTTTTCCTTCATTTTCAGGAATTGCTTGCATTCCAAAGTGGAAAAAGGAAGGCAACTCCTTTGAGCCGCCTTCCTTTTTTGACCTTTTCAGTGGGGTAATTACTTCTTGCTGTAATCATAGAAGCCCTTGCCGGACTTCTTGCCGAGCTGGCCGCCGCGAACCATCTTCTTGAGCAGCAGAGCGGGACGATACTTCGGATCGCCGGTCTCGCTGTAGAGAACGTTCATGATGGCGAGGCAGACGTCCAGACCGATGAAGTCGCCCAGGGCGAGGGGGCCCATGGGGTGGTTGGCGCCGAGCATCATGGCCTTGTCGATGTCCTCAACGGAGGCAACGCCGGTCTCGACCAGGCCGATGGCCTCGTTGATCATGGGGATCAGGATCTTGTTGACGACGAAACCGGGAGCCTCGGCGACCTCAACGGGCTCCTTGCCGATCTCCTTGGAGAGGTTGTAGATGAAGTCGAAGGTCTCCTGCGTGGTGTTGGCGCCGCGGATGACCTCAACGAGCTTCATGCTGGGCACGGGGTTGAAGAAGTGCATGCCGATGACGGCGTGCTTGAGGCCGAGGCCCATCTCGGTGACGGAGAGAGAAGAGGTATTGGTGGCGAAGACGGTGGTGTCCTTGCACATCTCATCGAGCTCGCAGAGCAGCTCGCGCTTGGTGCCCATCTCTTCCTTGACGCACTCGATGATGAGGTCAGCGTCAGCGGCGGCGGACTTCTCCTCGACGAGGATGTTGTTGAGGATCGCGTCCTTGGCCTCTTCGGTCATCTTGCCCTTCTCGACGCGCTTCTGCAGGGAAGCGGCGAGCTTGTCCTTGTGGCGCTGAGCGGAAGCGACGCTGGAAGCGTACATCAGAGCGGTGTGGCCCTTGGCCGCGAAGACCTGAGCGATGCCGCTGCCCATGGTACCGGCGCCGAAAACTGCAACTTTCATTGTGTGTATCCTCCTACATTATAAATAAATAGTTGAATAGAGATTTCTATGGAATCACTTGTTGGTGAAGGGCTCGTGCTTGCGCTTTTCGAGGAAAGCGCCCATACCCTCCTGCTGATCCTGCGATTCAAAGCAGGAGCCGAACGCCTTCTCCTCGACGACGACAGCCTCGTCCATCGCAAGGTCAATGCCCTCGTTGATGGCCTTCTTGGATGCGCGCACCGCGATGGGCGCGTTGGCCGCGATCTGAGAAGCGAGCTTCTCCGCCGCGCCGTACAGCTCCTCGAGCGGATAGACGGCGTTGACAAGACCGATGCGCAGCGCTTCCTCCGCCTTGATGTTGCGGGCGGTGTAGACCATCTGCTTGGCCATGCCGGGGCCGACCAGGCGCGCAAGGCGCTGCGTGCCGCCAAAGCCCGGCGTGATGCCGAGACCCGTTTCGGGCTGGCCGAAAACGGCGGTATCGGAACAGATGCGGAAATCGCAGCTCATCGAAAGCTCGCAGCCGCCGCCGAGGGCATAGCCGCCGACCGCCGCGATCGTCGGAATGGGGAACGTTTCCAGCTTGCGCATCACATCGTTGCCCTGCTTGCCGAAGGCCTCGGCCTCCGCCTTGCTCAGATCCTTCATCTGCGCAATATCCGCGCCGGCGACAAAGGACTTCTCGCCCGCGCCGCGGACGATCAGGCAGCGGATCTCGTTCAAATCCACCGCGTCGAGCGCGGCGTCGAGATCAGCGAGCACCTGCGAGTTGAGTGCGTTGAGCGCCTTTTCGCGGTCAATGACGAGGTAGGCGATATTGCCTTTGGGTTCATATTTGACAAAAGACATCGTAAGTCTCCTCCTGTCCTTTTTCAGCTATTTTTTATTATATTGTCGGCGCAGGCAATTTGCAAGAGAAAAATCACTTTTTTCAAAAAAGATTCACAATTCTTCGATTTGATTGCAGGAAATGATGCATTTCCTGTCTGCTTTTTCAAAATGCAGCAGAACTTGTATAAAAATCAGAGGAATGACTTGTCTCTTGCGCCATTTTCCGCTATGATAGAGGGCAAATCATCAGAAAATGAGGATCATGCTATGCGAATGCGCAAAAAGAAAAACCTGCTTCCCCGCATGGAACGGTGCGAGGCATATCAGATCAAGGATCCCTACGCGCGCAAGGGTCACTGGCGCGAGCTGATGCCCGAGGCGAAGGAGATCCGCGTGGAGCTCGGCTGCGGCAAGGGCCGCTTTACCGTCGAGACTGCTGCCGCGGAGCCCGACGTGCTGCTCATCGCGGTCGAAAAGGTGCCCGACGCGATGGTCGTCGCGATGGAGCGCGCGGCAAGCGCGGGACTGCGCAACGTCTTTTTCATCGACATCGACGCAAACCAGCTGCCCGAAATTTTCGATCAGGGCGAGGTCGACCGCATCTACGTCAACTTCTGCGACCCGTGGCCGCCCAAGCGGCAGGCCAAGCGCCGGCTGACGCACGGCAACTTCTTAAAGCTCTACCGCAAGGTGCTCAAGGAGAATGGCCAGATCCACTTCAAGACCGACAACGATCCCCTCTTCCTCTGGTCGATTGAGGAGATCCCGCAGTTTGGCTTTGCCCTCTCCGAGGTCACGCGCGACCTGCACGCAAACGGACAGCGCGGCGTGATGACCGACTACGAGGCGAAGTTCTTTGCCGAGGGCAAGAACATCAACCGCTGCGTCGCCACGATGCAGCCGTGGGAAGAGCCCGCGGAAGAAGAAAAGACCGAAGATACGGAAGAAACGGCGGAATAAGAGAAAAGGAAGGCTTTCAGCCTTCCTTTTTGCTTTCTTCGAGATACGGCGAGTACATCATCACCGCGTCGTTCACGGCGACGGGCGTTTCCGCAAGCAGCTTGCCCTGCAAGTCAAAGGTCTGGCGGTAAAGCTCGTTGTGGCGGACATAGCCGCCCCAGTATTGCGCGCGCATCTCATGGTTGCGCTCGACGACCGCGTAACGCTCCGTCGGTTCGGCGCTCACGCGCCACTCGCCCTCAAGGTCCGTTTCGCCGACGCGGACACGCAGCTGATAGGTCTCCTGCGTGTCGTTGCGGATCATCAGGTCAAGATAGGGGTAAAAGCAGGTCGCACCGCTGCCGAAGGGCTGCGTGCGGTTCGCGTCGGGAAAGACGTCATAGCCGTGGCGGTGGCGCTCGACGACCGTGAGCGGCGTGTGCAGCGTCATCCAGTAGATGAGGTTCGAGAGCTGGCACAGCCCGCCGCCCGTCGCGGCGAGATACCCGCCGTTGCGCAGGATCATACCGGGGAGATACCCCTTCCCCGCCGTCGGCTTTCCGATGAGATACCAGTAGCTCATCGTTTCACCGGGGCGCAGCAAAAGCCCGTCGAGCCGCGCACAGGCGAGGCGGAGATTCGTCACCTTGTTGCGCTGGAGCTGCATGTCGACGTCCTTGAGCTTTCGCATGAGCGGCGTATGGTGGGAAAACGCCTGATACGAAAGGTCTTCCCCGCTGCGCTCGCGCGCAAAATGCTTCCGCATCGAAAGCCAGGCGAGCCTGCGCTGCGCGCTGAAATACGCGCCGCCGAGCTTCAGCCGCAAATTAGAGCGTTTTTTCGGTTCGCGGACGGTCATATGCTTCCCTCCCCTGTTCTGCTGCTTTTATAGACGTAAAATGGTGGGAAAAGGTTCCGGTTTTTTCTTATTTCAGGCTCATCACATAGATTTGACACGGATTCCACTCGTCCCAGAGCGTCGGGAATACCTCAAACTCGCAAAAGCCGAGGGCAAGGTAGAATCGGTTCGTCGCGTCATATTCGGGGTACTTCCCCATCTGCACGGTCTTGACCTGCAAGAACGAGTAGCCGAGTTCCTTCGCCCGCCGCTTCGCCGCGGCAAAGAGCGCCTTGCCGACACCGCAGCGGTGATATTCTTTCAGCACGCCCATGACGTAGAGCTCCGCCGTGTCCTTCCCTGTTTCGGCGAGGCAGAGAAACCCGACGGCGCTTTCGCCGTCGAACGCGGCGAAAAACGGCTGCGCCGCGCTTTTTTCGATGTATTCCTCCCGCGCCTCGGGAATGCCGAACCAGTCGGGCAGCGATTCTAAAATGAAGCGTGTGATGCGCCGCTTTTCATCAGGAGTCGTAATCTCTCTGATCTCCATAGTTCTCTCCATCTCAAATATTCAGTCTGCAAAAAAAGCGGTACGGCGCTGCCATACCGCTTTTTTGATGTACGTTTAACGCTGTCCTTTGTCGTAAGGGATACCCTCGGCCTTGGGGGCGCGGGAACTCTTGGACGTGAACGCCAGCACGAGCAGCGTAACGATGTAGGGCAGCATGCGGTAGAAATGGGCGCTGATGCCGATCTCCGCCAGCTTGAAGATGCCGTCGCCGTTGATGTCGATGCTCGCATAGCTTGCCGCGATGCACTTAAAGAGGCCGAACAGCAGCGAGGAGACCGCGATATTCACGGGCTTCCAGTTGCCGAAGATCATAACGGCCAGTGCGAGGAAGCCGAAGCCCGCCACGTCGCCGTTCGAGGCGCAGTTTGCCGTAGTCAGCGCATAGACGAAGCCGCCCATGCCCGCGAGCGCGCCGGAAATGGTCGTGCCCGCGTAGCGCATCTTATAGACGTTGATGCCCAAGGAGTCCGCCGCCTGCGGATTTTCGCCGCACGCGCGCAGACGCAGGCCGAAGCGCGTCTTATAGAGCAGGATCGACAGGATAATGAAGAGCAGAATGCAGACATAGGTCGCCAGGTAGACCTTGTTGATGAAGGTCTCGCCGAAGAAGCCGAGATCCGTGCTCTTGTCGATGCCGAGCGTAGACTTTTTGATCATGAACCAGCTCGCCGCGTCGCCCGTGAGCATCTGGAGCGTATTCTGGTTGGCAATGATGCGGATGAAGAACAGCACGAGTGCGGGGGCCATCAGGTTGAGCGCCGTGCCGCCGATGGTCTGGTCGGCGCGCAGGTTGATGGAGGCGAAGCTCAAAAGCAGGGAGAACAGCGCACCGAAGGCCGCCGCCACCAGCATCGTGAGCAGCTCCACGCCCTGAAGCGCGACCCAGTTGCCGCTCTGCTTGAGGGAGAGGATCGCGTCGCTCGTCTGTAAAATGCGCACGAACCACACGCCGATGAACGCGCCGAAGACCATGATACCTTCCAGCGCCAGGTTGATGATACCGCTGCGCTCGGCGAACACGCCCGCGAGCGCCACGATCATTAGAGGGACGGCATAAATGAGCGTCTGCTGAATGAGGAATGTCATTTCGCGTCGCCTCCTTTCTCGGTTTCAGCCGGTACCGCGGCCGGTGCGGGAGCAGCGGCCGGTGCAGGCTCTGCATTGGCGTCCGCACCGTCGTCATTCTTCCTGCCGAGCTTGCCGATCCACATCTTGATGACCAGCGAGAAGGCGCTGAGGTAGACGATGACGGCGATGATGACGTTCGTGATGTACTCGTTGTAGGCCGTCAGGTTCGTCAGCTGCAAGCCGGAGATGTCGAGCGTCGACATAAAGATTGCCGTAAAGATGATGCCGATGGGGTTGCAGGAGGCAAGCATCGCAACGGGGATACCGTTGAAGCCGATGCCGGGGAGGGACTGGTACGTCGACCAGAAGAACTCCGTGTTGCCGGAGAGATAGTAGAGCGAGGCGCCCGCCGCGCTCAGTCCGCCGGCGATGGCCATGGAGAGCACGATGTTGCGCTTGTCGGCGATGCCGGCATAGCGCGCGGCATGACGGTTGGAGCCGCAGGCCTTGAGCTGGTAGCCGAAGGTCGTCTTGCTCATCATCACATAAACGCCGATGGCAAAGACGATGGCGATGAGGATACCGCCGTTGACCTGAGAGTTCGGGAAGAGCTTGTCAAGGCCCATCTTCGCCGTGGCAACGCCGTTGTAGGTCGTCTTGTAAATGTAGCCGGTCTTGGTGGACTCGGCAACATTCTTGAAGCTGCTGATGTCGAAAAGCCATGTGACGAGGTTTGCCGCGATCCAGTTCGTCATGATGCAGGCCAGCACCTCGTTGATGTTGAGCAGCGCCTTGAACAAACCGGGGATTGCGCCCCAGAGCGCACCGGCAAGCGTACCGCCGAGGAAAGCGAGCAGCCAGATGAGCGTGGTGGACATCGTCTCGGACGGAAGGCCGAGGGCGATGGAGAGCGACACGAGCGTACCGATGAGGTACTGGCCCGGCGCGCCGATGTTGAAAAGGCCGGTCTTATACGCCATGCCGACGGAAAGGCCCGTCATGATGAGCGGCGCGGCACGGAAGAGCATGTTGCCGATATTCGTCGGGTTGAAGCCCCACATCAGCGTACCGGAGGCGTCGCGTCCCGTGGAGAACAGGCCACCGAAGACGATGCGGATGCCGTCCCACGCCGAGGAGAGCGAGAGGTTCGGGCTCGTGAGGCCGACGATCAAAATGACGATGCTGCCGACGGCGAGGCCAATCAGGATCGAGAGGACGGACGCCGCGACGGTCTTGAATCCTTCGCTTTGCAGGAAGTGTTCTTTTTTCATACGGCCGCCGCCTCCTTTTCCATGCGCTTGGCGCCGGCCATGTAAAGGCCGAGCTCTTCGACGGTGGTTTTCTTCGGGTCGAGCTCGCCGACGATCTCTCCCTCGTACATGACGAGGATGCGGTCAGAGAGACTCATGACCTCGTCCAGCTCGAGCGAGACGAGCAAAATCGCCTTGCCGCGGTCGCGCTCGGCGACGAGCTGGCTGTGGATAAACTCGATCGCGCCGACGTCGAGGCCGCGCGTGGGCTGCACGGCGACGATGAGGTCCTTGTCGCGGTCGACCTCGCGGGCGATGATGGCCTTCTGCTGGTTGCCGCCGGACATGGAACGCGCGCGCGTAATCGCGCCCTGGCCGCTGCGCACGTCGAACTTGTCGATCAGGTAGTTGGCATAGTCGCGCACAGCCTTGTTGTTGATAAAGCCGTGGTTTTCAAAGCGCGGCTCGTTGAAGCGCTGGAGCACCATATTCTGCTCGAGTGTGAAGTCGAGCACGAGGCCGTGCTTGTGGCGGTCTTCGGGGATGTGGCTCATGTGCTCGCCACGGTGGCGGATGGAGGCATGAGAGATATCCTTGCCGCAGAGGGTGATCGTGCCGGAGGATGGCTTGTCAAGGCCCGTCAGGCCGTAGACAAGCTCCGTCTGACCGTTGCCGTCGATACCGGCGATGCAGACGATCTCGCCCGCGCGAACGGTGAACGAAACGTCGTTCACGGCGTTGCGCTTCTGCACGTGGGAGTGGACGCAGAGGTGGTCGACCTTCAAGACCTCGCCCGCGGGCTTGGCCTCGTCCTTCGTGACCTCGAGCTGCACGGGGCGGCCGACCATCATGTTGGAAAGCTCCTGCTTCGTGGTCTCGCTCGTATTGACCGTGCCGATGTACTTGCCCTTGCGCAGGACGCTCACGCGGTCGGAGACCTCCATGATCTCGTTGAGCTTATGGGAGATGAAGAGAATAGACTTGCCTTCGCGGGCAAACTCCTTCATCGTGGCCATCAGTTCCTCGATCTCCTGCGGAGTCAAAACTGCGGTCGGCTCATCGAAGATGAGGATCTCGTTGTCGCGGTAGAGCATCTTCAAAATCTCAACGCGCTGCTGCATGCCGACGGTGATGTTCTCGACCTTGGCGTCAAGGTCGACATTCAAACCGTAGCGTTTGGAGATCTCCTCGACCTTCTTGCGTGCCTCTTTCTTCTGCAAAAAGCCGCACTTCGTCGTCTCCGCGCCGAGGATGATGTTGTCGAGCACGGTGAAAACATCCACCAGCTTGAAGTGCTGGTGCACCATGCCGATGCCAAGGGCGGTGGCGTCGTTCGGGTCCTTGATGGACACGACCTTGCCATCCTTTTTGATGATGCCCTCTTCCGGCTGATAAAGGCCGAACAGAACCGACATCAAGGTCGATTTTCCCGCGCCGTTTTCACCGAGGAGCGCATGGATCTCACCCTTTTTGAGCTGTAAGGTGATGTTGTCGTTGGCGATAATACCGGGGAATTTTTTGGTGATGTTCAGCATCTCGATCGCATACTGATTCTCCAAGTTTTTTCGCCCTCCTTCCGTTTTGATGGCCCGCACGCGCTGCGCTGCGAGGACGGAAACCATAATTATGCTATACTATATCATATTACCATGCAAAAAGCAAAAGGTTTTCGCATGTCTTTCCCTGTCAGAAATGTGAAAAAGAACGGAAGGCCGAAGCCTTCCGTTCTCAATATGTTGTGCGATGAGATCAGCCGCCGATGTAGTTGACGTTGACGTTGGTCAGACCGCCCTCAGCGGGGTTGGCCATCTTGTCATTGTTGTCGATGGTGAGGTCGCCGTTGAGAACCTGCTGGAAGAGATCCTCGTAGTCAGCAACGGTGAAGTTCTCCATGGACCAGGTAGCGGTCGGCAGGCCGACAGCGTTCTCCTTGACACCGAGAGCGGTCTTAACGCCACCAATCTCGGAGAAGGTGCCGTCGTAGACCTTGGCGATGGCCCACTCGGCAGCGTCGCTCAGGCCCTTCATGGCGGAGGTCACAACGGTGTCGGACTCGCTGGACTGGTCGACGTCGACGCCGACGACCTTGCCGTCCTCAGCGGAAGCGGCAGCCGCGACGGACTGGAACATGGAGCCGCCGCAGGCAAAGACGATCTCAGTGCCGTTGGCATACCAGCCGGAGACCATGGTCTGCAGCTCGGGGGAAGCGGCGAAGTTAGAGCCGTACTCCCAGGAGTAGTTCAGGTCGACGGTCTTATCCATTTCCTTGGCAGCGTCGTTCGCGCCCTGGGCAAAGCCCCAGCCGTAACGGATGCAGGCGGGGTTCGTGCCGCCGCCGCCGCCGGTGAAGCCGAGCTTCTCGTAGCCTTCCTTGACGACAGCGTAACCGGCGAAGTAGCCGCACTGCTCTTCGCAGAATGCAACAGCCGCGACATTGGAGAGATCATTACCGTTCTCGTCCGCAACAGGGTCACCATCAATGAAAACGAAAGAAGTGTCGGTGAATTCAGCTGCAGCTCTGGCGAGGGCAGCACCCTGCATGAAGCCGGCGCAGACAACGACCTTGGCGCCGCCGTCCACGGCAGCCTTCATGGCGTCGTAGCGGTCGTCATCGGTAGCCTGATCGCCGTTGGCAGGCTGATAGTACTTGTAGCTCAGGCCGTTGTTGGCAGCATAGAGCTTCACGCCGTCGAAAGTGCCCTGGTTGAAGGACTTATCCTTCAGCTGGCCGACGTCGGTGACGAAAGCGACTTCATACTTGCCGTCCTCGGACGTCATGTTGTCGTCGATATCGTCGGGATTGGTGTAAGTGGTGGTTGCGCCCTGCTGATCGTCAGTGTTGGTGTCGCCCTGATTGTCGTCGGTCTTCTTATCACCGCAGGCAACGAGGGAGAGCACCATAACGAGAGCGAGAAGCATTGCAAAAAACTTCTTCATTCTTCTATCCTTCCTTATTTCTCCGGTCAGCAAAAATTCGCTTTCCGGTATATTTGAAGCGCTGTCGCACTTCGCCCCATAGTATAACAAAGGCATGGCGGAGAATCAAGAGCGATTCTCCGCCATTTTACTTTTTTCGTGATATTTGAAGCTATTCTTTACAAAAAGTACACAATTTTTACACTTAGTCGAGCTTCAGGTCGCCGTCCTTGACCCAGCCGAGACGTCGGCAGACCATGTTGATGGCCGGCGCAAGGATCGCGGGCAGCACGATGGCGACGAGCACAAGGCCCAGCCAGTCAAAGCCCGTGGCGCTGATGGCTTCCGCGCCCTTAGCGACAGCCTCCTCGCTCGGCGACACCCAGCCCGTCCACACGCCGATGGGGCCGCAGAGGCCGCAGGTGCCCATGCCGGAGTTGATCGGCGCGCCGTTCATTTCAAGCTTGAATACGCAGGTCGCAATGGGGCCGGTGATGGCGGAGGCAAGCGTCGGCGCGATCCACACGCGGGGATTGCGGACGATGTTGGGCATCTGGAGCATGGAGGTGCCGAGACCCTGAGAGACAAGGCCGCCCCAGCGGTTTTCCTTGAAGCTCATCACGGCAAAGCCGACCATCTGCGCGCAGCAGCCCGCGACCGCCGCGCCGCCGGCAAGACCCGTAAGGCCCAGCACCGAGCAGATGGCGGCGGACGAGATGGGCAGCGTGAGCGCGATGCCCACGAGCACGGAAACGGCAATGCCCATCCAGAACGGCTGGAGCTTGGTCGCGTTGTCGATGACGATGCCGAAGGCGGAGGCGGCCGTGCCGATGGGCGGCGCGATCCACTTGGCGAGCGCCACACCGACGAGGATCGTCACAGCGGGCGTGACGAGAATGTCGATCTTCGTCTCCTTGCTCACGGCCTTGCCGCACTCGGCGGCGACGACGGCGATGATGAGAACGGCAAGCGGGCCGCCCGCGCCGCCCTCGGCGTTCGCCGCATAGCCCACCGCCGCGAGGGAAAAGAGCACCATCGGGTCAGCCTTGAGCGCGTAGCCGATGGCGACGGCCATCGCCGGACCGGAGACGGACATTGCATACGTGCCGATATCCGTCAAAAACGGGACGCCGAGCTGTACGCCGAGCGTCTTGATGATCGTGCCGATCAGCAGCGAGCAGAAGAGACCCTGCGCCATCGCGCCGAGCGCGTCGATGCCGTAGCGCTTGGCCGAAACCTCAATGTTCTTGCGCTTGCAGAATGCTTTTATCGTTTCCATGTTATCCTCACAACCTAAAAAAATAGTGTCACGGACGACGTGTCTTGACACGTGTCCATGACACTATAATCGCTTGTTGCAGGATTGTCAACCCTTAATTTCCGCTTTCCTCCAATAAAAGCCCAAGCGCGCGCAGCGCATCCTTCGTGCGCTCGAAAGCCGCCTCGTCGGGACAGAGGATCGTATGCAGGTGAATGCCGTCGGTCAGGCGGGAGAGCGGCTCTGCATTCCTGCACCGCTCAATGAACTGCCCGACCTCGTAGCGGCTGGCAATTTGCAGCGGGCCGGTGAGCTGCCCGTAGATCGGGTGATCGACGATCACGTCGATCACCGTGCAGCCGTTGTCGACGATGGTGTTGAGCTCAGCTTCCATCTGCTGCGGCGTGTGCTTCACCGCGATCTGGCGGAGAAGGCCGCGCGCCTCCTTCGGTGTCACGTAGCCGCGCGGGGTCGCAAGGATCTCCTCGCCGGAGGAACGCAGAAGCGCGATGTCACCCACGATGATCTGCCGGGAAACGGAGAATTTCTCCGCCAGCGCGGAGGCGCTGATGGGCACGTCCGACGCGCGCAGCACATCGGCAATGGCTTTTCGCCGCTCGTCAGAATGCATGCTTCCTTCCCCCTTTTTTCGCCCAAGCAGGGCAAATTTCGATTCCGTTCCGGATAATTTTTATTTTCAATTGCTCTTTGTTGTCAGTTTTCGACCGTTTAGTACTCAAAGCAGCTGCCGCCGACAAACTCGCGCACGATGGAGTCGCGCGGCACATAGTCGGTTCTGAGCGGCGGCACGGAGTTGACAACGTCGAAGAGGTCGCTCAGCCCGTGCTCGGCGATGAAGGCATCGTCCAGCTGGCTGTAGAACTCCGGAATGTCCTTGAGGTAACGCGCGAGGATGCACGGCTCGTAGTCGTGGAACGTGTCGATGTGGATGCTCGCGTTGGGCTTATTGGGCATGATGTAGTTCTGCTCGCCGCGATCGACGCTCTCGGCGCGCTCGACCGTCTGGCGCAGGGAATGGCCGCGGCCCTGATAGTCGCGGATCATGCGGCGCGCCACGCGCAGCTGCTCGGGGCGGACGATGCGATCCTTCTCGGTGATGATGCGCGTGCGCGGGGCAACGTAAACGCCCGTAGCCTCGTTCTTGAGCTCATCGAAGATGAGCGGATTGAGCATGTGGATGCCCTCGGCGATGATGATGGCGTCCTTATCGCCCTGCATGGGCTTGTAGCCGCCGACAATGCCATCTTTAAAATTGTAGACCGGCAGCTTGACCAGTTCGCCGTCCATCAGGCGGTGGATATCGTCGATGAGCCACTGGCGGTTCACGCAGTAGGGCGACTCCCAGTCGCTCGCCTCGGGCGGGCGCTGATCGAGCGGCAGGAAGAAGTTGTCCATGCTGAGCATGCACACCTTCACGCCGAGGTTTTCAAGGTATTCGCGCAGGCGCATGGCCGTCGTCGTCTTGCCCGAGCCGCTCGGCCCCGTCAGGCAGACGATAGGCTTCTGGCTCTTGTTCATCAAAATGCTCGCTGCGGCGGAGCTGATCTTATCGTGAAAGACCTCCTCACAGCGCAGAACAAAGCGGGTATCGTCCCGCATATTCGTCACAATGTTTTCAATATCGATCACACGCATGGCATGACATCTCCTTATTTTGCAGATTTAGAGCGCCGCCATCTTCACGGCCGTTTCGAGCGCGATCTTCATCATGGCGGTGAAGCTTGTCTGCCGCTGCTCGGGCGAAAGCTCCTCGCCGGTGACGATGTTGTCCGAAATGGAGCAGATGGAAAGGCCTCGCTTTTTCGTATAGGCGGCGTTGCAGTAGAGGGCGGCAGCCTCCATCTCGATGGCGAGCACGCCCATCTCCGCCCACTTGAGGGACGAGGCGGATGCGTCATAGAACGTGTCGGACGAATAGAGGTTGCCGACGGGCATATTGACGCCGAGCTCCTTTGCCGACTGCACGGCAGCGGAGAGCAGCGCAAAGTCCGCGATGGGCGCGAATGTACCGCCGAGACCGTACTGCGCGGCGTAATTTGAGTTGGTGCAGGCGCCCATCCCCGCGACCACATCGCCGAGCGTCAGCTCTTTCTGGATCGCACCCGCCGAGCCGACGCGAATGATGTTATCCACATCGTACTGCGTGAACAGCTCATAGGAATAGATGCCGATGGACGGCATGCCCATGCCGCTGGCCATCACGCTGACGGGCACGCCCTTGTAGCTTCCCGTGTAGCCCTGCACACCGCGGACGTTGTTGACGAGCCTCGGATTTTCAAGGAACGTTTCGGCAATGAATTTCGCGCGCAGCGGGTCGCCTGGCATCAGGACAGTTTTGGCAAAATCGCCTTTTACGGCGCTGTTGTGCGGAGTCGGCATATTGAGTCCTCTTCTTTCTTAAAACTGACCCTTGGCCTCGAGTTCCTTCACCGCCTTGACGATGCGGGAGGTGCCGAGACGGTCGGCGCCGAGGTTCAGGAAATCTTCGGCGTCCTGCAGGTTCGCAATGCCGCCGGCGGCCTTGACCTTCTTGCCGTTCGTCATATGCTTCACCATGAGGGCAACGTCCTCGCGGGTCGCACCGCCGCCGGCAAAGCCCGTGGAGGTCTTGATGTAGTCGGCGTGAGAATTGGAGACGACCTCGCAGAGCTTGATCTTCTCCTCTTCGGTGAGAAGGCAGGTCTCGATGATGACCTTGAGAATGTTGCCGTGGCAGGAGATCTTCACGGAGTTGATCTCCTGGAGGATCTTGTCGTACTGGCCCTCCTTGACCCAGCCAAGGTTGATGACCATGTCGATCTCGGTCGCGCCGTCGGCGACGGCGGACTCGGCCTCCATGCACTTGATGCCGCTGGGCGTGTAGCCGTTGGGGAAGCCGATGACCGTGCAGATGGGCAGCTGGCCGAAGCCATAGTGCTGCTGCTCGGCGACGTAGTGCGCGGCGTGGTTCACAAAGGTCTGCGGGATGCAGACGCTCGCGCAGCCGTATTTGATGCCGTCGTCACAGATCTCCTTGATCTCCTCCCACGTTGCCGTCTGTTTGAGGAGGGTGTGGTCTACGTGCTTGAGAATTTCCTTAACGTCCATTGTTATCTTCTTCCTTTCTGTTCTTGAAGGCAAATTCTGTATGAAAAACAAGTTATTTTATCATGCGTTTGCCGCTTTGTCTATGCAGCGGTGCGAAAATGCCTTACAGCGCGCCGCCGTAATACTCCGTCATCACGCGCACGAGGAATTCATAGTCCTGCACGCCCGCCGTCTCCCAGCTTGAGTGCATCGCAAGCTGGGGCAGGCCGATGTCCACGGTGCTCACCGGCACGAGCGTATCGGAGATGGAGCCGAGCGTCGAGCCGCCGGGCAGGTCAGAGCGGTTGGACATGACCTGCACGGGAACGCCCGCGCGCTCGCACACGCTGCGGAAAACAGCGCAGGAGCGGCCGTCGGTCGCATAGCGCTGGTTGGCGTTGAACTTGATGACGACGCCCTCGTTCATATAGGGGCAGTTGTCGGGGTCGGCGTATTCGCCGTGGTTGGGGTGCTGGGCGTGCGCATTGTCCGCCGAGACGAGGAAGCTGCGCGCGAGCATCATCTGGAAGTCCTGCTCGTCCTTGCCAAGGCAAAGAGCGATGCGGCGCAACGTATCGCGCAGGAAGGTAGAACCCGCGCCCTGCTTGGTCGAAGAGCCGACCTCTTCATTGTCGAAAATGCAGCAGACAGCGATGTTCCCGTTCTCCTTTGCCGCAAGGAAGCCGGAAAGGCAGCCGCAGGCGCACTCCAGATCGTCGAGCTTGGGCGAGAGGATATATTCCTCGTTCTCGCCGAGCAGCGTCCCTTCGCCGCGGCAGTAGAGGAAGAGGTCGCTGCCGAGAATGTCGCTCTCTGCAACGCCTGCAGCCTTGACGACGATGGGCAGGATACCGCCGCTTTCCTTCCCTCCGAGCAGCGGCAGCGTATCGACATTCGCCATGTACTTCATGCCGTCGTTCACCGTGCGGTTCATGTGGATAGCGACATTGGGGATCACAAGAAGATCGCGGTCAACGTTCACGAGCTTTTCCGCGATCCCGCCGTTTTCACGCACAAAAATCCTACCCGCGACGGAGAGCGGACGGTCGAACCACGTCGACATCAGCATGCCGCCGTATTTTTCGGTGGAGAGCTGGACATAGTGCGCGCTGCGGCGGTCGGGGTGCTCCTTGAGGCGGAAGGTCGGTGAATCGGAATGCGCCGCCGCCATCGCAAAGCCGCCCGTGAGCGCTTCCGGCACGCGGAAGGCAACGGTGCTCGAGCCGTTGCGGCAGACAAAATACTTTCCGCCCGGCTTCACGTTCCACTTCTCGCGCTCAGAAAGCTCATGGTAGCCCTCCGAAAGAAGTTTCTGCCGAATGTTCTCGGTCACATGATAGCAGGTGGGGCTATTTTTAATGAAGTGCAGCAATTCCTTTGCCGGCATACCGCTCATAGTATTTTCCTCCGCATTTGTAATCTGATTTTATGAGTATACCACACCGCGCTTTCGACCGCAAGGCGGCACTTTGCAGCTCCTGCGTAAAAATATTGCTTTCTTCTGTTTTCCGGCGGCCGCCGTTTTTTTGTTGCTTATTTCCTGTGCACGACGTATAATCAGCATACACTCCGTCTGTACTGAACGCAAAGCGCATCGGCTTTCCTGCGTTTTTCCGGAGCGCGATCGCGCGATCCGGTTATGTTTGCACCTCTCATTCAAAGGAGGATACCATTTTTATGAACCACGTTCTCTCGCCCGCGCCGCAGCCGAAGGCCAAGCTCTGGACGCGGGATTTTACCATCATCACGCTTGGCAGCGTGATCTCGATGCTGGGCAACTCGATGTCCGGCTTTGCCCTGAGCCTTCTTGTGCTGGACTACACCGGCTCGAACCTGCTCTACGCCATCTACGTTGCGACCTTCACGCTGCCGCAGGTCGTTATGCCGATCTTCTCGGGCGCGATCCTCGACCGCTTTTCCCGCAAAAAGACCATTTACACGCTGGACTTCATCTCCTCCGGCGTTTATGCCGTTTCCGCGCTCATTCTGGGCCAAGGCTGGTTCAGCTTTCCGGTGCTTGCGGTGTTCTGCTTCATCATCGGCTCGATCAACAGCATCTACTTTGTCGCCTACGACAGCTTCTATCCCCTGCTGATCTCCGAGGGGAACTACTCCAAGGCGTATTCCATCGCAAGCGTTCTCGAAACGCTCTCGGCGCTCATCATTCCGATCGCGACGTATTTCTACAATCTCTTCGGCATTGCGCCGCTGCTCGGCATCAATGCGCTGTGCTTTTTCCTCGCTGCCTCGGCCGAAACGCAGATCCGCGCCGAAGAGCACTACATCGAAAAACAGCGCGCCGCGCTCGCGCTCGAAGAGCAGCACTCTTCAGGCCGCCGCCTGCTGCGCGACATCAAGGAGGGCTTCCGCTACCTTCTGAGCGAGAAGGGTCTTCTCTGCGTTGCGATCTACTTTGCGGTCAGCTCGCTTGCCAATGGCGCGTCGAGCGTCATCACGCTGCCGTATTTCAAATCGACCTTCGAAAACGGCGAATACATCTATATGCTCGTCTGGGGCATGGCGATCTTCGGCCGCGCCATCGGCGGCGGTATCCACTACAAGATGAGCCTGCCCGTGCAGAAAAAGTATTCCATCGCGCTCACGGTCTACGTCATCATTTCGCTGTGCGAGGGCTTCTATCTCTACCTGTC
>ERZ1026931.520-NODE-520-length-16667-cov-4.103359_pt1 | contig 16667 bp, 13 predicted proteins | sample MGYA00519253_ERZ1026931 | MGnify/ENA primary metagenome ERZ1026931 (study PRJEB26926, sample SAMN06164831) | human gut metagenome | biome: ENVO:00009003; feature: ENVO:2100002; material: ENVO:00002003 | host: Homo sapiens | place: USA | collected 2012 ... | reverse complement strand
GAGATGCAGCGTAGTCTCGTGGGCTCGGAGATGTGTATAAGAGACAGGTACCAGGAGTTCCAGGCACCGACAAAGGTGTTGAGCAAGGTGATGAAGAACATCCCCTTCGCCTGGGGCAGCATGATCTGGAACATCACCCGCAGATGTCCCGCACCGTCTATCCGCGCGGCCTCCACCGTGGAAAGCGGCACTGCCGCAAAGGCCTTGGCGGCGAAAATCAGGTAGAAAGTCTGGGTTGCCTCCAACAGAATGATGGAAAGCCGGCTGCCTGTAAGCCCCAGGGTATTCATCACCATATAGGTGGGCACGATACCGCCGCTGAACAGCATGGTGACAAACAGGAAACCATACATGATGCCCTTGCCCTTGGTGGGCTGGCTGAGGGCGTAGCCGCCCAGAACGTTCAGGACAAAGCCAAGCCCCACCGTTCCGGCGACATAGATGATGGTGTTCTTGTAGCCAATCCACACGGAAGCGTCCCGGAAAATCAGCCGATAGCCCTCCAGCGTGGGCTTGCCGACGGGGACAACGGCTACGCCCTTGTACGAAAGCAGGCTGAAACCGTCGGAAACGGAGGACATGAGCACATGCCACATGGGCAGCAGGGAAATCACCGCCACCATGATCAGGCAGAAGTGAATGATGCAATTTGCAATGTGATTGCCAATGGTCAGATGCTCCACCATGCCCTCGCGAATGCGCTTTTTCTTTCTGATCTGCATGTTTCTTCCTCCTTTGGAACAACCGCGAGTCGGGGTTGATCTTCCCGGCCAGCACATTGCCGCCGATGAGCAGCACGGTGCCCAGCACGGACTGGAACAGGTTGCTGGCGGCAGACAGGCCCATATCGGGAGAGGAACCGAAAGCCATGCGGTGGGTGTAGGTGTACAGACAATCGGCTACGGAGTAGGTTTGCGGCATATACAGCAGCAGCACATTGCCGCCGATGGTACGGAAGGAAATCGCGATGTTCAGCACAAAGGACATACCGAGAATCGGCGCGATGCAGGGAATGGTGATTCTCAGGATGCGCTGCATCCGGGTGGCGCCGTCGATGGCGGCAGCCTCGACAATATCCCCGTTGATATTGGCAATGGCGGACATGAGGAGGATTGAGCCGAAGCCCAAGCTCTGCCAAATGCCCATGAAGGTATGAATCAGCCAGAACACAGGCGGATTGGCATTGGCCAGCCAGTTCTGCTGGGGCAGGCCCAAAGCGGTGAGCAGCGCGGTCAGGGGGCCGTCATTGCCCAGAAACAGCTTGACCAGGTTGGTCACGACCACCGCGGCAACGAAGTTGGGCAGATAGGAGATCATCTGGATGGTGCGCTTGAAGGTTTTGTTCCGCACCTCCGAGAGCATCAGCGCGAAAATGAGTCCGGGGAAGAAGCCCAGCACCAGCGAGAACGCGGCCATGATGGCCGTATTTTTGAAGGCGTTGAGGAACGCGTCGCCGGTGAACAGCTCCACAAAATTATCAGGCCCGACGAAGGTGCTGCCGAAAACGCCCTTGGACAGGCTGAAATCCTGGAAGGCCATCACAATGCCAAACATGGGCAGGTAATGCGTGACGATGATGTAGATCGCCACGGGGACAAAGACGAGGTAGACGGTCTTGTTTCTGGCCCAATCCCGCTTCCAGGTGTTCTTCACCTTGTCATGGGGGTTGGGCGATGGCATTGTCGAGCTTCTTACCATGGGGCACCTCCTCAGAAAATAACAATGCGGAAGGAAACGCGTCGGCTTTCTTCCGCAAAAGCGTGATTATTGAGCGATGGAAGCCGTGCCAGCCAGCTGGGCATCGATCACCAGATCGGAACCCATCGCCTGAACAGTGGCCGCGTAGGGAACGTTCACACCGATGCCGGAGGTGGTGGCGCTGGCCCAATCGGGCTGGCCTGCAATTTCACCGGCGGTTTCAAAGTTGAAGGTGTAGTTGAACACATCGGCCACCGTGTAGGTGCCCTTGTCGGCCTCCAGCTCCATGCCGATGGCGGTGATGTTCACCAGCAGCACACAGGTGCCGTCATCGTAGCAGTTCAGGGTCAGGTTCGCACCCATGGTCGTATCGGCGGTGGCTACCTGCACATTCTCGGCCTTGAACACATTGAACGCCACAGGGCCAATGGAGGTGGTCAGGTCTTTGGTCTCGCCGTCCCCAAGGCTGTAGGAAGCGGTGCCGTCCTCGTTCCAGGTCAGGGTAAAGACGTTGTCCTCGTCATCCTCATCCGTCAGGGTGTAGGAGCCGTCCTCATTCTTTTCCCAGGTGCCGTAGATGCCCATTTCGCCCGTGTAATCCACAAAGGATTTGTCATGATACAGCGTCAGGGTGTTGCCCTCCAGATTATCGGCATACAGGTTCACAACCTTGATGGGCGTTTCGGTGGAGGCGTCGTAAGCCTTGCCCTCGGTCAGCGCCATGGTGCGGTGATTCGCCATGCCAGCCAGAGAGATGTCCACCAGCTTGCCGTCCACATAGGCCACCTTGACGGGCGTGGGATTCACATAGGAGACCAGCTCGACAATCTGAGTCGCAGTGGCCATTTCGTCATCCTCGGTACCGGCAGTTCCGTCTGCGCCTGCGCTGACCATGTATGCCAGCTCCTCGTCCTTGATCTCATAGGTGCCCGCGTCGGTCACAGCGCCCATGAAGAAGGATGCGTAATAGGTGCCGTCGGCATTGAAGTGGTAGAAGGTTTCCATGCCGAAGTCGTTCTTCTCCAAATCATATACGCCTTCAAGCACAGGATTTCCTTCCGCCGTTGCAACGCTGACCAGGGAGAAGGTCAGCAGCAGAGTCAGCAACAGGGAAATGCTTTTTCTCATCGTGTTCATCATGAAATTCGTACCCCTTTCTCACTTGGATGCTCATTTGCATCCGGTTTGTAGCCACATTATACAAATTGCAAGCTTGCTCCGATATAGAAAAATTAGCGAATAGGGGCACTTTTTCGTTCAATTCTATCACTTGCACCAATTTGTTTCCTTCCTGCCGATTTATTGCATTTTCTTTCATGGCGTAGTTTTTTATAATGATCCCATCCTGTATGATAGGCGGTGTATACGATGGAGAAACTGATTTATCACGCGTTGGAGGACCCCACCTATGCGCGTCCGGTGATTGATGAAAAAGAAGAACGCGTTCGAGCACTGATGGATGGCCAGAAAATTCCTTTTCTCTATATTCACGGCAGCTTTGAGGGAACAAAGGTCAAGTTTGTTTTCTGCTTCCCCAGGAAGGACGCCTATCGGGGAAGATTCTTCCAATATCTTTCGCCGTTCCCTGGGCCGGACGAGGAGGTCGCGTCCCTGGAGCATCACGGCCTGCAAGATAACGTTTCCTTCGCGCTGCTCCATGGCGCGTACTTCGTGGAAACCAACATGGGTTCCTCCGCCATGTTTGCCGGAAGGCCGGATTCCACCATTGTATATAAGTCCAGTGCGGCGGCAGCGGAGTATTCCCGGCAGGTTGCCATGGAGCTGTACGGCTGCCCGCGGCCCTATGGCTATGTGTTCGGCGGAAGCGGCGGCGGATACAAAACCATGGCCTGCATCGAGAACACGAATGCCTGGGACGGCGCTTGCCCCTATGTGATTGGCTCGCCGGTATCCCTGCCCAACACCATCACCATGCACGCTCAGGGACAGCGGGTGCTGCGCCATGCGTTTTCCAAAATTGTGGATGCGATGGATGCGGGCGGCAGCGGCGACCCCTACAAGGACTTAACGCATGACGAAGCGCAAATGCTGCGGGAGCTGACCCGCATGGGTTTCCCGCCCAGGGCGTGGTTTCTGGAGGCAGAAGGCAGGATCGACCCTGGCTCCCTGCCCGTCCTGCTGCCCGGCATGAAGCAGGCTGACCCCAGCTATTTTACGGATTTCTGGACGTTGCCCGGCTACGAGGGCGCAGACGGCTTGTGTGGCGCGGTGACAGATCGGGTGCGCTTTGAGGGCGTGATCAAGTCTGTTCATCTGCCGGAGAAGGAGGATGCGGACAAGACGGGCTTCAACGGTGTGGACGACGCCTGGAAGAAGCTACTGGCCAGCGGCAACAGCGCCTATCTGGAGCTTGAATCCGTGCCGGAGCATTCTGATTATGTGGAGGGCGTAAATATCACCATCCTGTCCGGCGAAGCGAAAGGCAAGGTTCTGAAACTCGATCACGACGAGGAAAACAGGCTGTATCTGGGTATGTGTTTCGGTGTGGACGATATTGCCGCCGTGCTTGCCCTGATTCAGCCCGGCGACAGGGTCGCGCTGGACAATTCCGACTTCATCGCCATCCAGTCCTACTATCGACATCAGGTGCCTGCCGACCCTGCTTTTCACGCCTGGGATCAGTTCCGGGACGCTGAGGGTCAACCAACCCTGCCCCAGCGCAGGAACGTGTTCGGTTATTCCATGACAGGCACTGGCACCGTGCAGGACGGCCAGATTCAAGGCAAGGTGATCGTGATTCAATCGCTGATGGATGAATCCACCTGCCCCTGGTGCGCCGATTGGTACAGAGGAAAGATTGCGGAAGCCCTGGGTTCTGACAGCCATGTGCGCGTGTGGTATATGGATCGCTGCCTGCACGGCGATGACGGCATCCAGCGGAACACGCAGGTCGTGAATTATCTGGGGGCGCTGCATCAGGCCCTGCTGGACGTGAGCGACTGGGTGGAGCGCGGTGTCGAGCCTCTTCCCACCACCAATTACCGCCTTGAGGACGGGCAAATTGTTGTGCCGGACAGCGCCAGGGAACGGCGCGGCATCCAGCCGGTTCCCGTGCTGCTGGTCAATGGTGCGGTATGCACCCATGTAAAGGTGGGGGAAATCGTCACCCTGACCGCCTCCGCTCAAGCGCCGGAGCAGGCAGGCAAGATTACCGCGCTGGGTTTCGATTTTGGCGACCGCTCTCAGGAAGATTTCTTTGACGTCGTGGGCGTGCTGAACCACGATTCAGCTTCCGTTACCCATACCTATGCCAAGCCTGGCACCTACTTTGCGGCTGTTCGGGTAAAAATGCAGCGCAAGGGTGATTCGGACGCACTCTTTACCCAGGTGCTGAACCTGGCACGGGCTCGCGTCATTGTGGAGGAATAAACATGTACACATCCATTCGTCCCGGCCAGGTGTGGCTGGATACGGCAGGAAAGCGCATTCAGGCCCATGGCGGGTCGATTCTGTATGAAAACGGCGTCTACTACTGGTACGGCGAGAACAAGGAGTATACCGATGGGCAGAACGGCATCTGGCATTGGGGTGTGCGCTGCTATTCCTCCAAAGACCTGTATAACTGGCAGGATGAAGGGCTGATGATCCCGCCCGATGAAGGCAATCCTGCCTCGCCCCTGCATCCCACGTCCATGATGGACAGGCCCCATATCATCTACAATCGGATGACTCGGAAGTACGTTTGCTGGCTCAAAATCATGTGCAAGGACGGCACCCAGCGCTCCACCGTGCTGACATCGGAAAGACTGCTCGGCCCCTATACCATCGTCCGTACAGGTTTGCGTCCGCTGAGCATGAGCGCCGGGGATTTCGATCTGGCGGTGGCCTCGGACGGCAAAGCCTATTACTACTTTGAGCGCGTACACTCCGAGACCATCTGCGCTGATCTGACGGAGGATTACACCAACGTGACGGGCTATTACAGCACCCATTTTCCCCGCCCCTTCCCGCCGTTTGTCCGGGAAGCCACGGCGCATTTTACGCGCAGGGGAAAGCATTATCTGTTGACCTCCGGCACAACGGGGTATCTGCCCAATCCCTCGGAGGTCGCCGTGGCCGATAGCTGGCATGGCCCCTATACGATACTGGGCAATCCTCATCCAGCGGACAAAAGCCGCACCTCCTTCCATTCCCAGATATCCTCCGTTTTCAAGGTGCCGGGGAAGAAGGACTTATACATTGCCTGCGCTGACCGCTGGCAGCCCGCGTATCAGCATCTGGCCTATGAGGATTACGCCGAGCTATACCAGAGCTGGTTTGACCCGGAGATGGACAAGACCATCCCCGAACGCAAAAAGCACATTCCGGAGGACGGCAAGGCCAACACCTCCATGTCGGACTATGTGTGGCTGCCCATCCGTTTTGAGGGGGACAAGCCCGTCATCGACTGGAAGGATGAATGGCGCATTGAAGACTACGGGTAAGGAGGCATGTTCATGAGACGCAAGGTGGATTTCTGTGCGGATTGGCGCTTTATTCGGGAAGATGTGGGCGTTGAGCAGGCTGACGCATCGGCCACGGAGCCCGTTACGCTGCCCCACACCTGGAATGCCCAGGACGGCACGGATGGCGGGAACGACTATCATCGCGGTCGATGCTGGTACGCCAAACGCTTTCCTATGCCAGCGCATTCCTCGGAAGAAGAAGTCTTACTGGAGTTTGAAGGTGCGGCCATGTCGGCACAGGTGTTTTTGAACGGCAACCTTCTTTGCACCCATGATGGAGGCTATGCCACCTTTCGGGTCAACCTGACCGATCATTTGCAGGCTGAAAATGTTCTTGCGGTATCGGTGGACAACAGCAAAAACGACCGGGTGTATCCGCAGAAAGCCGATTTTACCTTCTATGGCGGACTGTATCGTCCAGTTTGGCTGCTAACGGTCCCCAAAGTGAGCTTTGACTTGTCAGACAGCAGCAGCGGTCTGTTTGTGACGGCGGAAATGCAAGGCCCGGATGCGCTGGTGACGCTGGAAGCCCACACCCAGCATGCAGACGACGGAGAAACGGTCGTGTTTTCCGTAGAGGGAATCGGTGAAGTGCGCGGCGCGGTTCAAGGGAATCAGGCGCGGGCACAGATACTGATTTCCAATGCGCATCTGTGGGATGGTAAGCGCGACCCCTATCTGTATCGCGCAACCGCAACGCTTTCCAGCGGCGATCAGGTTAGCGTCTCCTTCGGCTGCCGTTCCTTTGCCTTTGATCCGCAGCAGGGCTTTTTTCTCAATGGCCGCCGCTATCCCCTGTGCGGCGCAGCCCGGCATCAAGACAGACAGGGCGTTGGCAGTGCCATCACGGAAGCCATGATGGAAGAGGATATGAACATCATGCTGGAAATGGGGGCCAATACCATTCGCCTGGCCCATTATCAGCACGCGCAGGCTTTTTATGATCTGTGCGACCAGAAGGGCATGATCGTGTGGGTGGAGATTCCGTACATCACTGAACATATGGCCAACGGTCGCGAGAACACGCTGTCCCAGATGCGGGAATTGATTACCCAATGCTGCAATCATCCATCCATTGTCTGCTGGGGGCTGTCCAATGAAATCACCGCGTCTGGCGGTGTGAACGATGATTTAATGGAAAATCACCGGCTGCTGAACGATCTTTGCCATCGGCTTGATCCAACCAGGCCAACGACCATGGCTCACGCCTTTATGCTGGATCACCATCATCCCCTGGTGCGCCTGACTGACATCCGCTCCTATAACCTGTATTATGGCTGGTATCTGGGGGATTTGGAGGATAACGACGCCTGGTTTGACGCCTATCACGCCGAGCATCCGAATGAGGTGATCGGCCTGTCGGAATACGGCGCGGACGCCAATCCCGCTTATCAGTCGCCTAACCCGGAACGTGGTGATTGGACGGAGAGTTACCAGGCGGTGTATCACGAACACATGCTGAAAATGTGGCAGGAGCGCCCCTATATCTGGGCCATGTACTGCTGGAATATGTTTGATTTCGGCGCTGACGGCCGGAACGAGGGTGGAAAGCCCGGACAGAATCAGAAAGGGCTTGTCACCTTTGACCGCAAAATCCGCAAGGACGCGTTCTACATCTACAAAGCCTATCTCTCCGACGAACCGTTTGTCCATCTCTGCGGCAGGCGATACGTCAACCGTGCGGAGGCCGAAACGGAAATCAAGGTGTACACCAATCAGCCCAAGGTGACCTTGCTTGTGGACGGACAGTCGATAGGCGAACAGGAGGTTGACAAGATTGCCCGCTTCCATATTCCACTGACCGGAGAGCATGAGATTCAAGCCATAGCAGGAAGCTGCACAGATTCCATCCGCGTTTGCAAGGCGGACGCGCCTGACCCGGCTTATCGCATGGAGGGCAGCGAGGTGGTCAACTGGTTTGATCAGCCCGAGGAGCTAATGCGTGAAGGCTATTATTCGATTATGGACACCATGGCTGACTTGAAGCGAAACCCGGCTGCCGCCAAGCTGCTGACCGCCATCATGGCCAAAGCGCGCAGTTCCTACGGCGACGTGGCAAAGAACGTTCAACTTCCTGAGGCCGCTCAACGCAAGATGGATCAAATGCCGCTGCAAAAGCTACTCAAGCAGACCGGAAAGGCTATCACGCCGGACGTGGTCAAGGAACTGAACCATGCCTTGAATCAGATTCCCAAGGAGGTATAATCATGCGTCAGGAAAGCATCTTCCCCGGTCAGCCCTGGCTGGACACCAACGGAAACGCCATCCAGGCCCACGGCGGCGCTGTCTACTATGAAGACGGCGTCTACTACTGGTACGGCGAGAATAAGGAGCATACCGACGGTGCCAGCGATGTATGGACCTGGGGAATCAAGGTTTATTCGTCCCGCGATTTGTGCAACTGGCAGGACGATGGGTACCTTGTTGAGCCCGATGTGGATGATCCCGCATCGCCGCTGCATCCGTCCAAGCGGGTAGATCGTCCCCACATCCTGCGCTGTCCGCAAACGGGACGCTATGTGTTGTGGCTGAAGCTGTCCGGGAAAGACGCCTGCTTTGTCATACTGTCATCGGAGCGTTTGCTGGGCCCTTATCAGATGGAAAATCCCTGTCTGCGGCCGGAGGGCGGCGAGGCGGGTGATTTCGATATGGTGCAGGATTCTACATCCGGGAAGGCATATCTCTATGTCAGCATCAATCACAGCGATGTGGTGGGCTATGCGCTGACAGCGGATTATCTGAACGTACAGGAAGAGGTCAGCCGCCAATACGGCGGGCTGCATTCGCCCTTTACCCGCGAAGGAATTGCCGTGTTTGAGCATACGGGCAGAAAGTACATGCTCACCAGCGGCATGAGCGGCTACATTCCCAACAGAAGCGACAGCGCCGTATCGGTTTCCTGGGAAGAGCCCTTTGTTTCCCTGGGGAATCCGCATGTGAACGACGATAGCCGCGCCTCCTTCAACAGCCAGATTAGCAAGGTGTTCCGCGTGGAGGGTACAGACCAGCTCATCGCCATGGCGGATCGCTGGGTACCGGATTACCCGGTGGATGCCCACAGAGCTGACCTGTTCGAGCGGGCGATTGCCGCCCATTTTGAACCCGAAACGTATCATGTGCTGCCAGAAGAGAAGCGGGAACTGATGAACAGTCCCATGCTGCAATCCGCCAACACGTCCAAGGCGCTGTATGTATGGCTGCCCATCCGCTGGGAGCGAGACATGCCCAAAATTGACTGGCTGGATTGCTGGCGGCCTCAGCTTCCGTAAACAATCAAGGAGGGAATTCCATGGAAAAGTGTGTTCATTTGGATCATATTGCCCTTGGCGTATGCTATTACCCGGAGCAATGGCCCCGAACAATGTGGCAGAGCGATCTACGCCGCATGAAAGCCCACGGCATCGAAACCGTGCGGGTGTTTGAGTTCGCCTGGAGCGTGATTGAGCCTAAGGACGATACGTGGGATTTCTCGCTGTTTGACGAGTTCCTTTCGCTGGCCGCAGAGGAAAAGATGCAGGTCATTATGGGAACTCCCTCCGCCACGCCGCCTGCCTGGCTGACCCATGCCCATCCCGAAGTGCTGAACTCCCGGCAGGACGGCACCCTGTACCGCCACGGTCATCGCCGGCACTACAACTACAATTCCCCGGTATATCATGCTTATGTGCGCCGGGTTGTTACCAAGCTGGCGGAGCGTTACGGCGATCATCCTGCCATCATTGGCTGGCAGATCGACAATGAGCTGAACTGTGAAACCAACGTATTCTATTCCGAGGCTGACCACAAGGCCTTCCGGGCATGGCTGAAAAAGCGCTTTGGCACTGTGGAGGCGCTGAACGATGCCATCGGCGGCCGGTTCTGGAGCGAGAGCTTTTCCGATTGGGAGGAGGTTTTCCTGGAACGCCCGGTGATTGCGCTGGGCAATCCTCACCTGTCCCTGCTGGAGAAGGAGTTCATCTCCGACAGCGCCATTGCCTTTGCCCAAATGCAGGTGGATATTCTGCGGCAATATATTGGCAACCGCTTCATCACCACCAACGGCATGTTTGGTCATCTGCGAAACGACGAGCTGACCAACCGCGTCCTGGACTTCTACAGCTACGATAACTACCCCAACTTTGCCTACGGTCAAAGCGGCATCAACGGCGGCGACGGCGGAGATATGAAGGATCGCGCCAGTTCCTACGCGCTAAGCACCGTGCGGGGCTTCTCCCCTAATTTCGCCATTATGGAGCAGCAGAGTGGCGCTCACGGCTGGGATCATGTGATGCTCAGCCCCATGCCGCTGCCCGGACAGATGCGGCTGTGGACAATGCAGGCCATTGCCCACGGCGCGGATTATGTCAGCTACTTCCGCTGGCGGACGGCCAGCTATGGAACGGAAATGTATTGGCATGGCATTCTGGATTATGACAGCCGGGACAATCGCCGTCTTAAGGAGCTTGGCGAAATTCACCAGGATACGAAGCGATTGAACGGCCTGGCAGGCAGCCGCTATCAGGCCCGGGTGCTTCTGCTGACGGACTGGCTGAACGAGTGGGACGGGGAACGCGACAAGTGGTACGGCCCCATGAGTTATCAATCCAGCCGGGCAATCTTTGCCGCCGCGCAGCATACGCATACGCCTCTGGACATCAAGCCCTGGAGCGAGCAGATGACGGCGGACGATCTCGCCGATTATCAGCTGATATTCCTGCCCCATGCAGCTATCCTGCCAGAGAAAATGGCGGAAGTTCTGACAGCGTACTGCCGTGCTGGTGGCAAGCTGGTTATGGGCGCGCGAACGGGGTACAAAGATCAATATGGCCGATGCGTAACCATGCCCATGCCGGGTTATGCCGCTGTGCTATGCGGTGTGACAGTGGAAGAATATTCCCTGCCCCGTCCGGAGGAGCAAGCCGCGCTGCTATGGGACGGAGCGTCCTATGCTGCCACTGGATTCCAGGAAACGCTGAAGGCCAACGGCAGCCAGGTCTTGGCCAGGTATGACAGCGGCTGGCTCAAAGGGGAGGCCGCACTGTGCGAAAAAGTCTATCCGCAGGGCGGTTGTGCATGGTACGCGGGCACCGGCTTTACCGAAGCGCTGGCTGGAGCTTTCTTGGAAAGGGCAGGGGTTGCGCATCCTTATGCAGAGATGATTGACTGCCCGGAGTGCGTGGAACTGGCTGTCCGCTCCACAAAGGATACTGAGTGGTTCTTCCTGCTCAACTACACCCAGCAGGCCCAGCAGGTTCATGTATCACCCCTATTGACAGAAGTGATTGGGAACGGGGAAAATCTGCCGCCGTTGGGCGTTTCCGTTTGGGTGAGAAAGAAATAAGCAGATGCATCTCTTATGGAGTGGGATCAATCAACCTTCCTTCATATCGAAATTATACACTTCTGTCGTGGTTGAATCCAGCTTTTCGCACCCGCTCTGTCCACTGTTCAGAGATTTTGCTCTCTGCCTGTCCACAATATGGAATTCTATGCACCCTCACTGTCCGCATGTCGGGATTTTGCACCCACTCATCTGTCCATTTTCAAACGAAAGCTCAGTGCTGCGCCCACCGAGCTTTTTTTGCACCCAACCGCACCTGTTTTGCCACCAAATGCACCCAATGCAAAACGAAAGGGCTATTGCAAAACGATAACCGGGAATTCTATTAGTTTTTGAGTCATTTCACAAGGCTGATACCGCCCCTGATACGGAGCCGCCTGAGGAGGTGAAGCCCGGCACTGCCATTCCGGAGGGGATGAAACCTGCTGGCAGGCAGGTCATGATCTCCTGCGTCAGCGGCACTGTCAACATTCGCACCGGCAACGGCACGCAGTACAGCCGCATCACCGCTGCCAAGAACGGTGACACCTTTGAATGGGTGGCAACGGCTGAAAACGGCTGGCACGCGGTGGTGGTCAACGGCTGCGTGGGCTGGGTGTCCGGCAAGTACAGCAAAGCACAATAATCCTTTCACATTGGCGGTTGGCTTCGGCTGACCGCCTTTTTCGTTTGGCACCCCCTCAAATGCCTGTCCTTTTCTCCGTATTGCGGGATCGCCGGACGATGCCCCGGAAGGAGGTGCCGAATGACAGCACAGGAAAAGGAACGGATCACCCGGCTGCGAGGTGAAGGCAAAAGCTATGGGGCTATTGCCACACTGCTTGGCATATCGGCCAGCAAGGTCAAGAGCTACTGTATCCGGCATGAACTGGGCAGTACCCGGTTCAGTGTCGGCAGGCACGCTGCCAAGGGTGGCTGCGACCAATGCGGAACCCCTATTCAACAGGTGCCCGGGCGCAAGCACAAGCGCTTCTGTTCAGATGCCTGCAGGATGAAATGGTGGGCAGAGCACCGAAACCAGCTGACGCAGAAAACCACGCATACCTTCATCTGCAGGGAGTGCGGCAAGACATTCGAGGTATATGGCGTCACGCAGCGCAGCTTCTGCAGCCGTGGATGCTATGCCGCCTTTCGCACGGGAAAGGGGAATCAGTGATGGACATGAGCATGTTTCAGCGGGAACAGGGCTACCGGCTCTGCCTGTCCGTACTTGAGCAGCTTCGCGAAAAGGGTCTGCTGACCGCCGAGGAATTCGTCCAGGCAAGGGCTGTTCTGATCGAAAAATACGACCCGCCAATCAGTGCTTTATCTCTCGAAAATCCTTGATATTGCTTGACTTTTCGGGCATTCAGAGTGAGTAATACGGTCGAAAGGAGGCTTGATACAATGGCCAAATCCATAACGCGGATCGACGCGAAAAAGCCGGACCTTCTTCAGCGAAAGCGCGTTGCGGCCTATGCGCGTGTTTCGATGGATACGGAACGGCTGATGCATTCGCTGTCCGTGCAGGTCAGCTACTACAGTGAGTTGATTCAGAATACGCCGGGCTGGGAATACGCAGGCGTCTATGCTGATGAAGGTATCTCCGGCACAAAGATGGACAGCCGCCCGGAGTTTATTCGGATGTTGGCAGATTGCGAAGCTGGGAAGATCGATATCATTCTCACCAAAAGCCTGTCACGCTTTGCCCGAAACACAGTGGACACGCTCAACGTTGTCCGCAGGCTGAAGGAGCTGGGCATCGAGGTTCGATTTGAAAAGGAACGCATCAATTCTCTGGAAGATGAAGGCGAGCTGCTCATTACCATCATGGCATCCTTCGCGCAGGAAGAGGTGCGCTCTCTGAGCGAAAACGTCAAATGGGGGCTGCGCAAGCGGTTTGAGCAAGGCGTGCCCAATGGGCGCTTTCATGTGTACGGGTACCGCTGGGAAGGCGATCATCTGGTGATTCAGCCTGATGAAGCCACAATCGTTCGCCGCATTTTTCAGAATTTCCTTCAGGGTAAGTCCCGGCTGGAGACTGAACGCGAGTTTGCGGCAGAAGGCATCACCACAGCCGACCCTGACAAGGTTTACGGCGGTCCCCATCACGGAACAGCGCAGGCGGAAGATCGCGGCTTACGCCCGCGTCAGTACGGACCATGAGGAACAGCAATCCAGCTATGAGGCTCAGCTGGACTACTACACCAACGTCATCCGGAACCATGACGGCTGGGAGTTCGTGAATGTGTATGCCGATGAAGGCATTACCGGCACCAGCACCAAGCACCGCGAAGGCTTCAAGCAGATGGTTGCCGATGCACTGGCAGGCAAGATCGATCTCATCGTAACGAAATCGGTCAGCCGCTTTGCCCGCAACCCGGTGGACTCCCTGACCACGATCCGTCAGCTGAAGGAGCATGGCACGGAGTGCTACTTCGAGAAAGAAAACATCTGGACCTTCGACAGCAAGGGCGAACTGCTCATTACCATCATGTCCTCGCTGGCACAGGAGGAAAGCCGCTCCATCAGTGAAAACTGCACCTGGGGTCAGCGTAAGCGCATGGCAGACGGCAAGGTTTCGGTTCCCTTCAGCCGCTTCCTGGGCTACGATCGCGGGGAGAACAGTGAGCTGGTGGTGAATCCGGAGCAGGCAGAGATCGTTAAGCGCATCTACACTGAGTTTCTGCAGGGGGCCACGCCCCACACCATTGCGGCAGGCCTGACGGCTGACAGCATCCGGTCTCCCGGCGGCAAGGACAGGTGGAACCCCAAGACGGTGCAGAGCATTCTCCAGAATGAGAAGTACAAGGGTGACGCGCTCCTGCAGAAGTGCTTTACCGAGGACTTCCTCACGAAAAAGCAGGTGAAGAATCAGGGGCAGGTGCCGCAGTATTATGTGACCGGCGACCATGAAGCCATCATCCCGGAGGATGTATTCGATATGGTGCAGCGGGAGATTTCGATGCGGAAGCCCGGCCCCAACCGGCACAGCGGCGTCCGGGTTTTCTCCAGCACCATTTACTGCGGGGAATGCGGCGGCATGTACGGCTCCAAGGTGTGGCATTCCAATGACAAGTATCGCCGGGTAGTCTGGCGATGCAACAGGAAATACGATGGCGATCAGCCCTGCGGCACACCCCATTTCGATGAGGAAACGCTGAAGCAGCTGTTCCTCTCCGCGCTGAACAAGCTGGTCGGGAAGCGCAACGAGATCAGAGACAGCTTTGACGCCATTCGCAGCACGGTGTTCGACACGGATGCGCTGGAAGCAGAGCTGGCGCAGGTCGAAGCAGAGATGAGTATCGCCGCAGAACAGGTCGCCCGAAGCATCCGCGAGAACGCTATGGTCGCGCTTGACCAGTCTGCCTACCGTGCAAGGCACGATGCCCTCTGCGACCGCTACGAAAGCCTCAAGGCACGCTGCGAAGAGCTGAAGGAGACCATCTCCGACAAGCAGACCCGGCTGGCTGCCATTGATGATTTTCTGAGAACGCTCATGAAGCAGGAGGCGCTTCCCACAACCTTCGACCCGATGACCTACCATATCCTTGTCGAACGGATGACGGTCTACAGCAAGGCCAGGGTGATGGTTCGGTTCAAGAACGGTATGGAAATTCAGGCCTGACACTTCAGCTCCCGTGCAAAAGCGGGAGCTTTTCTTTGTTTCCAAAAAAACAAAAAAGGCGCAGCGTGCATCTGCAACCAATTTCCAAAACTTCTACCAATTCTGATACCAATTTCCTATGCGCATATTGCTTGTATTCAACACGCCACCTTGATTTCCAGCACAATACCGCGTTTGGGCTCGACGATGTTCACAATCATGCGCACCAGCGATTTGGGCGTGAAGAAAACGCCGTCATCCGAGGCCACCGCCGGGGCAAACTTGTTGAGAAAGTACTCATAAATGCGCCCGATGATGTCGTCCTGAATGTCGTTCAGGGCGCTGTTGTTGAAGATGCGCAGCAATTCCCACAAGAGTTCGTTCTTGAAAGACGTGTAGGTCTTGGGCAGCACGCCGCTCAGCTGAGGGCTTTCTGCTTCTATCAGCGTCATGGCGTGGTTGACTTTTTCGCCGATATTGACTTTACCCGCTTCCAAGTTCAGCAGATATTCATAGCGTGCTTCTTCCGGCAGAAAGATAGCGCTTTTCTGCTGGAAGTCGATGGATTCCACCGGTAGTACACGCCCGTTGCGAACCGGGCGGTCTTTCATAATCTCGGCTTCCACATAGCGGAAGCGGCTATACGCATAGCGCAGGAAAATCAAGCCCAGCACGGGCATACAGTATTCCTGACTGGTCAGCTTGCTCTCTGCTCGGAGCAGGTCGGCGGATTCCCACAGCTCGCTTTCTAACTTGCGAAGGTTAATCATGGTGCATGTCCTCCAGTATATCACACACAGTGCGACCACACATGATGCGGCACTAACTCTATTATACCTCTTGAAGTGCATTCAGGTCAATTGCTAAATCAGCTTCGCCTTGCTTTTTGCATGAAATTTGCAAGGTGCCTACAGAAGCTCTTATCGCTTGATATGAATGAGTGGCCGAATGGAAAAGAACAAATTTTCAAAATGTACAGTATCATCTTTAGCGACTGCAAGGAGCAAAGCACACAAAAGCTGTATTCCGAGTTCCTTGCACGGAATGGAAATAATCAATCATTGAAAAAAGAACAGAATGCTGCCGATGAAACTGAAAAGACCGAGCAAAATGGCGAGAAAAATTTATTGCTGCCGCAGTCAGCAGTAGATTCGGAATCGGGAGCATTATCTTCCGAAAAAACAATGTGCAAGGAAAGTGAATGCGAGAATAAGCAGGATGAAGTAGCTGCTACTGCGGCTGAAGAAAATAATGCACACCAAAGACAAGCTGGAAAACTGTCCGATGGTGTTGCATTGGCTGAAGCACTATTGGCATGGACTTCTGAGCAAAAGAAAAAAATGCAAAGTCAAGCAGAGCAGATTGCGGAACTAACATATGAGCTAAAAAAGAAGCAAACAGTGCTTGAAAATCAAGCTGCGCAGCTTGCAGAGCTGAAAGAACGTACTGAAAAGCTGCTTGCGATAAAAATCAATCTTGAATCGGTCATTGAGACGGCTAAATCCGAAAACGAAAATCTAAAAACAGCGAAAGAAAAAGCGGAAAATACCATTGCACAGGTTCAACAGCTGTCTCTTATACACATCTCCGAGCCCAC
>ERZ1026931.517-NODE-517-length-16701-cov-10.457527_pt1 | contig 16701 bp, 12 predicted proteins | sample MGYA00519253_ERZ1026931 | MGnify/ENA primary metagenome ERZ1026931 (study PRJEB26926, sample SAMN06164831) | human gut metagenome | biome: ENVO:00009003; feature: ENVO:2100002; material: ENVO:00002003 | host: Homo sapiens | place: USA | collected 2012 ... | reverse complement strand
TCGACTTATGGTTGTTACGGTCAAACAGCACCAGATCGCCGCGCGTCAGCAGCGCATTGGTTACCACTTTATTGGCCGCAGAGGTCCCATTCAGCACAAAGTAGGTTTTATCCGCGTGGAAAACCTTCGCCGCAAATTTCTGCGCATGTTTCGCCGAGCCTTCATGAATCAGCAGATCGCCAAGCTTAACGTCGGCATTGCACATATCCGCGCGAAACAGGTTCTCGCCAAAGAATTCGTAGAAATGGCGTCCAGCCGGATGCTTTTTAAAAAACTCACCGTGTTGATGTCCCGGGCAGGCAAATGTGCTGTTCCCCATCTCGACATACTGAGTCAACGTGTCATAGAACGGCGGCAGTAAATCTTCTTCATACTGACAGGCAGCAGACTCCAGCTCCAGCCAGTCCTGTGCCTGACCGCGAATGACCGCATTCACGCCCGCGGGCAGATCAACATCCGACTCTGCGAACAGAAACACGGGTAAATGAAAACCGGTGCGTTTCAGTAAAGCAAGGATCCCGCTGCGACTATCCGCAACGGTAATGACGACTGCCGCAACGTCAGTAAAATCAGTACTGTCCAGCGACACCACCTGACGATGGCTGGACAGACGAGAAACCAGTTCTCCACTGGCGGCAATTTTCATTGATTTCATAAGCGCAATAACCCGTTTCGGGAAAATCAAAAGTCCCGGACAAAGCCACATTGCTTTGCCCACGAAATGACAGGTCAAACTGGTTACCAGCCCCGACCGCCAGACATCAGTAAAAGCAGATAGCCTCTGATTTTACTGTTATCCTGCAGTGAGCGTGCGCTGCCCTCACCGCATGGTGGGAGCGTAAAGGTAAGTCGCAGGAAGGGGCAAACGTCGCGCTAAAAGGCGATGTTGAAGGCGATGTAGGGGGAGTAATATCATCCCAGGCAGCCCCATTCAGACAGGAGAAAATTCGCGCAATCATGGCACCTTTCACTTTCAGGCGCAAGATAAAATCCGGGGCCTGAACCTCACAGATAAACAAGCATTTCGCCTGTCAATCGCGGCATAATAATGCAATCTGAAAACATATTTTACCCAGAGAATTGCCTTTAGCATCAAGACGATAATGGGTATGCAGGAGCAAACGTGGTAATTGGACCCTTTATTAATGCTGGCGCCATTTTATTTGGCGGTGTTCTCGGCGCGCTACTCAGCCAGCATTTACCGGAACGCATTCGTGCCTCCATGACCTCCATATTCGGACTGTGCTCTTTGGGGATTGGTATTTTGCTGGTTATCAAATGCGCTAACCTACCGGTGATGGTTCTGGCTACGTTGGTCGGTGCATTAATTGGCGAGTTCTGTTATCTGGAAAAAGGGATCAATACCGCGGTTGCCAAAGCGCAGCAGCTTTTCACCCAGTCGGATGCCAACACCACGCACGAATCCTTCATCCAGAGCTATGTGGCCATCATCGTGCTATTTTGCGCCAGTGGTACCGGGATCTTCGGGGCAATTCATGAAGGGATGACCGGCGATCCAAATATTTTAATCGCGAAGTCGTTTTTGGATTTCTTCACGGCCATCATCTTCGCCTGTTCACTGGGGATCGCAGTATCTGCCATTTGCGTGCCGATGCTGGCAATCCAGTTAACACTTGCCACCTGTGCGGCACTGATATTACCCCTAACGACGCCAGCTATGATGGCTGATTTCAGCGCTGTAGGCGGACTATTGCTGCTGGCAACCGGTTTACGTATTTGCGGCATCAAGATGTTTGCAGTTGTGAATATGCTGCCCGCCCTGCTGCTGGCAATGCCGCTTTCCGCCGCATGGACGGCATTTTTTGCCTGAGAATGCGTGCAATTGCAGCAATGTGGTGATAGATTGTGCAGTCTGCATTGATTTGAAGAAATTTCGTTGACGAAACGAAGCGAATCGGGTTTAATGCGCCTCGTTGCCCGGATAGCTCAGTCGGTAGAGCAGGGGATTGAAAATCCCCGTGTCCTTGGTTCGATTCCGAGTCCGGGCACCACTATTTAAAGAACCCGCCCAAAAGGCGGGTTTTTGCTTTTGTAGAAACGGACTCTCCATCGAACTCCGTTCGATTATTCGCCGCCAGCGGCTCACCCCTTCGGGGCCAGCGGCGTTAGTCCGCGTCCGGGTACCACTATGATTACAAATACATTAATAATGTTGAATTTTAACCGGCGGCTATCACATACTCGGCTTTATGTGTGTATTCGATATAATTTGGTACATCTGAACACATACTGCACTTTTTTTAATTTAAACATAATTTATGCAATCCATTTTTATAACCAGACTGCAAAGTTAAACCCAATAAATGTTTAGGTTAAGTCAAAATATTAAACTAATAGATGGATATTTTAATACACTAAAATATCATTATCCATAGTGTTCAATTGAAGCTGAATCTTTATTTGAATAGAATAACACGCGCATTTACAAAAAAAACCAATAAAATGCAAGCTAACTTCCGCTAGATAATTCAATCAAGCAATTATCAAGAAACCATTACATATCAATCAACACTAACTAAAATATATATTGACGAAATCTATAACATGGGAGATAAACATATAAAACAATTTCTTTCTAAAACCTATTATCGAAAAAGGATTGATAAGATGATCAGGAAAATTATCGCAAAGATAGCTAAAAGAAATAATAATTATGACACCTCTACCTGCATCATCGAAGCAGAACCCTCCGTCGCTGAACAAAAAACAGAAAATTACAATAAAATTATCTGCCATCATTTCACTTCTGGCATATCAACACTGAATCTGATAAGAACATCGTTAATTTCAACTCATGAGCAATTAAATACAGAAAAAGATAAAATAATCGAGTTAAATGCACAAAATAACAAAGCTATGCTTTCCCTTGAATCACTCGTTATTGAGATCAATGAGGCAGGCAAAGAATCAGCAGAAATTCAAAAACAAATGGCTCAGCTTAAGTTATCGCTTATTGAAATTAATGATGCAATTAAAGACATACAGAAAATTGCCAATCATACAAATTTAATTGCAATAAATTCAGCGATTGAAGCGGCCCGTGTAGGTGAGGCGGGAAGAGGATTTAGTGTTATCTCTAAAGAAGTTAGACAACTGGCTGAAAATGTTAAAACGTGCACTAACCATATATATTTACAAACAGAAACCCTCCAGAATAATGGTTCTACGGTTGATATTTCCATTGAAGCACAGCTAGCAATAATCACAAAAATCACTCAGCATATGAACGAAGTTGTTTTTTCAATTAAGAATGTGATTGAAAAATCGGCCACAATGAAGTCTATTATTGATTACATATCAAACTTACTGTTTCTAAGTATAATTAAAATGGATCATGTAATCTGGAAGATAGATCTATATAAAAAACTTACCGAGAATAAATTAGATGATACGTTGACATCATACAGCCAGTGCAGACTGGGGAAATGGTATTACGGAGATACTGGTAGATGCTTCGCTCATTTAACGGGATTTAAAAACCTGGAGGCCCCTCATCAGATGCTACACAATTCCGGCGTTCTTGCTATCGAGTATTCGGTTTCAGGTGACCATGAGCATATGTCCCTGGCGTTAAAAAGAATGGAACAGGCCAGTGATGAGGTAATGAATCAGCTTGAGATTCTTGGTAACGAGATTTTCAGGGAGGTTGTAAAATTTACGCCCGGTGATAACCCTTGACAAACTTTATTATTAAAATAGATAGTTAAAAGCTATTGGAGACAGTTGATGTTTACTTTATCATCTAAAAATGAAAATGCTGTGATAGTTTTACATGAAATTTATGGATTGAATAATCATATCAAGCAAGTATGTAAAGAGCTGCACAATTCCGGACTTGATGTATATTGCCCCAACTTTTTAAACCGCGAAGAACCTTTCTCATACGATCAACATAGTCAGGCATACGATTATTTCATGAAGTTCTGCGGATTCGATACATCAATGATCTTCGACTTACTGACAAGAATACGTGATCATTATAAAAAAATAATAATCGTCGGATTCAGTGTTGGAGGAACATTAGCATGGCTTTGTTCGGAGAGTACACAATGCGATGGTATCGTCAGTTTCTACGGAAGCCGTATACGTGATTATACTGATATCATGCCCAACAGCCCAACACTGGTGATCCAGGCGAAATATGAAGAAGCCTATGACCCTTACTTTCTTCAGCATAAACTCAGTAAGTATTCACTAGTATCGTTTCATATATTCAACAGCCGTCACGGATTTTGCGATCCTTTTAATAAGGCATACAATCCGTCTGAATCAGCGAAAGCGTTGACTCTTTCGCATGATTTTATAACGAAGATCATTAACTAAGTTAATATAACCGTCTGACTTATCTGATGGTATTTGGTTGGCAATTTTCCAGTGCTATCGCCCTCGGATGCCATTTTGTTTCAGCAGCGCATAACGATTAAGCAGCTGATTAATCCGCATATCGAGCTGCTGATACAAAGCGGGTGATACACTCCCCTGCTTTTTTAATTCCTCATCGATTTGACGCAATAACTCTTCTGTCGGCGGCGTTTGGTCAAGCTGGCGGCGGATAGTGAAAATGGCCGATTTCAGCTCCGAACCCGTCAGATATTTACCTTTGCGTTCATCAAGCGAATTTAGCTGTGCAGTTAACGCCTCCAGCCCCTGCTGGGCATGATGCCAGTTTTGCAGAGCACTTTCCGGCAACGCTTCCGTGTTTAACTCTTTCTGTAAGCCACTAACGAATGTCGCAGTCTGCGATTCTTCCGGCCATAGAGTGACTAACTGTTGCGCTAATGATGCAGCATATTCCCTTGACCATAGAGGTGACATGTCATGTAAAACGTCCAATTGCCCTTGCGTTGCAGCGATTATTTCCTGCTTCTGATCCTTCAAATCTGAGGACTGCTTCAACGCGGATAATTGTTCAGGCGTCAGCACCTGAGGCAATGGTTTGATCAGAGCATATCCGTCAGCCCGCATATGACTGGTACCAAGAAAAGCGCCTGCACTCGCTACCGCAGCAACCATAAAACCGAGAGCAAACCCCTGCCACATCCGTCTGGGTCCACCCTCGATTTGAGTAGCAAACTCCGCTGCGCTTGATTGATCGGGCGACGAAGCCTCATTAACCACAAAGACCAACTGCGGCAAAGACGTCTCAACGTGATTATTCGTACCTGAAGCCGGTATCATCACAACGGTGGATCCCGAATCCGCTTCAGACTTCTCCAGGCGTAAAGCTGCGTTATGCATCCAGGTAACGACAGCATCTAGTTTACTTAACGTTTTTAACTCAAGACGTTGCAGCACTTCACAGACATGTTTCAGACTCTGCTCAACCCGATACACCATCGATAAATCCGCATATGACAACGTTAGCGTGCGTAACTCTTGCTGTAAACGAGCTGACAGCCATGCCAACACATCAATTCGCGCATGGGTTTGCTGCGGCCATATTGCGCTCCAGTGATGCGTCAGTAATGCCTCCAGCAGTTCCGCGCTTTCGGCGAGCCCAGCCAAACCTGTGCTACGAATTCTGGCGACGGTGTACCAGGCCAGTGTTTGCAGTTCGACGCCGTTATGACGAAACAGCGCCAGGCTTAACTGTTCCACCTTTTCCCAGTCAACGTCCGGGCGTGCGGGGTGAGTCAGCTTGCTGATTTCATCGCGTAACTGCCCAAACTCCGTGAAAGCACGCGGATCGCCGCCGGTGCTGATGCGATTCTTTTCCATGTCAGTACACTCCCTTCTCAAGCCACCCCTGCTTCTTAAGATGACGAATAAGAACCCGCCCCTCAGGGGTAAAATCAGTGCCATAGCGAACAATGCCAAGATCATGAAGTTCCGCATCAATGGAATAACGCAAATGCCCCGGCGTTTCCTGCTCCAGCATCGTTACCTGAATGCCTTTTAGTCGCGGTTCATACTTCAACAAAACTTGAGAAAGCGTGCTGATAAGCTGATGTGCCGTTCCTGGCACACCCTGGAGGATTTTGGTCATATCCGGCAGACCATAATCGGGTAAATGTTTGAGGCTACCGGCACGAGTATTCAAAATGCGCTGCATATTATCGAGGACGGATATGATGACCTGCGTATTTTCGCTGATCGCATGCAACGGGAAACCACCGGAAAAATTACCCAGTAAGATGTCATAAAGAGAAGGCTGCTTGATCATTACTCGCTCTCCCGCGCCATGAGTGCCAAAGTCTGGGTATTTAATTCGATTACTCGCGCCTTATCAGGATCGAGATCTTCACGACGTAAGACCACGCGCCATGAATCTTCAGACTGATCGGGAGAAATAAACATTCCCGCCACGGCAACATACTGCGCTTCGTTTTCGAGTGGAATATCGACAGTTACGCTTTCACCAGGTCGTACCCGAACATCTTTCTGAGCCAATAAATCTGCTTTCACCACCGTACTATCTTGCGCAAATAAGGACTGATAATTAGCCGAGTCAAATGCTTTTCGATCTTTGAGTTGGTAAATACGCACGACCGTCGAAAGCGCTATACCCTGCGCATTTTTATTAGCGGCTTCTCTGGCGGAAAGATCCAAATGCAGGGTTTTAATTTCCTTATAAAAAATCGACTTCGTTAATGACACGGTACCTTCAGATACTTTTTGTGTCAGACCACACCCGGTAACTAAACTGACCATTCCAGTTATTACGGCAAAATTAATAGCGATAATCGCCAGTCTCATCGGCTTCCCTCCGTTGAACATGTTGAGTAAGGCTCTGCCAAAGCCCAAGCTTAATTGTTATAAATTGGTTCTTAGCTTCCTGGTTATCCAGGCGCATCACAGCCGTGCGGCCAAGCTGAACTGCGTGCTCGCTTTTATTACTGGTAAGATGAGCATCCGGAAGTGCCGATCGAGGAATGCGTAATTGCAGTCTCGCACTCACTCTGGCACCTAAATACACGTGCATCAGCGCGAGAAAATCATGGTAAAGCTGGCCACCCGGTAACCATTCACGAGCTTCATCGGGAACGTCCGTTGTAAGCGTAATTAGCACCTGATTGTTAATATCTACGGCGCTACGCCCCATCACCGGACGAGAATGGAGGCTAACGGGTTGCCGTACACTCATTTTTAACGCCTTATCCAGCAGGATTAAGCGTTTATCATGAGGGGTCACGGTGGTATTTGTTGTTGGTGATAATAAAGAAACCAGCGCGGATATACCTTCTGCAGTACGCGTTGGCATTCTCATTATTCCCAACAGCGCCAAAAAGCGCGATACCGGGGTATCTGTTTGTGTGGCACACCCCTGAATTCCCAGCCCAGTCAACCCCAGCAAATATTGTGAAGTCTCATCTATCGCACCTGAGCGAAAGGTCGCTGGATAGCTGTATTTACGCCAGATTCGATAAAACTGCGTAATTAAGCGATGGTTAAAAATATCCAGAAACTCAGCGGCAACGTCCGCACCTTCCTGACGCTGGGCAATATCATCCTGATAGGTTGTCGGAAGCGGCGATTCCACGCCATACAGCCCCATAAAAGTAACCCGAACGGTTGGTGGAAGTGTGGGTTGCTGCGGATCATATTCTGCACTTTTTAGCTCGCCCGCCGGGAACCCCATCCCCGGATGAGGACGAAAACGAATAGCATCGAAGCGCGGGCTTTGTTGACTTCCAGGACTTGGCGCTTGCGGATTCCACTGTTCCAGCAACTGACAGAAACGATAAAAATTGGTACGGGGCAGGTTTTCACCAAGGCTCGTTAGCAACCGGGTAGTCGCTGATTGTGATTCTCTTTCCATCGCAAGCTTTTCCCTGCCGGCTGTATGATTAAAGTAAGCTGATTAAACAAATGAATATCCGCATACAATGCAAAAAAGCGGTTAAGCATTTCACCAAAAAGATGAATATCGCCCTCACCGGTAAATCCGTTCTCATCAAGCGTTATTTCGATGTCCACACCACGGAGTAGAAATCCTTTTTCAAAGCGCTGTATTTCATGTTGTTGAACATCCATGATCGCATCCAGACGACGATAATTAAGTTCATCATCCTGCCAGTTATAGAGAGACAACGTTCCTTTGAGTACTTCAGCGCTGGCCATCATATTCAGAAAGCTGGATCCCAGGTGACTCAACACTCGCCAGTGAAAACGATCCTCAGCGGGAGGGTAAGCAGGTAGCGTCGGTTTAGACAGATTGCGCACGGCAAGCGGTGTCTGGAGGATCTGCTCACAACGATTGAGTAATGTGCTTTGCAAAGCTCGCCGCGGTAGCTGACCATTTGTTCCGGTCACTTTCAAAGACAAGGTTTCATACTCAGCAAGGCGATCCCGCTCCCAGGCATCTCCCCCGAGGATCAGCCATGTATCATACAATCCGGATACGCCGCGCCTGACACGCGTATGGTAATAACGCTCGGGTGCGTTACGGCGCATCATGCCTCCCTTGTGGCGAAAACTGGTGAAAGGGGCATAAACGGCGTTACGCGTTCGCTGTGATCCTGAAACCGCATCGACTGCATAAATTTCCGTATGTCCATCCTGCAACCTTCGCGGACGCAGCAAATATTCGCTTTCCAGTCCATTAACTACCAGCGGGTCGGCTTCGATAGTGAAAAGATTAATAACCGGAACACAATGAAGACGAATGTTTTCACTCCCCACAGGAAGCTCAGAATCCCACTGTTGAGTCAGTACCGCTTCTATTTCAAAGCAGTCGATACCCTCAGGAAACGATATTTTTTCCAGACCATTAAGATGGACAAACATAAATTTTTCGCGGAACGTAAAATACTCAAGCAATAATTGCCAGCCGCCAAACGCCGTATCGCCTTTTGGCCACAAACTGTCTTCATCGGCAAATCCGCCCGGGGAAAAGAAACCCTCCAGTCGAATACGTTCTACGCTGTTGGGGAGTCTCAAATAAAGAGAAGCCAGACGCTTTGTCAGAGCAAGGTGTAGCGCGTGGGTTACCGGCGCGTCACCGCTGAGGTAAAGGCTGAGACGCGTCAGATCGGTTTGCGACCAGTCCATCTGTGGATTGCACTTTATTCGCATACGGATGACCGAGCGCCCATCAGGTTCGGCATCAATATTCACCGCCACGACAGACAGCGGATTAAGCGTAACGGGCTGGGTAGTACGATACTGACATACCGTTTTTTTAGGGCCAACGGGCTGTGACAATATGCCAAACCTCGCGTTAATCCGCTCGCTCATTTTCAGCACATCAATATCAGGTAAAAGCTCGACAATACTTAAGGAGGGAATGGTACGTAAATAATGTGGCCACAGCAGACTCATCAACCCTTCGGTAAATTCAGGGAGATGATCGTCTATTTTGGCGCGCAATCGCCCCATCGAAAATGCAAAACCTTCAAATAACCGTTCCACATAGGGATCGGGAATGCCGGCTTTATCCAGATCCAACATGGCTGCACGATCCGGATGCGCCTGCGCAAACTCTTTTGCCGCTTCCCTTAAATAACGCATTTCCGCGTCATAATAACGCAGAGTTAAATCTTCCATTTTACAGTTCGCTTTTTTTTTAGCCGCACAAGACGGCGGCTCTGGCGGGGTCGATGGCGACCAAACAGGACAACAATGAGTCCATCTCTGGTGCCAGACGCGCTTTATCGCTTTCACTGCGGTTGGCTTTTAAACGCAGAAGTTTCAGCCGTCGAGCTTTAACTTCAAACAGCAGCTCAGGCTCCCATTGTTTGAGAGTGAGAGAGTGTGCTGTGGTATTCAATTCGCCAAGCAAATGCAGCGCGAGATCGTTGCGTCCACATTGTTCCGTCAGACGAGCCATCAACAGCTGGCGCAACCAACGCTGTCGACGTGAAACAATACCAGGACGTGCCTGAACCCAGGCGAGCGCGGCTTCAACGCCTTCGCTATCCGCCAGCGTCAGAGCTTCGCTTTCAAGTAGCAGAATATCGTCGTCCGCTCCTGCACTAGCCGCGGCGATTTTTTCAGTCTGCCAGCCACTTTCCTGCAGCACATCACGGGCTATCCACTCACGGGTGACATCGTCAGCAAAAGGGGTTCCATCGTTAAAAGCCAGCGTTTCCAGTCCCGGCATCCGATGCAGCAGCATTTTCAGGTCGCTGATGATAATCGCGGCATTTTTATCCCATGGCGATCCCGCCCTTGTTAATGCCTGATGAAGATACCACTGCACGTCCAGCCAGAAATGATTCACTCCCTCAACAAATAAGCTGTCCGTTAACTCAATCAGTTCAGTCCAACTTTGCTGCAAATACAGACGTTTGAGCTGCGCGCGATAATCACTCTTGGGCGGTACCAGGCGCGTACGTCCGGTGCCATCTGGCGGTGGAAGCTGGCTGACCGTATCGAGCCGCACGCTTTTCATCAAATGATGCGCCGCCAGCCAGCCATCCGGCTGATCGCTTAAGTATTTCGCCAACACCCGTGCCTGTTCCAGCAGCTCACGGCCAGAGGCAATACCTTTGAGGACGGGGGTTTCTGCGCTGTGCCGACTGAGTTGAGCACTGATATTTTGCGGCACCAATGCCTGAGCCCCGCCAGATTGGACCAGACGGTTCTCCAGCGCGCTATACAGCACCCCAAGCCCAGGACGAATACTCTCCTCTCGATGGCTAAACTGCTGCTCCAGCAGCATCAGCGCACCGGCAATCCGTTGCGCGTCAGGTCGTGAAACTTCGGGAAAACGTGCCAGACTATCCAGCATCCTCCCGCCAGCCAGCCATTCAAGGGCGGCCTTATGGCTGTTGGCTCTTAAAGGATGGAGAGAATCGCCATATTGTTGCATCAGGCCAGCCAGCAAAATCAGACCATCCGCCAGGCCGGGCTCACCATCCTGATGCAAACGTGCCCATGTGTAGTAAGTGACAACGCGGACATCCTTACAGGTGGTGATCAATAGTTTTTCCGCAAGCTCAATGATGAGATCCGTTTGTGCGCCAGAAAGTTTATTCACCTCCTCTCGCATGCGTTGAAAATCATCGTCATAGCCAGGATCTTCACCACCGGGGTTGGCTGCTGAAATGGGCAATAACCAGTTTTGCCATAGCGCAGTCTGCGTTTGCGCCTGTTCCATTAGTTGCTGTTGCTCATCTGGCGAAGCCGTGCTGGCAGCCAATAGACGTTTCAGAGCGCTCATTCTTCTTCCTCTGAGGAAATCTTGCCGCTTACAACAAAAATTGCTTCTGGTAGTTCAAAATCACGGAGTTTGAGTAATACAAGGGGACCTTCACCGGCTTCCGTTCGCAGGGTATAGTTCAGCGGCAATCCATCCTGTGCAGTCCAGCGCAGGTTGAAACCGCTGCTCACGCCAGCGTTATCGGTTATCTCCGCTTTCTCAAGCAATCTTATCCAGCCCCAGGTACCAGGATTATCTGAGTAGATTCGGGTTCCCGTATTCGTGCTCACCCAGCTTAGGGTTGCCCCTGACGCTTGAGTATCAGCAGGCCAGACAACGTTTTTCCACGCTGGCATCTGATTAACGTAGGTGAGTTTCTGTCCATCCAGCACGAGGTCAGTCTGCATCACGTCGCGCGCCGTTCCAGGACGCAATTCAAAACGCATCCCAGCTTCTCCACGAATAAATGCGACATCCGCAATTTGACTGAGCTGGTCCATCGCCTCAATGAACGCCGGATTAAACTCCAGCCCCTGAGCATTCACCGTGTCGGCAACCCAGTGACTTCCTTGTTTATGCAGCACACCGCTTAAATGACTATCGAGAAAATGCGGGATTCGCCCATTATCGCTTCGCAGATATTGCGCCAGCAGCGGCAGAGAAGCCTCGCTGCCAACATCGCGAAACGGATACCGTCCGCCAAATGCGCTGTTCCAGTCATTCACAATCAGCGCTTTCCATTGCGCATTCAGGCCCGCCGCGGTTGGCTGCAACACCTGCTGCCATGACTGCTCCAGCGGCTGAACAAACATCGTTTGACCAAATCCACTCCATGCCTGCCCCAGACTGGCAGCCACCAGATTGCCATAGTCACGCGTGGTGGTGAGATCGACGGTTTTGCCCTGAAACACCGTTTGCGCCAGAGCCTGACTCATGCCTTGCGGATCGGCAGCGTTAGTAATCTGCTGGAGTTTTAGCCTGACCTGCGTTACCCGGGTCAGGTAGGTTTGCAGACTCAGATGGCTGATATCCTGTCCAGCCGATTGTTCATCCATCAAGGCCAGGATTGGCGAGAAGGTGCTCGCCATAGGGCCTTCTTCCCGCGCATGCTGGTCAATGGTTTGATTTTCTTTGGTGTTAAATAGATCCTTTGCCGACTTCACCAGTGAGTCCGACAGCGCTTCACCGGTTAGCCCTGTGCGTCCTTGAACGGCGAGCGTATTCATTAACGCAACCAGAGGAGACTGACGGATATCTGCAATCAACGTGAGTTGATCGATGGCATCACTTAGCGTCTGGGTGCGCTTCCAGCGAATACTGTTGAGAAAATCCAGCCAGTTGTCGGCAAAATCCGTGAAGTAACGCTCGCTAAGACGCGCCTTTAAGGCCTGTGGAGAGAGGGGGTCGCTTGCAGAATGCGTATCATCTCCCAGCACCTGATCCATTTCTTCCCGACGGTTGTTGACGATTTTCTCTATGGCAGGCAAAACCTCCTCTTCCCAGGCTTTGCGGGTATACACGCCAGCAACCGAATTCCGGGTATAAAATACGTGCTCTGCCCGAGTATCGCCGGTCATGTCTTCCAGACGAAGATCGGTGTAATGTGGAGATACCTGTTCAATGATTTTCTGATACAGGGCGGCTTCACCATTGCGGATCCCCATCTGACGAATTAACAGCGCTCGCACCTGACTAATAAGATTTTTATCGGTTGCTATTTTCCATTCGGGATGCGCCTGAAGGTTTTCTCCCCAGAATTGCCAGAGCCCATGCCCAACGCCCTGCCATGATGCGCGCGAAATACCCGCTCGCTCCGGCCAGTCTTGCATCAGCGCCTGACTAAAAAATGACGCCTCCATCTGTTCAGGCCGGGAAAGCATCAGATACATTTTCAGCTGGTTGTAGGCGATCTTTGCCCGGGCGGCAAACTGCGGGCTGTCTGGAGCCAGTCGGGTTAACGCCGTTAATTCCTGAGTAAGATGTTGGGCGGCTTCATCACGCAAGAGTGGAATAGCGATACGTGTATAACGCGGCCATAGCGCATCCAACAGAGCATCATTTTGGCTTAAGCCGAAGCGGTAGTACCACGGCACCCCATTCTGCTGACGCCAGCGAAGCTGACCTGGCGTTTGCTGCAGAGCAGACAGCGCCGTAAGACGCTCGGCGAGCGGTTTATCCACACCGCCTGCCAGGCTCGCCTGGTCCAGACTTTTGCCGATCAGATTGCGATTAGCCAGAAAAGACACCACCATTCCCGCCCCCCATAGCAGCATCAAACCGGCTGTACACACGGCCAACACACGCATCCCTGAACGGCCTGTACGCTGTGCCTTAAGTTCAGCAGGTAACGCAGGGAGTGAATCAAGCAGCGCACGCCAGCGATCATCACGCATCCAGGCATGCGCAACGTGCGATGAGGTACTTTCCGCATACTGGCTCAAGATGACCGCCGCCAGCGGCAGAGACCGATGCGGACTGAAAAAAGTGGACAACGATTCGCTGATGGCTTCTGCATTAGGCATCAGCAAGTTAGCCATTTTTAGTAAGAAGCTATCGCGGATATTGCGCGTAACCTGCTGCGTGCCCTGCTCCGCCATCTGCATTGCCAGCGAGGTCAACTGCGAACGACATAAAGCCGTGGTGCATCCTGCAGGGAACAAACACGTCGCAGAGTGCAAGGTTACGTCATCCCGGACGAATTGAGCGCCATACAGCGACCAAAGGTATAACGGCACTCGCCAGCGGAGCGTGGTAAAAACAGCCTGAAGATGGCGGGCGGCATTATCTATTTGTTCTGCGGTTAAAGAGACAACGGGTGCCGATTGAACCAGTGTATTCTGGTGCTGAAAAGTGGGGGTGACCCATACAATCCCATCCAGCGGACGCCGATGCAGCTTGCGTATCGCATCAAACAACGAGGCATCTGGCGCTTCAGTGATCGTACCTCCCCAGATTAACACCACGCCATCCCCTTCAACCCAGCGCTGAGTAGTGAGTTTAGGTACCAGTTGCTCAACCTGAGAGGCATCTCCCATCACCAGCAGGATACGCGTTTTGGCGCGCCAGAGGCGACCATAATTACCTTTAAGTGTAGAATGGAAGTTAATGAATGTATTACTATCCAATGTGGTAGTTATATTATTCCCAACATTTGTCTTATCAACTGATTTCCATGGCAAAAAAGAATAAACAATTGATTTATATTTTAACAATGGAACATACGATATCAACACTGATTTCAGCGCATTCAGCTGCCATAGTTTGAAAATATAACATAGTGCTATTAAAACAGTTGTAACGACTATTACCCTTGTTGATTGGGTCCTCACCCCCAAATACTCTCCGTAGTAAAAAAGAACTACATAGCATATCAAACCAACGACAACTAAAATACATAACCGACCAAATAGCAGCAACAAGGTGGACCTCTTCATATATCTATTCCTGATTTCTAATTTTTTTAACCCTCGACAATATAATTCTTTCATCCGATCTCGATAATATTAGATCAACAGCACTCACGTTTTGTCCATTTAACAAAGAGAACATTAACATCATCCATATATCAAACTCTCCGTGAATGCCGATATATAACTCTGCATAATATTGCTCAAGGTTGTTATTATGCTCATTAAGAAGAACTGCCACCTTAGCCACATCTTTTTTATCGCTATGTTTGCCTATCAATAAATTGTCTATTATCCCAACCCTGGCCTGATAAAAAATAAGATCGTTAAGGTCTTTGAGCAGTTCACCTTCATTCGTAGAGATAGACCTATACAACCTTGCTTTCTCGAAAATATTATTCTGATTAACTAACATCGGCGGAGCAAAAAGAAAAGCACACATCCCATCACCCGTTCCATGGTGATTATCTTTGATTTCCGTTGATTTTTCCCCTACAATAATTAATCTGAATTTATCCTCTGTAACACTTAGCCATTCATTAATATTTAATACATAATCATGCAAGATAAATTCACTATTTTTAATTATATCATCAGAGAGCCCAAGTCGTTTCCAGGCCAATAAAAAAGACTGCCATGCTGAAGTCCCTGACATCTGACCAACAATAAAGCTAATAACTAGACCTTTTTCAGAAGTAATATCAATTAATCTAGCTCTCATGGGAGCCAATAACTCATGGAATAAAACAGTAGAATTAATCGATTCTGGAAAATGTAACGCCCTGGCTCCAATGGCATTGAACTCATTGACTTCAAGTAAATGAGGTATCTGCGATTCTTCTGGAAAGAGATAGCTGTAATCTACAATACTTATATAATCAGATGCCCATTCAGACCACTCACAATCAATATTAGAACTTTCCGTTGATATCATTTCATTTTTTTCAAGGGATACACCGAGTTGAAATAACCTAATTCCTAAGTATATAATGAATATTAAAAAAACGCTTAGCGATATTGCAAAAGCATAATAAAGAAAATCACTATTATGAGTAATATAATAGAACAGAGTGAATAGCAGAACAATAGTTATTAGCAATAAGATAAAAACACCACTATCACGCCCCCACCTTATAGAAGGCACGGGTTGTGTTTTCTTCTTACCTGGGATATTCCAACTCATTTTAACTTACCAAATCCCGCTACAGGGAAGAGTTGAGATGACGTAACAACCGCATTGACACATGCATTTATGCACAGCTACTGGTTTTCCATCTGAGATCCACTCTGTAGACCCCTGGATTATCTTATTTACTCCATGAAATGGAATTGGACATATAACAGTATCACCAAGCAATGCGACACCTAAACCATCGACAATTATCGTTGACGAAACTGAAATTACTTTACCACCACTACTTAATGGATCATTGAGTCTGACTAAGCCTAGAAACATAAATCCTCACTATAAAAATATAACCATTCAGATATAATTCTTTGAAAAAAACAAAAGATTATCCAACACATCTATATAATCAGATAAAGATCAGATAATAACATCCTACCTGGCAATAAATATCAGCTTTAAAATTAAACCCGCAAATAAAATTCGTCTAATAGTAATAAAACCACCATCCTGATTTAAGTAATCGAATAGATCGTCCTTGTTTCTTAAATTCTTTTATCTTTTTCTTGTCGTGTTTCAGAAGGTCAATATTGGTCACATTATCCCAGCCAGCAACAGTCAATATCTCTTCCGTCAGCTGTTCTTTCGGAAAAGGATGTCGTCGCCAGATCGTCCATATTGCGGGCAGGATATACAGAAAGGTCCCCATGGTCAGGAACATCGTTACCCCACTCACTATTTTTTCAGTAACAACCCAGCCGTCCTGGTAAATAAACACTACCAACATCGTAATAATTAACAAAATAACGACCGAAATGGGGACTTTCATCGCGTCTATTCGTGCCCGTCGTATTCCCTGGTAACACCACGGCGGCATGGTCAGCGAGCGTGCATGCGGCCGGACAAGGGCATATACCAGGTACTCCTCTCCCACCGGCGCGGCAATCAGCTCCACTTCCTCACCTTCCCGGCAATAGGGGGCGCCCAGCCACCCTGAAAACTGCCGGCCATTGATTTCGCCCGTAACGTACCACGCCGCAGCAGGAACCCTGTCTTCATTGCTC
>ERZ1026931.509-NODE-509-length-16851-cov-5.055132_pt1 | contig 16851 bp, 16 predicted proteins | sample MGYA00519253_ERZ1026931 | MGnify/ENA primary metagenome ERZ1026931 (study PRJEB26926, sample SAMN06164831) | human gut metagenome | biome: ENVO:00009003; feature: ENVO:2100002; material: ENVO:00002003 | host: Homo sapiens | place: USA | collected 2012 ... | reverse complement strand
ATGCGATCGTCGGCAGCGTCAGATGTGTATAAGAGACAGGTGTACCAAGTGGAACAAACACAAACGCGCCGGCAACACGAACCGCCTTGATGACGCCCTTCTTGTCAGAAACCTTGTGCGCAGCAATCTCAGAGTAAGTAATGTCGCAGCACAGCGTGGTAAATGCAAACAGGCCAAATGCAAGAATAACTACAATCACGACAATCGAATCCAGTGCAGTACCAGGGGTAAGTTCACGAATCGATGCGACAAAAGTCGCCATCTTGTTGTACTTGATGCTGCTCCAGTCAATGTTGGGATTCTCCCAAATAGCGCCGCCCGCAACAATGAAGCCGGTCAGCGTGCAGATGACAACCGTGTCAATAAAAACGCCGATGGACTGCATAATACCCTGCTCGCAAGGGTGATCCTGATCCGAAACAGCCGCGGCCTGCGTAGCAGAACCCATACCAGCCTCGTTAGACAGAAGGCCTCGCTTAAGGCCCTGTGCAAGCGCAATGCCGAATGTACCGCCGAAAATGGACTGAGGCTTGAATGCCTGCGTAAAAATGGTAACAAAGAAAGCGGGGAGCTTGGTGATATTTGCGACCATCAGCAGCACAGCAACCGCAATATAAATAAGAGCCATGGTCGGGACCGCTGCATCGGCAAAGCCGACAGCCTTTTTGATACCGCCAAATGCAATAATGGCGATCACAACAATAATGACAACCGCAACCACATAGTAGACCGGTTCCGTAACATCCGTGGTACGGTTAAGCGCTGTGTCCATAATCGTGCTCATTGAAGTAAACACATGAAATGTATGTACCGGAATGCTCATCAGGTTATAGATCAGATAAAGCACGCACATTGCAGTACCAATCTATTAGGAGTAACGCTTACAATTACCTTGTCCCATTCAAGTCCTTTGGCTTGATGTACTGTCATGTACTTACTGGTTTCAGAAAAAACTTCTGTGAACAACCTATATGATGTCCCCCAGAATAGGTTGGAGACCGCAGTTATCAATTTTTCACTGTCAAAACTATCAAACACTGGAATACTGAACTGAGGTGCAAAAATCTCATCTCTTAAAATTGAGAACTCAGCTTTTTCAATTTCTGCATTAAAGTTTTCTATAATTTTGCAGGTATAGCTTTGCTCGTCAACTCGGCTGAATACATTATACGAAAGTTTCCTTATTTGAAATATCAGCTGTGGTGTAAACTTTCGAGCATCAATAGCGGTATATAGCTTTAGCGCACTCAAAACATCAATAAATGAGCCATTAAGGTAACTTTCCCACAAGCTAAAGATAAAACGAAATGCTCTAACCCATGCCACATTATTGTGTTCGGCTATTTCATCTCTAAGTTGAATAGGGGAGTTGTAGTAGGAATTATAAATACTCTTTAGTTGCTTTGCCTGCGACTCGTCAATCCCTTGTATATAGTCGAAAGCCGCAGCCCATGCCCGCGTAAGCACAACGCCGCCATCATTAAGAATACTTTGGATAGTATTATAGATTATCTGTGAATTGCCTATAAGGAAATGAATTTTCTTTGCTTCTGCCTGCTCTTTTTCACCTGCTGTGTTGTATGGTCGCTGACTTAACTGTAAAACTTCATCATCTGACTGCCTTAAAAAATTGCAGAAGTTCACGATATTTTCGGTTGAACGCCGATTCCCATTTATCACGTATTCCTTTAACTCACGATCTCCTTCAATAGAAAAATTCTTGAAGTCAGTTGGCCGTGCCCCTTGGAAGCTATATATCGACTGTGCCACATCTCCCACTATTCCAATGATAGTTGATTTTTGACCTATTAGTTTTATTAGTGAGGTCTGGAGCGGATTTGTGTCCTGAAACTCATCAACTAACATAAACGGAAACTTTACACGTATGGAATACACTGCGGTTGGATTGCTTTCAAGAATCCGATATCCAAAATAGAGAATTTCATTGTGTGTCAATTTTTTGACAACTGACCATATATATTTTTTTATTGGCTTGACATGCCTTCCGTCAATTTTGCTTGGCGCCTTAAGTTCTATTTGGCGAGTGGTTCTATTTGAAATTGAAGCCGCAAATGCACTGCAATTAACCTCAATGTCACCCATTGCTTTTTTGCTGTATTCAAATTCATCATTTGCAAATTCTACTGGATTAGTTTGGCGGACAAAATCATATATTTCCTCTTTATCAACACCGTGTAAAATACCCAATCCTTCAACTTGGGATGAAATCTTCCCTTCGCTTTTCACCGTTATTCCAAAATCAGATTCTATGATATCTCTGAGATCTTGCTGAAAAGGTTGAATAATGTGCTCAATAATAAAGCCATGGATAGTATATACTTCGACATGATCTGTAAACTTATCGAGGCGTCGTTTAATCTCATCAACGGCTGCGTTTGTGTATGTCACACAAAGTACTTTTCGCGCACGGCTCTGCACTATTTGAGGATTGTTTGCAATTATGTTCTTTACATTCTCAACCAGAAAATGTGTTTTACCCGCCCCTGGTCCAGCATAGACTTTAGCATGATATGATAATTGCTCAGGTGTGAAAATATCGCCAGATGTCATTTCAATAGCCATGCCAACCCCTCCTGTATATACCGTGGAACCACCAGTTTCGATGATCCGTCCTCATTCAAAAGCGTTTCATCTGTCAATATTTCTAATGCAACATCACCCTTTTTACTCTTTGCATAGTGTAGAAATATCTCTGCAAATATCAGCTTTTCATAATCAGAAGTTCGATCCATAGAAGTATCCGTTCTTGATTTATATGCATCGAGGAACTTTTTTATGGGCTTACGGGAACGACCGTCTAGTTCTTCGATATGGGTATCCCAAGCCGTCAAGTCAAATCCATATTTATCAAAAAAGTCTCTTACTGTGTCACTGATTGCCCTCTTAAATATCGCAGAAGCCACAGATTTATCCACCATATTAGTGAGGAAAAATTCATCTTCAAATGTGCACCCACCAATAGACTGCGTGCAAATGCTGAAATTTTCGATTGGAAATTTCTCTTTCAAGTCTGTAATATGCGATGGTTTTTCATTTTCATACTCAGAATAGCTTCTTAACCCGTTGTTTCCATCAGAGCCTATCCACTTGAAGTCCTTGTCAGTAATGCAAAGCACTTTTTTCTTGACTGCATTTCCATTAAAAAGTTCCACGAAATACTTGAAGTGCTTTCCTCCAATTTCAACAATAGCTCAGCAAATGCTTCTTTGTTAGGTGCATACTTAATGAGCCCTTCCAGAAAGCCAATGTTCCTATGGGCATCAATCAGCAAGGCAGCCAATTCGTCATCCATTTGATACATGTGACCACGCATCAAGGGGCGAGGGGTGAAAGAATAGAACTTGAGACTGTTCTTTCCGGGCTCGATGTGCTCAATATAATCACCTGTGTAAGGCGGCATCACATATACCTCAACAACTAAAAGTCATTTTCAGTATATCATCGGTAAGGAGAATAGAAAAGCACTATTTCCTGATTTATTTCAGAATATCAGGAAATAGTGCAATAAAAATCAGAAATAGAGTTCCATGAATTAGACACACCTTCGCAACCATGGCACTCCAGAACGGCGTGGATGTGAAAACGGTGTCCTCGATGCTGGGTCACTACTCGGCGGGCTTTACGCTGGACACCTACGCCCATGTGACCACCGACGCACAGCTCAAAGCCGCCCAGACGATGGGCAATATCCTCTCCCGTGCCGTCTGACGGTTTCCGCTACCCGCTCCCGTTGGGGTCAGCGTTTGGGTCAGAAAAAAGCAACACCCTAAAAACGGAACTTATGAAAAGCAAAAGTCCTCGAAATCAGACGATTTCGAGGACTTTTGGTACGCCGTGAGGGATTCGAACCCCCGGCCTTCTGGTCCGTAGCCAGACGCTCTATCCAGCTGAGCTAACGGCGCGTGTCTCATATCGGACAACGGTGTTATACTACCACACCTTTCCCGAGAATGCAAGAGGAAATTTCAAATTTTTAGAAGAAATTTTTGAACCCTTCGAAACAATAGGTTTGACAGGAAAATGCAACGCGAGTACAATAATACTGATTTTGATTATCTTGCAAGGAGCTACACAATGGAAAACACTTTTAAAGGCAGCCAGAATTACGTTGCAAGCCCGGAGCTGATGAACGCGGTAAACATCGCCATGGCGCTCAAAAAGCCGCTGCTCATCAAAGGTGAGCCGGGCACAGGCAAAACGATGCTCGCCGAGGCCGTGGCCAAGGCGCTGGGTAAAAAACTCATCATCTGGAGCGTCAAGTCTACGACCAAGGCGCAGGACGGTCTGTACGTCTACGACGTGGTGCAGCGCCTGTATGACAGCCAGTTCGGCGCGTCCGGTGTGGACGATATTGCCAAATACATCAAGCTCGGCAAGCTCGGCGAGGCGTTCTCCGCCGACGAGCAGGTCGTGCTGCTGATCGACGAGGTGGACAAGGCCGACCTTGAATTCCCGAATGACCTGCTCTGGGAGCTTGACAAGATGGAGTTCTACATTCCCGAGACAAAGGAGACCGTTAAGGCCAAGCACCGCCCCATCGTCATCATCACCTCAAACGCGGAAAAGGAACTGCCCGATGCCTTCCTGCGCCGCTGTATCTTCCACTATATCGAATTTCCCGATCAGCAGCAGATGGAAAAGATCATCCGCGTCCACTTTGACCACGTCGATGAGACGCTTCTCACGCAGGCGATGCAGGCATTCTACGCGATCCGCTCCATCGACGCGGTGGAGAAAAAGCCCTCGACCTCGGAGCTTGTCGACTGGATCCGCGCGCTTCAGCTCTCCGGTGTAGATGTTTCGAAAATCGCAAGGGAGATCCCGTTCATCGGGGTGCTCCTCAAAAAGGATAAGGACATCTCCACCGTGCAGCGCCGGTTGAGAAGATAAAATCGCCATGTTTACTGGATTTTTTTATCTGCTGCGCGCGCACGGCTTTCCCGTCAGCCTGAACGAGTGGATGACGCTCGTTCAGGGATTGATGCTGAACTTGCAGCACGATTCGCTTACAGGCTTCTATGAGCTCTGCCGCGCGGTGCTTGTCAAATCCGAGGCGGATTACGACAAATTCGACCAGATCTTTCTGGAATACTTCGACGGTATCCCCTATGAGGACGAGCTGCCGGAAGAACTGATGGACTGGCTCAACAACCCTGCCGCCGTGATGGAGAAATTCCGCAAGTTCCTGCGCACGCAGGGCTATGAGGAAAAGAGCATCGAGGAGATCCTCAAAATGTTCGAAGAGCGCCTCAAAGAGCAGACCGAGGAGCACAACGGCGGCTCGTACTGGATCGGCACGAACGGCTACTCGAATTTCGGCAACAGCGGCCACAGCCCGCAGGGCATTCGCGTGGGCGGGCAGAGCATGTACCGCCGTGCCTTTCAGGTGGCGGGCGAGCGCAAGTTCCGTGACTTTCGCAAGGACAATGTGCTCGATATTCGCCAGTTTCAGATGGCCTTTCGCCTGCTGCGGCAGTATTCCGCGCAGACACAGGAGGCCCGAACGGAATTCGACGTGGACGAAACCATTCGTGAGACCTGCGACAACGCCGGCACGCTCTCCGTCTGCTACAAGCGCCCGCGCAAGAACACCGTCAAGGTACTGATGCTGATGGATTCCGGCGGCTCAATGGACTATTATTCGAACCTCTGCTCCATGCTCTTTCAGGCGGCGCGGCAGTCAAACCACTTCAAAGAGCTGCACGTTTACTATTTTCATAACTGCATCTATTCAAATGTTTATACCGACCCGCGCATGTACCGCGAGCACGCGGTGGCGACGGATTGGATCCTGCAAAACTTCGGCAACGATTACAAGGTCATTCTGGTCGGCGATGCGCTGATGGATATGTACGAACTGATGGAAAAGCGCTACGACTTCCGTGCTGGCGAGGTAAAGTGGTCGGGGCTTGACCAGATCAAGCGCTTCCGCGAACACTACGATCACCTCATCTGGCTCAATCCGGAAGAGCCGCCCCGCTGGGGCGGCTACTGGGGCGAAAGTTACGGCCACATTGCCAAAGTCGTGGACATGTACCCGCTGACGGTCGACGGTCTGGAACGCGGCATGAAAAAGCTGCTCGTGAACCGATAAAAGAGTTGGTCTGTCGCCGCGGCAAGGCTGGCTCATTCAGAACGAGATCCGCGAACTCAGCGGCTGGCAAAAAATCCCGGAAGATGATCTTTCGGGATTTTTCATGTTTTGCTATATTGGTTTAATGTGTCAAAATCATCATCGTTGCTGTTGCCATCGATACGCACTACGCATTTCGCTGTAAAAAGTTGCAAAAAAGTCTTGAAATCATACGATTTCAAGACTTTTCGTTGGTCCGAGTGGCGAGATTCGAACTCACGGCCTCATGGTCCCGAACCATGCGCGCTACCAACTGCGCTACACCCGGATATGAAATTTTACGGTTTTGCGCCGCAGAACAGTAGTATTATACGAGCTTCCTTCCGTTCTGTCAAGGGGAGAATCCACTTTTTTCAAAAAGCCCCGCAGTCAACTGGCTGCGGGGCACTGGCGGGAGCATGTGAGGATCGAACTCACCTTAGAGGCTCTTCACCCCTATCACCGGTTTTGAAGACCGGGGGGCACACCAGCACCCATCTACTCCCATATCGGGGACGGCGCGCGCCGTCCCGTTTTTTCACAGCTCTCCAAAATGCGCGCCCGCTCTTCGGACGTCACCCTCACGGCGCAGGATCCCTCGCCGGTCGTAGTATTCCAGCAGCAGCAGCGCGTGATTGCGCGAGGTGCCGAGCACATCGCGAAACTCCCCCAGTGCCAGCGTATCGCGCGTTTCAAACCACGCCTTTACGCGCGCATCGACGGCTGAGAGAACGCTTTTTTCAATGCAGCGATCCGGCGCGAGCAGCACCAGCTCACCCACGCTCAAAAGACTTTCAATCACCTGCGCGCACTCCGTGCGGTCTTTTCTGTCAAACGAGGCACAGAGTTCGTCCGTTTTCAGTCCGGTCGGCCCTGCCGCACGGCACAGGCGAAGCATTTCCTCTCGGATCACGCGCTGACGTCTGGTGAGCCGCACGGAAAAATCCGCAAGCGCGCAATACTCCGTCGTCCGCTTCAGCTTCCCCTCGCGCGCAAAGCAGGCAAGGATCGCCTCTGCGTTCTGCCGCGTCCCGCCGCGAAAGAGCCGCTGCCGCGCCTCGGCGAGGCGCATACCCGCAAGCAGCGGATGCGCGCGGTGGTATTTTTGCAGCATCGCCTCGCAGTCCGTCCACAGCCCGTCCAGCACCGACGAAGCAAGGTAATCTGTCGGCGAGAGGGCAACGATCTTCCCCCGCGCGCAGAGCGAGGCAAGCATTTTCGCCATGTTCTCCTCTTGTTCGTCAAAGCGCGCGCAAAGCGCGGCAACCGCCATACCGTCTGCGCCGTATGCGCTGATGGCCTGCACAATTTTTTCCTCATCCGACCCGTTCTCACGCACAGCAAGCGCGGCGAGCACGCCCTCATCATGGCGCTTATGGCGGTACGGATGCTCGTCCAGGATCACCCCGCCGCCGATCGTCTCAAGCGGCGAATAAAAGCGCACCACAAAGCGGTCGCCCTGCCGCGCCGCCAAATCCTCACTCAGGCGAAGCTGCGCATAGCAGCTCTCGCCGGGACGAAGCGCATCGCGGTCCAGCAGCACCGCCCGCACAAGGCACACGGCCGCACCGTGGTAGAGGTGCAGGCGCGCCCCGCTCTCGATCACTCGCCGGGAATCGCGCAAATTCTGCAATCTTACGTCGAGCATTCGCGTCGGGCGCAGCGAATCCGGCGCACACAGCACATCGCCGCGGCAGACGTTTTCTTTTCTGATGCCCGACAGATTGACCGCCACGCGCTGCCCGGCACAGGCTGCCTCCACATCGCGCCCATGCACTTGTAAATTGCGCACGCGGCACATCTCTGCCCGCGGCAGGAGCGCCGCCTCCTCCCCGGCGGCAATACAACCGTCGATAAGCGTACCGGTCACGACCGTACCGAAGCCATCAACAGAAAACACGCGGTCGATGGGCAGGCGGAACGGTGCGCGCGCGCTTTTTTCCGCCGTGTGCAGCGCCAGCTCATGCAGCGCCTCGCGCAGCGCCTCGATCCCCTCGCCCGTGCGGGCAGAGGCACGCAAAACGGGCCTTCCTTCCAGAAATGTTCCCCGCACACGCGCTTTGATGTCCTCTTCAAGCATTCTGAGCCATTCGTCATCGGCAAGATCCGTCTTTGTGATGACGACAAGCCCGCTCTTCACGCCGAGAAGCCCCAGAATGTCAAGATGCTCGACCGTCTGCGGCATAAAGCCCTCATCCGCCGCCACAACGAGCATCGCAAGGTCGACGCCGCCCGCGCCGGCAAGCATATTTTTGATGAACCTCTCATGCCCCGGCACATCGACGATACTCGCACTTCCGCCATCTGAAAAATCAAGACGTGCAAAGCCCGATTCGATCGTAATGCCGCGCCGCTTTTCTTCGGCCAACCGGTCGGTGTCCACGCCCGTGAGCGCCTTGACAAGCTCGGTCTTGCCATGGTCGACATGACCCGCCGTGCCGATGATAACGTGCTTCATCGCAGCGCCTCCGCAGCCGCCGCGGCAAGCCCGGCAAAGTCCTTTTCGTCGATCGTGCGCACGCACAGAAGATACTGCCCGCGGTGGATGCGCGCAACGATGGGCTTTGCGCGCATGCGCAGCCGCTCTTCCAGTTCATCTACACTATGCTTTCCCGGATCAAGCGCGACCGCCCAACCGGGAAGCTCCTGCGCCGGCGCGCTGCCGCCGCCGACCGCGTCCCCCGTCTTCACGAGCTGCGAGGCGACCCCTGCGCCGGCAAGCGCCTGTTGCAGGCGCAGCGCCTTTTCGCGCAGCGCCCCTTCCCCCGCCGACAGCATGGCAAGCGTCGGGATCTCGCGCGCGGCGGTATCCGTGTCCAGATATGCCTGCAGCGTCGCGTGCAGCGCGGCAAGCGTCATCTTATCAAGGCGCAGCGCCCGCGCGAGCGGGTGCTTTTTGAGCCGTTCAATGTATTCTTTTCTGCCGACAATCAGCCCCGCCTGTGGCCCGCCGAGCAGCTTGTCGCCGGAAAACGATGCAACATCCACGCCCGCGCGCAGACTTCTCTGCACCGTCGGTTCGCCGTGAATGCCGTATTGTTCCAACTCCACGAGCGCGCCGCTGCCGAGGTCTTCGATGAGCGGCAGCCCCCTTTCCCGCGCGAGCGCGGCAAGCGCTTCCCGCGGCACAGATTCGGTAAAGCCGACAATGCGGTAATTGCTTGTGTGCACCTTTAAGATTGCCCGCGTCTGCTCGCTGACAGCAGCCTCATAGTCGCGCAGATGCGTCTTGTTCGTCGCGCCGACCTCGCGCAGCGTGCAGCCGCACTGGGTCACGATCTCCGGAATGCGGAACGAGCCGCCGATCTCGACAAGCTCGCCGCGCGAGACGATGACTTCACCCCCGCTGGCGAGCGCGGATAGAATAAGCAGCACCGCCGCGGCGTTGTTGTTCACAGCCATCGCCGCCTCCGCACCCGTCAGACGGCACAAGAGGCTCTCCACATGGCTGTGGCGTGAACCGCGGCAGCCCCGCGCCGCGTCATATTCAAGCGTGGAATAGGCGTACGCGGCCTCCGCCGCGGCGTTCGCCGCGCGCTCGCTCAGGCAGGCGCGGCCGAGGTTCGTGTGCAGCGTCACGCCCGTTGCGTTGATGACTGTACGCAGCGACGGCATCTGCTTTTCTTCCGCCCGCGCCAGAATGCGTGCGCACAGCTCGTCCGTCTCCGGCAGCGAGGAACGTCCGCCGCGCACCTCGCCTCGCAGCGCGTCCAGCTCCTCGCGCACGCTCTCGCGCAGCAAGGCCGGCGACAGTGCCGACGCCTTGAGCTCTCCCCGATCGAGCAGCTCGTCCACCCGTGGGATAGAACGGAACAGATTTTCTTCCACGCTTTCCCCTCCTCATGCCCGACATACCATGCATCGGGTTCCAGTTCTCCAGTTTGACTTTACCCTATCAGAAAGGCCACCGCCCGTCAAGGAAAACGCGCAAAAAAAGCGGTTCCTCCACATGGAAGAATCGCTTTTTCTTTATCTTTATTCCGCCGCACGGATCGCCTTGTTTTCCTGTCGTCCCTTGAGCAGAACCGGCACATCCATCAGCGCGAACACCGCCGCGAGCAGCACGGGGAAGCCGATCCAGTGATGGCCGAAACGGTCGCGGAACCACGCAAGCGGGTTGCCGTCCGGCGCGTACATCAGAAACATGAAATTCGTATCGAGCAGCAGGTTGACGCAATAAATCGGCACCGCCATCGCCAACAGCAGCAAGAAGCACTTGCCCATGTACCTGACACTCGGCCGGATCTCACCGCCCAAAACAGCATGATGGGATAGGCCGCAAGCAGAATATGCACGCTCGTCGAATGCCAGAACATGAAGTTCACCGCCGGAAGCGACGTCCACGTCGGGAACAGCAGCGCCGCCGTCGCCGCGGGGATACAGATAAAGTAGAGGAAGTTATTAAGCAGCCTGTTCGGTTTCCACGCGTGCAGCACAATGAGAAAAATGTTGATCGAGCACAGGTGCAGCGGCAGATAGTCCCAGTTGAAATTCCCGCCGATCTGCAAACCGATCTGCTTGAACGCCTCATCCGCAAGCAGGAGAACGGCGAAGAGCTTTCGCAGCTGCGCCCGCTTCTTCTCGTCCGCCGCCTTGTAGCGCTTGCAGCTCAGCGCGGCAAAGGCAATATACAGCGCAAGCGTCACCAAATGCCGCGCGCCGAAGAGCGAAAAGCCAAAGCCCTCGCCGATCATATCCACCGTATCCCAAAAGCACTCCACTTGATCAAACCTCCCGCTATCTTTTTCTTCGCAAACAGCATATCATACGGCGGCTGAAATGCACCTGAAAAATTTTTTAAGATTTCAATATTCCATTCTCAGGCCCAGCATTTCCCCGCTGCTGCCGCCGCGGTACACGCTGTTTTCGATCACGCGCTCGCCGAGCACGAATACCTCGTCAAAGCCTGTCGCAGGCAGGTTGGGGCGCGCGTAGGTACCCTGCTCATGGATATTTTCGGGCGAGAAGAGCAAAAGGTCTGCGTCCATGCCCGCCGCGATGACGCCCTTTTTCTCAAAGCCGAAGCGGTCCGCCGCATGCCCCGTCACCTTGTGCACAGCCTGCTCGAGCGTGAGCACGCGCTCCTGCACGACGTATTTTTCAATGAGCCGCGCGAATGTTCCGTACACGCGCGGGTGGACACGCCCGCCGCTGGGGTACGTCGCATCCGAAATGACGCCCGAGAACGGCGCGCGCAGGATATCTTTCACGTCTTCTTCGTCCGAGATGTAGTCGATCATCCCCGTATTGCACTGTTCCGCCGCCAGCAGGTCGAAGAGCGCGTCAAACGGGTCTTTTTGAAGCGTCCGCGCGATCTCGGCGATGCTCTTTCCCTCAAAGCGGCGATATTCGTCCGTCCGAAGCCCGATGGCGACGACGTTTTCAAATCCGACAAGCAGCGTGATATTTTCAAAATTGCTGCCCGTTTCCATCCGCGCGCGCATCTCTTCACGCGCGGCGCGATCACGCAGGCGCTTCGTCAGCGTCTCTGTCCCACCCGCCTGAAACTCCGGCGGCAGCACGTGGATGAGCTGCGTTGAGCCGGCGGTGTAGGGATAGGCGTCGCACATCACGTCAAGCCCTTCCTCCCGTGCCCGGGCAATGAGCAAAAGCATCTCCGGTACAGCCTTGCGTGCGTTTCGCCCGCCGATGGCCTTGAGATGGCTCACCTCCAGCGGCGTTTGCAGCGCGCGGGCGACCTCGATCATCTCACGCAGCGCGTCCACCACGCCGTCGCCCTCCTGACGCATGTGCACGCAGATGGGCACGCCGCTTTGATACAGCGGCGCAAGCGCGCGGATGAGTCCGTCGGTCGAATAGAAGATCTCCGGCGCGTAGCCAAGGCCGAGCGATACGCCGCACGCGCCGTCGGCGAGCGCCTTTTCCATGTGATAGTGCATCTCTCTCATTTCAAGCGGCGATAACTCGTCCGCTTCAAAGCCCGCGGCAAGTGTGCGCAGTGTTCCCATGCCGGCAAGCTGCGCGCAGGAGAGCGGCAGGCCGCGGCTCTGCGCCGCCTTGAAATAGGAAGCGAGTGAATCAAAGCGCAGCTCCGGCGTGATCTCCCCCGTGATGGGCGCGAGATAGCGCGCGCAGGCGGGCGCATACTTTCCCGCAAGCGGCGCGAGCGACATGCCGCAGTTGCCGTTCACGATCGTCGTCAGCCCCTGGCAAAGCTCCGCTCGCCCGAAATCCTTGCGGAACACCGCCGCGTCGGCATGGCGGTGCATATCGATAAATCCCGGTGTCAGGCAGCGGCCTGCGGCCTCGATCGTCGAAAACGCCTGCGCGTCCGGCAAATTCCCAACCGCTGCGATCATGCCGTCTAAAATGCCGACGTCCGCCGTGAACGCCGCCTTCCCCGTACCGTCAATGATCTTCGCACCGCGGATCAGCGTATCCAGCATGCTTATCCCTCCTTTTTTTGCAGTCTACCACACCGCGCAGCCGCTTGGCAAGGTCATTTCCCCTTGCAATCCGCCCCGGCGCAGAGTATACTGGAAAAAACGCAAAAAGGAGCCCTTCCATGAACAAAAAGAACCGCATTCACGACTGGCGCAAGCTCAAGTGGCCGTTTACCGTCACATTTCTATACTATTCCCTTCTCTCGCTTTACACCGGCACCGCCGAGCAGAGCGAGGACGGCTTTCTCACCATGTTCCTCACGGTTTTGATCGTGGACGCGGTCGCATATCTTTCCTACTGCTATTTTCTCTGCAAGAAAGAGGAGGACATGTCAAAGCTCTGGTTCGTCTTTATCCTCGCCTTTGTTCTTGTATCCACGCCGCAGCTCTCCATCCTCTGGCAGATGATGACGGCACATGTTCTCGGCACATGACCGTCTCAATTTCACATGGTTTTTTGGCGCTCTTTCCGCATGGAAGGGGCGCTTTTTTTGTGCTCTCTGACATTTTTACCCGGCTGTCAGAAAATCGGATAAGCCACTGCGTTTGCCCATAGTTTTCGACAATTTCCTTTGTTACCTTGAAGATAAGGATAGGGACTTTCCCGTCCGGGTGGCCGGCAAAAAGTTAACAGCTTATGCATTGAAACCGCCCCGCCTTTTTGCTATGCTGTTTTTATCAGGCCGCGTCTTTTTCACGCGGTCTGTAAAATGCTAAACAAAGGAGCTGAAGACATGCCGATCCGTCCGCTTGTCGATCGCACTTATCTCGAGCAGGTGCTGCTCTCGCGTCTCTCCCGCGGCGAGGTACAGCAGTGGGTTCAGAAATACTTCCAGCCGTATCGTGAGCTGATGAGCTACTATCGCTGCGCGATCATGGAAGTGGAAACGAAGTTCAATGTGCTCAATGAAGAGCTTTCCCTGCAATACGACCGCAACCCCATCGAAACGATCAAAACACGTCTCAAGTCACCGGAGAGCATCATGGAAAAACTCTCCCGCCGCGGCTATCCCATGACTGTGGAGAGCATTGAGCAGAACCTCAACGATATTGCAGGCGTGCGCGTCATTTGCTCGCACCCGTCGGACATCTACAAGCTCTCCGACGCGCTGCTGCGTCAGGACGACATCACGCTCATCGAGCGCAAGGACTACATCGCAAACCCCAAGCCCAACGGCTACCGCAGCCTCCATCTCATCGTCGAAACGCCCATCTTCCTGCACGACCAGAAGCGGCTCATGCGGGTCGAGGTGCAGTTCCGCACGATCTCGATGGACTGGTGGGCCAGCCTTGAGCATAAGATTCGTTACAAGAAAAATCTCCCCGAGATGGACTATGTGGAGCGCGAGCTCTATGAGTGCGCCGAGATCAGCGCACAGCTCGACGCTCGCATGGAAAAGCTCCAGAAGATCGCCGCACAGGCAACCGAGGAAAGGGATCGCGCCCTTTCCTCCTGATTGAGAATGTCCGCTTCGCGCAGACACGGAAAGGAAGCGTGACAACAGGAACGCAGCAGAGAAGATTGCCCACGCAGCAGAGCGCAAAGCCGACATCATCCACCTGTGCGAAAAGCACCGCGACATCGCCTTCCACGCCTTCACGAATGGCATGCTCATCGATCAGTCCTTCTGCGAGGAGATGCTGCGCGTCGGCAACTTCTTTGTCTCGGTCAGCATCGAGGGCTTTGAGCAGGCCAACGACGGCCGCCGCGGCGAGGGGCACTTTGAAAAGGCACTTGCGGCGATGGATTTCATGCACAAAAACCGCATCCCCTTCGGCGTTTCCATCTGCTACACGAGCAAGAACTACAAGGACGTCACGAGCGATGCGTTCCTTGATCTCATCATCTCCAAGGGCTGCTACTTTGCATGGTACTTCCACTACATGCCCGTCGGCATGGGTGCGGGTACCGACCTTCTCCTCACTCCCGAGCAGCGCGCCTACATGAAAGACCGCGTGCGCGAGATCCGCGGCGTCACGGGCGGCAAGGAGCTCTACTGCATCGACTTTCAGAATGACGGCGAGTTCGCCGGCGGCTGCGTTGCCGGTGGGCGCATCTACTGCCACATCAACGCTGCGGGCGATGTGGAGCCCTGCGTCTTTATCCATTACTCGGGCGCGAACATCCGTGAGAAGAGTTTCCTCGAGTGCTTGCAGCAGCCGCTCTTCCTCGAATACCGCAAGGGTCAGCCCTTCAACGGTAACCACCTGCGTCCCTGCCCGATGCTCGAAAACCCGGAGCTGCTGCCCCAGATGGTCGCGCACTCCGGCGCGCACTTGACCGACCTCGAAGCGCCCGAGAGCGTGGAGCACCTGTGCGGCAAATGCAAGGCCTACGCCGCCTGCTGGCGTCCCGAGGCCGAAAAGCTCTGGGACGAGGAGCACTGCGAGTAAATGACTTTTCTGTAACCTTCCCGATACGCAAGAAAGCCGCCGACCTGATGGTCGGTGGCTTTTGCCACATTTTCGAATTCTTTACTTGACTGCCGCGAGCAGGGCGTCCACGCGGTCGGTCTTCTCCCAGGCAACGCCGAGATCCTCGCGGCCCATGTGGCCGTAGGCGGCGAGCTGGCGATAAATCGGGCGGCGCAGATCAAGGTCGCGGATAATGGCGGTCGGGCGCAGGTCAAAAACCTTCTCCACAGCCTCTTCAAGCTTACCGTCGTCCACCTTGCCGGTGCCGAAGGTCTCGACCATGATGCTCACGGGGTGGGCAACGCCGATGGCGTAGGCAAGCTGCACCTGGCACTTTTCGGCAAGGCCGGCGGCCACGATGTTCTTGGCAACATAGCGCGCGGCGTAAGCGGCACTGCGGTCGACCTTCGTCGGGTCCTTGCCGGAGAAGGCGCCGCCGCCGTGAGGAGCGCTGCCACCGTAGGTATCGACGATGATCTTGCGGCCGGTCAGGCCGCTGTCGCCCTGCGGGCCGCCGATGACAAAGCGGCCGGTCGGGTTGACATAAATCTTAGTCTCCTCGTCCATCAGCTCCGCGGGAACGGTCGGCTTGATGACCATCTCGATCATATCCTTGCGGATCTGCTCGAGCGTCGCCTCGGGCGCGTGCTGGGTGGAGAGGACGACCGTGTCAACGCGCACGGGCTTGCCGCTCTCATCATACTCGACCGTCACCTGCGTCTTGCCGTCGGGACGGAGATAGTCGACAAGACCCTGCTTGCGCACATCGGTGAGCTTCTTCGCCATCTTGTGGGAAAGAGAGATCGCCAGCGGCATCAGCTCGGGCGTCTCGGTGCAGGCGTAGCCGAACATCATACCCTGATCGCCCGCGCCGTTGTCGAGCTCGCTCGCGCCGCTCTCCTTATTTTCAAAGGAGTTGTCCACGCCCATCGCAATGTCGCTCGACTGCTCGTCGATGTTCGTGACGACGCCGCAGGTGTCGCAGTCGAAACCGTACTTCGCGCGGTCATAGCCGATGTCGCGGATCACGCCGCGCGCGATCTTGGGAATGTCAACGTAACAGTTCGTGGTGATCTCGCCCATGATGTGGACAAGGCCGGTGGAGACCGCCGTCTCGCAGGCTACGCGGCCGCTGGGGTCTTTTTCAAGGATCGCGTCGAGCACCGCGTCGGAGATCTGGTCGCAGATCTTGTCGGGATGCCCCTCGGTGACGGATTCAGAGGTAAATAAACGTTTTGCCATGATTCTTTCTTCCTTTCTTTCGGGAAAAACAAAAAATACTCTGTCGAACCGACAGAGTATCGCACTTTCTGCTCTTCCTCATCTTTCGATTCGTTCGTCGGATTTGGCACCTTGCCTCTTCGGGCAGGTTGTCGTGGTGTCATAGGGCCGATCCCTCAACCACTCTTGATGAAGTATTCACTTGTGGCTTTCGCCGAATCGTATTGTAGCACATTTGTGCGTTTTGTCAATCAATATTTTGTAATTTTGCGCAAAACCTTGACTTTGACTGGATTTATGCTACAATATTGCCCACGAATTGAATGTCATCGGAGGACTTGCGGCCGCAGCCGCAGCAGTCGAAAAGATGTCGGATGCGTCCGGTCAGGCAAATGACCGGGCTTTTTTTATGTACGCTTAACGAACCGGAGGCTTTGGAGGCTTTTTATGAAGATTTCCCTTTCCGATCATTTCACCTATCAAAAGCTGCTGCGCTTTGTCGCGCCCAGCATTTTCATGATGATCATCACCTCGATCTACAGCATCGTCGACGGTTTTTTCGTTTCGAACTTCGTCGGCAAGAATCCCTTCGCCGCGCTGAACCTCATCTTCCCCGTCATCATGGCGCTCGCCGCCCTGTCTCTTATACACATCTGACGCTGCCGACGATCGCATAAG
>ERZ1026931.488-NODE-488-length-17390-cov-5.126911_pt1 | contig 17390 bp, 15 predicted proteins | sample MGYA00519253_ERZ1026931 | MGnify/ENA primary metagenome ERZ1026931 (study PRJEB26926, sample SAMN06164831) | human gut metagenome | biome: ENVO:00009003; feature: ENVO:2100002; material: ENVO:00002003 | host: Homo sapiens | place: USA | collected 2012 ... | reverse complement strand
CCCTACGTCTACGACACCGCAAACGGCAGCGCCAAGACGCTCTCCAAATACCTTGTCTCGCTCAAGTGGATCAGCGAGAGCGCCGTCGATGAGGACGGCCTGCCCACCACGCTCACCGGCTCGGCGCTGTTCCTCAAGCTGCGCAGCGAATACGATATTGATGAGACCCTCCCCGCCGCCACGGTGCGCACGCTCATCGGCCTGCGCTACTCCCTCGCCGCTGCCAAGATGAACGGCTCGACGGTCTTTGAATTCGCAAGCGACGTGGACATTCCGCTCATCTCCCTCATCAAGGACGGCAACTATCTGGGCGTGCAGGTGGACACCTCGTCCGTGCGCGTTTACGAGACCGACTATGCCGCCCATGTGCTTGGCTACACCGGCAGCATTCAGGACTGGGACGACTACAAGGATAAGCCCGGCTACACGCTTGCAAGCATCGTCGGCATCTCGGGCGTGGAGAGCGCGTTTGAAGACTATCTCCACGGCAGCAACGGCAAGCGCCTTGTCACGTTCAACGACTCCGGCAAGATCACAGGCGAGCTCTACTCCGAGGAGCCGAAGCCCGGTTCCACCGTGGCCCTGACCATCGACATCGACTTTCAGGCGCAGGTAGAAGAATCGCTCAAAAGCACCGTCTCTTCGATGACGAAGGCGGACGGCGTCGAGCGCGGCGCGGCGGTTGCCGTCGTGCAGGTCGGCACGGGCGATGTGCTGGCGCTCGCGTCGTACCCGACCTATTCCCTCTCGACCTTCCGCGAGAATATCTCCGAGCTTTCCAATGATTCGATGCGTCCGATGTGGAACCGCGCCACACAGGGCAAATACGCCCCCGGCTCCACCCTCAAGCCCCTCACCGGCATTGCCGCGCTCGAATCCGGCGCGACCACCGTACGCGAAAAGATCTATGACTCCGGCAAGTGGGTCTATCCCGGCTACTCGGCGAGCTACACCTACTGCTGGAAGCGCAGCGGACACGGCGCGCTCAACGTGCGCGGCGCGATCATGAACTCCTGCAACTACTACTTTGCCGAAATGGGCTACCGCATGGGCATGGATACTCTGCGCAAGTACTACGCAGACTTCGGCCTCGGCTCGCCGACCGGCATTGAGATCGGCGACACTGCCGGCCGCCTCCCCTCGCAGAACGAGGGCGAAAACCTTGCCCCGTGGGCGGCCTTCGGTCAGGCAAACCAGGAGTACTCTCCCCTCCAGCTTGCCAACTACATTGCAACGCTCTGCGGCGGGGGCGAGCGCTATACCACCCACCTTTTGAAGAATGTCCGCTCCAGCGGCTCCGGTACGCTCGAATACGTTTACGACGCCGCGCCGGTCGAAACGGTCTCGATGAGCAGCGAAAATCTCTCCGCCGTGCTCGCCGGCATGCACGATCTTGCCGCCGACGGCGCGGTCTCGTCCTACTTCAAGGACTGTATCGTCGACGCAGCCGCCAAGACCGGTACGATCCAGACGGGCGACGCGAAGAACAACAACGGCGCATTCGTCTGCTTCGCCCCCTACGATGATCCGCAGATCGCGGTGGCGATCGTCATTGAAAAGGGCGGCACGGGCGCGGCGCTGGCCTCCACCGCTGTGCAGGTGCTGAACGCTTATTTTTCCAATGCGTCCGCGTCCTCTGCGGTCACGGGCGAAAACGCACTCTTGGGTTGAGCGCGCCAAAATGGCGCGCTCTCCTTTTAGTTATAGCCGCCGCAAAGCGGCAGAAAGGAATGTTATGTCAACTTCTTGGTTTGATCCGCGCGATCTGCGCTGCAAATCCCCCTTCGGCGCGGTGCCCTGCGGCGCCGCCGTCACCTTCTGCTTTCGCCCCGAGCGCGGCGCGGCGATTACGCGCTGCGAGCTGCTCGCCCACGGCGAGTTTGCCGACCGGTGGACGACCTTGGAGCTCGCGCCCGTCTTTGAGGACGGCGGCACGGTCTACCGCTGCGTTTTCACCGCCCCCGATGATATAGAGCTCGTGTGGTATCACTTCCGCCTCTCGTGGGCAGACGGCGGCACGAGCTGCTGCGGGAAAGCGGGCCTCTGCGCGTGGGACGCGGTCGAGCCCTGGCAGCTCACGGTCTACGACGACACACACAAGACGCCGGAGTGGTTCGGCCGCGGCCTCACCTATCAGATCTTCCCCGACCGCTTCTGCCGCGCAAAAAAGCGGGACGTTGCGGGTCTTGTCGGGGCGCGCACGCTGCATGAGCGCTGGGACGAGCTGCCGGAATACCGCCCGAACGCGCAGGGCGAGATCACGTGCAGCGACTTTTTCGGCGGCGACTTGCAGGGCATCACGGAAAAGCTCGACTACCTCGCGTCCCTCGGCGTGACGACGCTCTACCTCTGCCCCATCTTCGAAGCGTCCACCAACCACCGCTATGACACCGCCTGCTATGAGCGCATCGACCCGCTGCTCGGCGACGAAGAGGATTTCCGCACGCTCTGCGCGGAGGCAAAAAAGCGCGGCATTCACGTCATGCTCGACGGCGTTTTCAACCACACAGGGCGAAAGAGCGTCTACTTTAATGCCGACGGCTTCTATCCCGGCCTTGGCGCGGCGCAGGGCGAGCAGTCGCCCTATTACCGCTGGTACAACTTCCACCCCTTCCCCGATGAGTACGACGCTTGGTGGGGCATCAAGAACCTGCCCGCGGTCAACGAGCTGGAGAAAAGCTACGTTGACTACATCATCGAAGGGGAAAATTCCATCATCAAGCGCTGGCTGCGCGCGGGCGCGTCCGGCTGGCGGCTCGATGTTGCCGACGAGCTGCCCGATGTGTTTATTGAAAAGATCCGCGCGGCGATGAACGAAGTATGCCCCGATACCTACCTCCTCGGCGAGGTCTGGGAGGACGGCACAACGAAGATCGCCTATTCCCAGCGCCGCCGATACCTTTTGGGCCGCGAGACCAACGGCTTGATGAATTACCCCTTCCGCACGGCGCTGATGGCCTTTCTGCTCGGCGGCGGCGCGGAATACTTCCGTGACAGCATGGAACAGCTGCGCGAAAACTACCCCGCGCCCGCGTTTTACGGCGCGATGAACTTCCTCTCGACCCATGATACGCCAAGACTTCTGACGATCCTCGGGCTGAGCGCGCCCGCGCCGCAGACGCGCGATGAGCGCGCGGTCTTCCGCCTGAGCGAGGAAGAGCTTGCGCACGGCAAAGCGCTTTTGAAGCTCGCCTCGCTGATCCTCTACACCTTCCCCGGCTCGCCGATGCTCTACTACGGCGACGAGGCAGGCATGCAGGGCTTTGAAGATCCCTTCAACCGCGGCACTTACCCCTGGGGACACGAAGACGAGGAATTCCTGCGCTGCTTCCGGCAGCTCGGCGCGCTGCGCCGCGCGCACGAGGCGCTGCAAAGCGGCACGATCGTCTACCATGCCGCGCAGGGGCGCGTGCTGGCCTTTTCCCGCCGCGCAGCACACGATCACTGCCTCACGGTGGTCAACGCGGGTGAGGAAGTCGTCACCCTCACCCTTCCCTGGGACGCCGCGCTTGCCGAAGACGCACTGTCGCATCAGGCATTCTTCTGCGGCGACGGTATGCTCCGCCTGACCCTTGAACCCTACGGCGCGATGCTGCTGACAGAACCGCAGGACTGAGTTTTGTTTCACGTGAAACACTGATTTGAGCGTCATGGTAAAGGTGGAAGCCTTTACCATGACGTCCTTTTACCCCCTCGCACGCCTGCTCGGCAGAACCCAGATGGCAGCAGAATCAAGACGTAAAGGTCTGCGCCTTGTCATGTTTCACGTGAAACAAATTCGCAAAATTTGAGCTTTTCTGTTGAAATCAGAGCATTTTGTGTTATACTGAACAAGAATGTAAACGGATCAATGCAGTTACGACTAAGGTGGGTGTTTTTTTGGCTAAAATCGTTGCAATCGTCAATCAAAAGGGTGGCGTCGGCAAGACGACGACCTGTGTCAACCTGACCTCTTCCCTCAAGGAAAAGGGAAATCGCGTTCTGCTGTGCGACTTTGACCCGCAGGCCAACTCCACCTCCGGCATGGGTGTGGACAAGACGACCGCGCGCAGCGTGTACGATGTGCTCATCAACGGCGCGGACGTGACAGCCTGCGTCACGCACACGCGCTACGGCGACGTGCTGCCCTCCTCCAAGGCGCTGGCAGGCGCGGGCATCGAGATGATCGACCGCGAAAACCGCGAATTCCTGCTCAAGCAGGCGCTCGACGTTCTCTCCCCCAATTATGACTATATTCTCATCGACTGCCCGCCCTCGCTTGAGCTGCTGACGGTCAACGCGCTCTGCGCGGCCAATTCCCTGATCGTTCCCGTGCAGGGCGAATATTTTGCGCTCGAAGGGCTTTCCGATCTGATGCACACCGTCCGCATGGTGCGCCGCAGCCTCAACCCCGGTCTCGATCTGGAAGGCGTGCTGCTCACGATGTTCGACGGACGCACCAATCTTGCCCTGCAAGTGGCCGAAGAGGTCAAGCGCTACTTCCCCGGCAAGGTGTATTCGACCGTCATCCCGCGCAACGTGCGTCTTTCCGAAGCGCCGAGCCACGGCAAGCCCATCAACTACTACGACCGCACCTCCCGCGGCGCGGAAGCGTACAGCGACCTCGCCAACGAGTTTTTGAAGCAGAACAAGTAATACATGAAATATAAGGGCATATTCGCCCCTTCACCCCCGCAGAAAGGAGATGTTTCCCTATGGCAAACGCAAACCGCGGGCTCGGCAAGGGCCTGGGTGCGCTGCTCGGCGATGTCGCCCTGCGCACCGACACATCGGACAGTCTCTACCTCCCCATCTCGCAGATCGAGCCCTACGCCAACCAGCCGCGCCACCACTTCGACGAAGACGCTTTGCAGGATCTTGCCGATTCCATCCGCGAGCACGGCATCATTCAGCCGCTGACGGTTCGCCGCCTTTCTTCCGGCTATTATCAGATCATTGCCGGCGAGCGTCGCTGGCGCGCCGCGCGCATCGCCGGTCTCAGCGAAGTGCCCGCCATCGTCATCGAGGCAGACGACCGCAAGATGACCGAGCTTTCGCTCATTGAGAACTTGCAGCGCGAGGATCTCGACCCTATCGAAGAAGCCGAAGGCTACAAAACGCTGATGGACAACTATCAGCTCACGCAGGAGGAAGCCGCCGAGCGCGTGGGCAAGTCCCGCTCCGCCGTGGCAAACAGCCTGAGATTGCTGGGGCTCTGCCCCGAGGTGCGCGAAATGCTGCAAAATGGCGTTCTTTCCGGCGGCCACGCCCGCGCGCTGCTGCCGCTCAAGGCGGACTTGCAGCTGGAAGCGGCCAAAGCGGTCGCCGCGCAGGGGCTGAGCGTTCGCCAGACAGAAGCGCTCGCCAAGCGCCTTGCAAACCCCAAGGAGGAGCGCAAGCTCTCAAACGACGAGCGCATCGCCGAGAGCTACGGCCGGTTGGCCGCGCAGGAGCTGAGCGATAAGATCGGCCGCACCTGCCGCATCGTTTCCGGCAGGAAAAAGGGACGCATTGAGCTGGACTACTACGGGATCGACGATCTGAACGACCTGCTTGAAGCGCTCGCCGCCATCAAACGCAGAAAGGACGGAAGCGAAAAAGAATGACCGATTTTGTTCACGAAGCCCCCAAGGACCCGAACAAGGCAAGCGCACCCAAGGAGGAAAAGCCCACCACTGAGCGCGAGCGCATGAAAAAAGTATATACTTACGTTGCGATCCTCTTCACCGTGGCGTTTTTGCTGATTTTGTGGACATTTCTCATGAATCAGCGCAGCATCAACGAGATCAAGAGCGGCAACAGCGCCCTGCAAAGTACGCTCGAAGAAAACGACACGCTCGAAGCGCGCGTCAAGGAACTGGAAACACAGCTTGCTGAGGCGGAAGAGGACAAGGATTCCCTCAGCGAGACCGTCGAGCGCAAGAGAGAACAGCTGCGCGCGCTCGATTGGCTCATCGAGATCGAAAACAACTATTCCGCCAAGGACTATGACGCCGCGCGCGACAATATCCGCGCCTTTGAGAAGGAAGGCGCAGCCGAATCTCTTCCCGAGCAGCCGCTGCGCACCGCCATCACCGGCGACGATGCCCTCTCCCCCGCCGCGCGCTACCATGCGCTGGTGGCAGAGCTTTTCCCGAACGGCATCAACTGAAAACCGCGGCACGAACCATGTGCCGACCACTTTACTACGATAACGAGGTAAATTGCTATGTTGGATATGAAATTCCTGCGGGAAAATCCCGAACTGGTCAAGGAAAACATCAAGAAGAAATTCCAGGACGAAAAGCTTCCCCTCGTCGACGAGGTCATCGCGCTCGACGCTGCAAACCGCGCCGCCATCACCGAGGCAAGCGAGCTGCGCGCCAGCCGCAACGCCCTTTCCAAGCAGATCGGCATGCTGATGGGTCAGGCGAAGAAGGACCCGAGCAAGCTTGAGGAAGCCGAGAAGATCAAGGCGACCGTCAAGCAGAACGCCGACCGCTTAGCCGAGCTTGAAAAGCTCGAGGAAGAGTACGAGCAGAAGATCCACAAGATCATGCTGCTGATCCCGAACATCATCGATCCCAGCGTCCCCATCGGCCCGGACGACAGCTGCAACGTTGAGGTCGAGCGCTTCGGCGAGCCGAAGGTGCCCGATTTTGAGATCCCCTACCACACGCAGATCATGGAGAGCTTCGACGGCGTTGATATGGACGCGGCGGGCCGCGTCTCCGGCGCGGGCTTCTACTACCTGCTCGGCGACATTGCGCGCCTGCACGAGGCCGTGCTCGCCTACGCGCGCGACTTCATGATCGACAAGGGCTTCACCTTCTGCATTCCGCCGTTCATGATCCACGGCAACGTGGTCGAGGGCGTGATGAGCCAGAACGACATGGACGCCATGATGTACAAGATCGAGGGCGAAGACCTCTACCTCATCGGCACGAGCGAGCATTCGATGGTCGGCCGCTTCATCGGCGAGATCCTGCCCGAAAGCAGCCTTCCACAGACGCTCACCTCCTACTCCCCGTGCTTCCGCAAGGAGAAGGGCTCCCACGGCATTGAGGAGCGCGGCGTGTACCGCATCCACCAGTTTGAAAAGCAGGAGATGATCGTCGTCTGCAAGCCCGAGGACAGCAAGGAATGGTACGAGAAGATGTGGAAGTGGAGCGTTGAGCTGTTCCGCTCGCTGGATATTCCCGTGCGTCAGCTGGAGTGCTGCTCCGGCGACCTCGCCGACCTCAAGGTCAAGTCCTGCGACATCGAGGCCTGGTCCCCGCGCCAGAAGAAGTACTTCGAGGTCTGCTCCTGCTCCAACCTCGGCGACGCGCAGGCCCGCCGCCTCAAGATCCGCGTCAAGGGCGAGGACGGCAAGATGTACCTGCCCCACACGCTCAACAACACCGTCGTCGCGCCCCCGCGTATGCTCATCGCCTTCCTCGAGAACAATCTCCAGGCCGACGGCAGCGTGCTGATCCCGAAGGTGCTCCAGCCCTACATGGGCGGCAAGACCGTGCTCACGCCGAAAAAGTAATCCCTTATAGTAATATTTTCGTTATTTTATACGGTCAGTTGTCGTATTCTCCCTCAAATTCCGCCAAAGGAGCCTTCTGAATGAAGAAGTTTTTTGAAGAATTCAAAGCCTTTGCCATGCGCGGCAACGTGCTCGATATGGCCGTCGGCGTTGTCATTGGCGGCGCGTTCGGCAAGATCACGACCTCGCTCGTGGGCGACATCATCATGCCGCTCATCTCCATGCTGACCGGCGGCGTCGACTTCTCCGCGTGGAAGTGGGTGCTCAAGGAAGCCGTCATGGAGGGCGCGGAGGTCGTCACGCCCGAGGTCGCCGTCAACTACGGCAGCCTCATCGCCGTCATTCTCGACTTTATCATCATCGCTTTCGTCGTGTTCTGCATGGTCAAGTCCATCAACAGAATGCACGAGAAACTCTCCAAGCCCGCCGAGCCAGAGCCGGAAAAAGAGCCCGAGCCAACGAAGGAAGAACTCCTGCTCACCGAGATCCGCGACCTCTTGAAGGAGCAGAACAAATGAGAGAGCTTCTCTTGCAGGGACTTTCTGAGCTGGGGCTGGACACAAGCCGTGTGGAAACGCTCGAGCGCTTCTCCTCCCTGCTGCTCGAAAAAAACGAGGTGATGAACCTCACCGCCATCACAGAACCCGACGCCGTCGCGCAGCTCCACCTGCTCGACAGTGCGGCGCTGCTGCAATTTGTCGACCTCAAGGGAAAAACCGTTGTCGACGTCGGCACCGGCGCGGGCTTTCCCGGTATGCCGCTGCGCATTCTGGAGGACGACTTTGACCTCACGCTGCTCGACTCGCTCGGAAAGCGCGTCCACTGGCTGCAAGAGGTCTGTGACGAGCTGCAATTAAAGCGCGTCGCCTGCGTCCACGCGCGAGCAGAGGAATTCGCCATGCAGCACCGCGAGCAGTTCGACATCGCCACCTCGCGCGCCGTCGCGCAGCTCTCCGTTTTGTCAGAGCTGTGCCTGCCGCTCGTCAAGGTCGGCGGACAGTTCATCGCCATGAAGAGCATCGACACCGAGGACGAGATCACGGCGGCGAAAAGCGCCATCAAAACCCTCGGCGGCCGCATCGTCAAGGTCGAGGATTACAAGATCCCCACGTGCGAAGTCGTCCACCGCCTTGTGCTCATTGAAAAGGTCTCCCCCACCCCGCGCGCCTATCCGCGCGCCTTCGCCAAGATCAAAAAAGCCCCGCTATAACGCATCAAATTTGCAAAAAAGGAGGTACGAGCCTTGTCTCAGGTCATCGCCGTCGTGTCCGGCAAGGGCGGCACGGGAAAAACTTCATTCACCACGCTCACCGGCATGGCGCTCGCGCAGCTCGGCAAAAAGACGCTGCTGCTCGACTGCGACATCGGCCTGCGCAATCTCGACCTCTACCTCGGGGTCTCGGATCGCGCGCTCATGGACTTCACCGACGTGATCGCCGGACGCACGACACTCGCTCAGGCCGTCGTGCGCCATCCGCTCTACCCGAACCTGTATCTGCTCACCGCGCCCGTCAGCTTCGGCGTGCGCCTGCCGAGCAAGCGCGAGATGCAGCGGCTTATCGACGAGATCCGCCGCCATTTCGACTTCTGCCTCATCGACGCCGCCGCCGGCATCGGCGAAGCCTTCGCGCTTGCCACCTGCTGCGCCGACCGCGCCGTGGTCGTCACCACGAACGACCCCTCGAGCCTGCGCGACGCGCAGCGCACCGTGATGGAGCTGCACCGCTTCCCGACAGGGCAGCTGCACCTCGTTGTCAACCGCGTGCGGCGGCGGCTCCTGCAATCCCTGCACACCACCATCGACGATGCCATCGACGCGGCAGGACTGCCGCTGCTCGGCGTCATTCCGGAGGACGAGAACGTCCCCGCCATTTTGGGGCGCGGGCTTTCCCAGCGCCTCAAGTATCACTCCGGCGCACTCTGCGCCTGCGAAAACATCGCCCGCCGCCTCTGCGGCGAGCGCGTGCGCCTGATGCGGCTGTAACACCGGTTCGCAAAGGCAAACACGACTTTTTTGTGAATCGCCCCCTCTCCCCGAAAAAAGCCTGCTTGCCCTTGTCAACCGAAGAGCGGCTGCTGAAATAGAAAAATCTCACATCAGAAAGGATTGTGACCCCATATGAACATCGCCCTCATGGCACACGACAACAAGAAAGAACTGATGGTTCAGTTCTGCACGGCCTATGCCGGCGTTCTGTCCCGTCACACCCTCTGCGCCACCAGCGTGACCGGTAAGATGGTCAGCGAGGCGAGCGGTCTCCCGATCCACCTTTTTATGGCGCGGATCCATGGCGGCGCGGAGCAGATCGGCGCGCGCATCGCCTACAATGAGATCGACATGGTGCTCTATTTCTGCGACCCGAACAGCCCGCAGTATAACGACAACCTCACCTATATCACCAAGCTCTGCGACCAGAACAACATTCCCTTCGCCACCAACCTCGCCACCGCCGAGATGCTCATCATGGGCCTCCAGCGCGGCGATCTCGACTGGCGCGATATTGTCAACCCCAAGACCAAGCCCTTCACCACCTGAGCAAATCCGGGCATTTCAAAATACGTTTCGTAATTTTTATTTTATAATATACAAACAGGAGTGGATTTTACCATGATGCAATCCCGTACACACAACTGCGGCGAGCTTCGCGCGCAGCATGCCGGCGAGCACGTCAAGCTCGTCGGCTGGATGGAGAACGTGCGCGAAGTCGGCGGCAGCCTTGCCTTCGTTGTCCTGCGCGACTTCTACGGCACGACGCAGATCGTCATTGAGACGAGCGAGCTGCTCGCCCAGATCAAGGGCTACAACAAAGAGAGCACCATCTCCGTTGAGGGCACCGTGCGCGAGCGCGCGAGCAAAAACCCCAACCAGCCCACCGGCGACATTGAGGTCGTGCCCGAGAAGATCGAGCTGCTCGGCCGCTGCCGCTACAACTCCCTCCCCTTCGAGATCAACCGCAGCCGCGAGGCCGACGAGACGCAGCGCCTCAAGTACCGCTATCTCGACCTGCGCAATCCCGCCGTCAAGAAGAACATCATCCTGCGCTGCAACGTCATCGCCGCGCTGCGCAAGGCCATGATGGAGCACGACTTCCTTGAGATCACCACCCCGATCCTGACGGCCTCCTCCCCCGAGGGCGCGCGCGACTATCTCGTTCCCGCCCGCAAGCACCCCGGCAAGTTCTACGCCCTGCCGCAGGCCCCGCAGCAGTTCAAGCAGCTTCTGATGACCTCCGGCTTCGACCGTTACTTCCAGATCGCGCCCTGCTTCCGTGATGAGGACGCGCGCGGCGACCGCAGCCCCGGCGAATTCTACCAGCTCGATATGGAGATGGCGTTCGCCACGCAGGAGGACGTTTTCGCCATCTGCGAGGACGTGCTGCCCCCGGTCTTTGCCAAGTTCGGCACCTACGACATCGCCTCCAAGCCTCCCTTCCGCCGCATCAAGTATCTCGATGCGCTCGAGCTCTACGGCTCCGACAAGCCGGATCTGCGCATCGACCTGACCGCGACGAACGTCTCCTCCCTCTTCGAGGGAAGCAGCTTTGAGGTCCTTGCGGACAAGACCGTCAAGGCCGTCGCCATCTCCAACTGCTCGCTCACGCGCAAGCAGATCGACAAGCTCCTGACCGACTGCGAGGTGCAGGCGGGCGCGAAGGGCTACTGGTTCAAGGTCGACGAAAAGGGCGACCTCGCCGGCGGCATCGCGAAGTTTGTCGACAAGGAAGCTGCTTCCAAGCTCCTGCCGCTCGAGCCTAACACGCTCGTGCTCGTCGCGGGCGGCGAGCTGGCCACCAAGCTCGTCGGCGTGATGATCAAGACTTTCGGCCCCGCGTGCGAGGGTCACATGGACAAGGAGCGCTACGAGTTCTGCTGGATCGTCGACTTCCCGATGTATGAGATCGGCGACGAGAGCGGCGAGCTCGAGTTCTGCCACAACCCGTTCTCCATGCCCGCCGGCGGCCTCGACGTGCTGCTCAAGGCCGAGCGCGGCGAGATCGACCCGCTCACCATCACCGCCGACCAGTACGACCTCGTCTGCAACGGCGTGGAGCTCTCTTCCGGCGCCGTGCGTAACCACGACCCTGAGATCATGATCAAGGCCTTCGAGCTCGTCCGCCTCGGCGAAGAGGACGTGAAGGCCAAGTTCCCCGCCATGTACAACGCCTTCTGCTACGGCGCGCCCCCGCACGCCGGTATCGCCCCGGGCGTCGACCGCATGGTGATGCTGCTCGCGGGCGAGGATTCCATCCGCGAGATCATTCCCTTCCCGATGAACAAGAACGCGCAGGACATCATGATGGACGCGCCGAGCGAGGTCACGCAGAAACAGCTTGATGAGCTGCATATTGCGGTCACGGCGCATGAAGAGGAATAATGGAATGCTGCCCCTGCCCGCAGGGGTGCGATAAAGGGGGCCATTCTCTTACGCGAGAGAATGGCCCCCTTTGAGCAGAGGATCCGCCAAGGATCCGCTTGACAAACAATTTCAGGCATGGTATGCTGAGCGCAATAAAGGCAGTGAGAAAGAAGCCTTTTCTTAACGCTTCGCTTCAGAGAGGGGACGGACGGTGCAAGTCCCCGCGGTGCAGAAAAGGCGGCGCTTTTGAGCCGCGCGGCGGAAATGCCGCGCCGGACCCTCCGTTACAAGGGAACGAAGTGCCCCGCATCCAACGGGGAATTCAGGTGGAACCACGGACAAATGCTTTGTTCGCCCTGAGCCTACTGCAATAGGCTCAGGGCGTTTTTTATCTCCTGAGCCAAACATCGAAAGGAGAAATTCACCATGAAAAACACCGAAAAGACGATGGAAAAGATCGTCGCGCTGTGCAAAAACCGCGGCTTTGTCTTCCCCGGCAGCGAGATCTACGGCGGCCTTGCCAACACCTGGGACTACGGCCCCCTCGGCGCGGAGCTGAAGAAGAACATCAAGAACGCCTGGTGGAAAAAGTTCGTGCAGGAGAACCCCTACAACGTCGGCCTTGACGCGGCGATCCTGATGAACCCGCAGACCTGGGTCGCGAGCGGCCACCTCGGCGGCTTCTCCGATCCTCTGATGGACTGCCGCGAGTGCCACGAGCGCTTCCGCGCCGACAAGGTCATCGAGGACTGGTGCGCCGAGACCGGCTTCGAGCTGCCCAAGCCCATCGACGCCTTCTCCCAGCAGGAGATGAAGGACTTTGTCGAGGAACACATGATCCCCTGCCCCACCTGCGGCAAGCACAACTTCACCGACATTCGTCAGTTCAACCTCATGTTCAAGACCTTCCAGGGCGTGACCGAGGACGCGAAGAACACCGTCTACCTCCGCCCCGAGACCGCGCAGGGCATCTTCGTCAACTTCAATAACGTCCAGCGCACCACGCGCAAAAAGCTCCCGTTCGGCATCGGCCAGATCGGTAAGTCCTTCCGCAACGAGATCACGCCGGGCAACTTCATCTTCCGCGTGCGCGAGTTCGAGCAGATGGAGCTTGAGTTCTTCTGCAAGCCGGGCACCGACCTTGAGTGGTTCAACTACTGGCGCACGTTCTGCCACAACTGGCTGCTCTCCATCGGTCTCAAGGACGAGAACCTCCGCCTGCGCGACCACGATCCCGAGGAGCTGTGCTTCTACTCCAAGGCGACGACGGACTTCGAGTTCCTCTTCCCGTTCGGCTGGGGCGAGCTGTGGGGCGTGGCCGACCGCACGGACTACGACCTGACGCAGCACCAGACCGTCAGCGGCGAGAAGATGGTCTACCGCGAGGGCGAGGGCAAAGACATGGTCGAATACGTGCCCTACGTCATCGAGCCGTCGCTCGGCGTGGAGCGCAGCGTGCTCGCCGTCCTCTGCGACGCTTACGATGAAGAGGTCGTCGGCCAGGACAAGAAGGGCAACGACGATGTGCGCGTCGTGCTGCACTTCCACCCCGCACTCGCCCCCTTCAAGGCCGCGATCCTGCCCCTTTCCAAGAAGGAAGTGCTCACCGGCCCCGCTCAGGAGCTGTATGCCGAGCTTTCCAAGGAGTTCATGGTCGACTATGACGAGACCGGCTCGATCGGCAAGCGCTACCGCCGCGAGGACGAGATCGGTACGCCGTACTGCATCACCTTCGACTTCGACACCGTCGGCGACGAGGCGAACGGCATTGCGGCCGACCACTGCGTCACCATCCGCGAGCGCGACAGCATGGAGCAGGTGCGCGTTCCCATCAGCGAAGTGAAGGACTTCCTGCGCGAGAAGATCGCATTCTGATCAAAGCTTTCCACAGGATAGCAAGCCGTCAAAAAGGGCAGCTCTCGAAAGAGAGCTGCCCTTTTTTCTGTTTTCGCCGGCGCACACATGGCGCTTGGCAGAATAGGAAACATGCCCGGTTGCGTTTTTTCGACTGAAATGATATAATTTTCCATTATGTTTTTTGGAAAGGGGACAGCCCCAATATGCGTTTTTTCTCCTCCCTGGTGCGGCCTGACGAGTCCACGGGCGCGGTGATGCGCTGGGTGCACCGCATCTGGGTCTTTTTCTGGCTCACGGTGCTCGGCGCGGGCATCGGCCTGCTCTCGCTCTATCTCACGGCGCACTCCTATGCCGCCATCGACGCGACCGCGCTTTTGCAGTCGTACTTCAAAATTCCGCTGCTCGTGGTGATGAATCTGCTTGCGCCGGTGCTGCTCGTCTACCTCGGCTTTTTTCTCTTCGCGCGGCCGTGGGCGGCGTACCTTCTCTCGGCGCTGCCGTTTCTCACGCTTGCGCTCGCAAGCTACTACAAGGTGCAGCTGCGCGGCGACCCGGTGCTGGCAAGCGACCTGCTCCTGCTGCGCACGGCGGGCGGCATCATGGACAAGTATACCTTCGACATAACCGCGCCTGTGCTCGTTGTCATCGAGGGATTTTTGCTGCTGCTGGCGCTGTCGCTGCTGATGCTGCGCAGGGAGCGCATGAGTTCCCGGGCAAGGCTCGCGGGCATCATGGCGGCGCTCTCGCTCACGCTTGGCTGCTGCTTTGAGTACTACCCCAGCACGGACATCTACAAGGCGACCGCCAACACCGATCTCATCACCCCCTGGTCGGCCGTCGAGGTCTACATTTCCCGCGGCACGACCTATCCCTTCCTTTTCAGCGTGCAGGATATGTTTCCCGACGCGCCGGATGGCTACCGCGACAGCGACGCCTATCAGGCGCTCTCGCAGTATCGGGACGCCGACATTCCGGACGAACAGAAGGTCACAGTCGTCGGCATCATGCTCGAGGCGTTCTCCGACCTGACGGATTTTCCCGCGCTGGGCGAGCTTTCCTCGGTGCGCGGGGTCTATGAGCCGCTGCACGAGCTGGAAAAGCGCAGCGTTTCCGGCGACCTTCTCACGAACATTTTTGCCGGCGGCACAACGGACACCGAGTGGGGCTTCCTCACCGGTTACAGCGAGCATGAGGAGTTCCGCATCGCAACGGATTCCTTTGTCCGCTATTTTAAGGCGCAGGGCTACGACACGCTCTATCGCCACCCGGGCTATTCGTGGTTCTATAACCGCAGCAATGTGAACGAATACCTCGGCTTTGACGAGAGCGTGTTCAACGAATCGGGCTTTGCCGAGCTCATTTCCATCGACGAGGCGCTCTACGCGTCCGATGCCGTGCTGGTCGATTACCTCCTGAACGACATCGACACACGCACGGAGGACGACGCCCCGCTCTTCCTCTTCTCCGTTTCGTATCAGAACCACGGCCCGTACCCCTCCGAGACCTATTGGGAGGAATACGTCACGCCGGAAAAAATCGGCTGGTCGATGGAGAGCTGCTGCGTGGTGAACAACTATCTGGCAGGTATCCGCAGCACGATCGAGCAGATGCTCCGCCTGACGCGCGAGCTGGACGCGCGCGACGAGCCTGTGGTGCTCGTGCTCTTCGGCGACCACAAGCCGTGGATGGGCAACGGCAGCAGCGTGTATGCCGAGCTGGGCGTGAGCCTTGACCTGTCCACGCAGGAGGGCTTCTACAACTATTTTTCCACCCCGTATCTGATCTATGCCAACAAGGCCGCCAAGGCGGCGCTCGGGCAGGACTTCACCGGCGAGGGCGGCGACATTTCCCCCTGCTTCCTGATGGAACGCCTCTTTGATGCCTGCGGCTGGACGGGAGACCGCTTTATGCAGCTTCAGCGCGCGACGAGCGCCGTCTCCCCGCTGATGCATGAGGACGGCTACCGCATGATCGACGGCGTCATTACAACCGATGTGGAGGGCACGGCGGCGGACGTCTGCGAGCGCTACCTCTGCGCGCAGTATTACCGCGAACACCATTTCACCGCCGCGTCCTGATGAAAGGAGATCTTCTGATGAAAACGACCAGACTGAGTGCGCTTTTGCTTTCGCTTCTTCTGCTGCTTTCCGCCTGCGGGACAAAGCGGCAGGACACGCCGGACCCTGACCCCGCGCCAGACCCTGCGCCTGTTACGCCGCAGCCGGTGGAAAAAACGCCCGACGAGCGCATCGACGACATCATCGCAGACATGAGCCTTGAGGAAAAGGTCGGCCAGCTCTTCTTTGTCCGCTGCCCCGAAACGGGCGCTGCGGAGGACGTCGCTTCCTATCACCTCGGCGGCCTTCTGCTCTTCGGGCGGGATTATAAGGACGCAAGCGGCGAATGGCTCACCGAGGACGACTTTACCTCCTCGCTCGCGTCGTATCAAGCTGCGGCGGCGATCCCGCTGTTCATCGGCAGCGACGAAGAGGGCGGCACCGTCACCCGCGCGAGCAGGAACCCCAACCTCTTCTCCGCGCCGCTTTCCTCCCCGCAGGCGCTCTATGCCTCGCTCGGCATGGAGGGAGTGCTCACCGAAACGCGCCGCTACAACGAAGCGCTCAAAACCCTCGGCATCAACGTGAACTTTGCCCCCGTGTGCGATGTTTCGACCAATCCCGACAACTTCATCTACGCCCGCTCGTTCGGGCAGGACGCGCAGACGACCGCGGACTACATCGCCCAGGTCGTGCCCGCCTACGAAACGGCCGGCGTTGCCTGCGTCCTGAAGCATTTCCCCGGCTACGGCAACAATGCCGATACGCACACCGGCGTTGCCATCGACGCGCGCCCCTACACCACATTCGAACGGTCCGACCTCGTCCCCTTTGAGGCGGGCATTGCGGCGGGCGCGCCGTTCGTGCTTGTGAGCCACAACGTTGTCGAGTGCATGGACAGCGCCTATCCCGCCTCGCTGTCTGCGAAGGTGCATTCTCTGCTGCGCGATACGCTCGGCTTTTCCGGCATCATTGTGACGGACGATCTCGCGATGGACGCCGTTAAGGCCTACGCGCAGGACGGCAGCGCCGCCGTACTGGCCATTCAGGCGGGCAATGACATGGTCGTGACCACCGACTACCGCGAGCAGATCCCGCAGGTGATCGCCGCCGTCAGAAACGGCGAGATCGCCGAGAGCGAGATCGACGCGCACGTTTTCCGCGTGCTGCACGAAAAACAGGCGCTCGGCCTGATCGACTAAAGGAGCCTATCCGACATGCAAACCAGAAAACTCTACTATGAAGATCCCTTCCAGAAGGGCTTTGCCTCCACCGTTGTCTCCTGCGAGGAGAGCAAGGGCGGCTACGCCGTCGTGCTGGAGGAAACGGCCTTCTATCCCGAGGGCGGCGGCCAGCCCTGCGACGTCGGCACGCTGGGAAGCGCCAACGTTCTCGACGTGCGCGAGAAGGACGGCGTCATCGTCCACCTCTGCGACCGGCCGCTCACCGCGGGGGCAAGTGTCTCCGGCAAGCTCGACTGGGCGCGCCGCTTCGACCACATGCAGCAGCATTCGGGCGAACACATCTGCTCGGGCCTCATCTGCGCGCGCTTCCACTGCGACAATGTCGGCTTCCACACTGTCTCTTATACACATCTGACGCTGCCGACGATCGCATAAGTGTAGAT
>ERZ1026931.479-NODE-479-length-17578-cov-10.245163_pt1 | contig 17578 bp, 14 predicted proteins | sample MGYA00519253_ERZ1026931 | MGnify/ENA primary metagenome ERZ1026931 (study PRJEB26926, sample SAMN06164831) | human gut metagenome | biome: ENVO:00009003; feature: ENVO:2100002; material: ENVO:00002003 | host: Homo sapiens | place: USA | collected 2012 ... | reverse complement strand
TCTCGTGGGCTCGGAGATGTGTATAAGAGACAGGTCTATCCAAACCGTCCCACTGGGAATCGCCGTGGCGCTGGAATTTACCGGCCCGCTCGCGGTAGCGCTGTTTTCATCCCGACGCCCGGTGGATTTCATTTGGGTTGCGTTGGCAGTACTCGGGCTTTGGTTCCTGCTGCCTTTAGGTCAGGACGTTTCTCACGTGGATTTAACCGGCGCAGCATTGGCGCTGGGGGCTGGAGCCTGCTGGGCCATCTATATTCTTACCGGGCAGCGAGCCGGGGCGGAACACGGCCCGGCAACCGTCGCAGTAGGGTCATTCATTGCAGCACTGGTATTTGTACCCATCGGCGCACTCCAGGCCGGAGATGCCCTGTGGCACTGGTCCATTCTGCCGTTAGGCCTGGCCATTGCAGTCCTCTCTACTGCGCTTCCCTATTCACTGGAGATGATTGCGTTGACGCGCCTGCCTACGCGTACTTTCGGTACATTGATGAGCATGGAACCCGCGCTGGCAGCGGTTTCCGGAATGATCTTCCTCGGTGAAACGCTGACGCTTATCCAGACGCTCGCTCTGGGTGCCATTATCGTTGCATCAATGGGCTCTACGCTCACTATTCGTAAAGAACCACAAATAAAACAAGTCGACGTGAATTAACCTCGTAATATTCTGCATGGTTTGCATAATCATGCAGAATATCCAACTGTAAACCTGCGTGATAATAATTCTAATAAATATAATTTTCTCATCCGCATATTTCATTTAATCTCAAAATTAACATAAAAATAACACAAAGTAAGTAATAAAACACTCATTGCATTGATTTTATTAGATATTTTATATTCACCCTCTTCTTCGCTATTAAAGTGATAGGCAACACCGGAAACAAAAATCAAAATTTAGCGCTATACTTAATTCCGTTAAAGAGTTGGGACATAAATATCAAGAGGATATGAAAATATGAGTACCGCGAAACTGGTAAAAACAAAAGCATCCGCCCTCCTTTATACCCGCAACGATGTGTCTGATAGCGAAAAGAAAGCGACCGTAGAACTGCTGAATCAGCAAGTAATCCAGTTCATTGACCTGTCATTGATCACCAAACAGGCTCACTGGAACATGCGCGGCGCAAACTTCATTGCGGTACATGAAATGCTGGATGGCTTCCGTACAGCTCTGACCGATCACCTCGACACCATGGCTGAACGCGCCGTACAGTTGGGCGGTGTGGCACTGGGCACAACTCAGGTTATTAATAGCAAAACGCCTCTGAAAAGTTACCCGCTGGATATCCATAGCGTACAGGACCACTTAAAAGAGCTGGCCGAACGTTATGCCGTAGTTGCAAACAGCGTGCGTAAAGCTATTAGCGAAGCAAAAGACGAAGATACCGCGGATATCTTTACCGCAGCGTCTCGCGACCTCGATAAATTCCTGTGGTTTATCGAAGCCAACATTGAGTAACAGCAGACATAAGAATTACCTATATAACCCTCGCTCCGGCGGGGGTTTTGCACATCTATGGTGCATAACATTGATCATTCGTCACTCCAAAGTAAATTATTTGTAATAATCACCTCACACAATCGTTAACGAAAGATTGTTTTATCAACAATTTTTACGCTAAATAGTCATACCGTTTGCACCGCGTCTGGTTCGCACCAAATGAGTGCCCCAAAACAGTGCAGATTACTCGCTTTGCCCTACTTATTGTGCAGAGAAACGAGACACCCTCTTGTTAAAACAATGAGTTGCAAAATTGGCACGATTTTTTCATTAAGCCATATGTTCTCGCAGGGGATCGCCCCGTGGATATAAAAGGAAATCCTATGAAGTCTGTATTAAAAGTTTCACTGGCTGCACTTACCCTGGCTTTTGCGGTGTCCTCCCATGCCGCAGACAAGAAACTGGTTGTCGCAACCGACACCGCGTTTGTACCGTTTGAATTCAAACAGGGTGACAAATACGTTGGTTTTGATGTGGATCTGTGGGCTGCCGTGGCCAAAGAACTGAAACTGGATTATGAACTGAAACCAATGGATTTCAGCGGCATCATCCCGGCTCTGCAAACCAAAAATATCGACCTGGCTCTGGCGGGTATCACCATCACCGACGAGCGTAAAAAAGCGATCGACTTCTCTGACGGCTACTATAAAAGTGGTCTGTTAGTGATGGTGAAAGCAAATAACAACGACGTGAAAAGTGTGAAAGACCTGGATGGTAAAGTCGTTGCGGTTAAGAGCGGCACCGGTTCCGTTGATTACGCGAAAGCGAATATCAAAACCAAAGACCTGCGCCAGTTCCCGAACATCGATAACGCATATATGGAACTGGGCACCAACCGTGCAGACGCCGTACTGCACGACACACCAAACATTCTTTACTTCATCAAAACAGCGGGCAATGGTCAGTTCAAAGCTGTAGGCGAATCACTGGAAGCACAGCAGTACGGTATCGCCTTCCCGAAAGGCAGCGACGACCTGCGTGAGAAAGTGAACGGCGCGCTGAAAACGCTGAAAGAGAACGGTACTTACAACGAAATCTACAAAAAATGGTTCGGTACTGAACCTAAATAATAACCGGTAGCGTTGCCCGGTGGCGTGATGCTTACCGGGCCTACGCCTGGATTTTTGAGACCTGTAGGCCGGATAAGCACAGCGCATCCGCCAAAACGGGCATTTGAATATTTACACCACGGTAACAGGAACGACATATGCAGTTTGACTGGAGTGCCATCTGGCCCGCCATCCCGCTTTTGATTGAAGGCGCCAAAATGACCCTGTGGATCTCGGTCCTCGGTCTGGCTGGCGGTCTGATAATCGGACTTGCAGCAGGGTTTGCGCGCACTTTCGGCGGTTGGATCGCCAACCACGTAGCGCTGGTGTTTATCGAAGTCATTCGCGGTACGCCAATCGTTGTGCAGGTAATGTTTATTTACTTCGCTCTGCCAATGGCATTTAACGATTTACGTATTGATCCCTTTAGCGCCGCCGTTGTCACCATCATGATCAACTCCGGGGCCTATATTGCGGAAATCACCCGCGGTGCGGTGCTCTCAATCCATAAAGGGTTCAGCGAAGCCGGTTTGGCGCTTGGACTTTCACGCACAGAGACTATCCGCCACGTTATTTTACCTCTCGCGCTGCGTCGTATGCTGCCGCCGCTGGGCAACCAGTGGATCATCAGCATTAAAGATACCTCGCTGTTTATTGTCATTGGCGTCGCTGAACTGACCCGTCAGGGCCAGGAAATCATTGCCGGTAACTTCCGCGCACTGGAAATCTGGAGCGCCGTTGCGGTGTTCTATCTGATCATTACGCTGGTGCTGAGCTTCATTCTGCGTCGTCTGGAAAGAAGGATGAAAATCCTGTGATTGAATTTAAAAACGTTTCTAAGCACTTTGGTCCAACCCAGGTGCTGCACAATATTGACCTGAACATTCAGCAGGGTGAAGTAGTGGTGATTATCGGGCCGTCAGGATCCGGTAAATCTACCCTGCTGCGCTGCATTAACAAACTGGAAGAGATAACCTCCGGCGATCTGATCGTCGATGGTCTGAAAGTAAACGATCCGAAGGTAGACGAGCGCTTAATCCGCCAGGAAGCCGGGATGGTGTTTCAGCAGTTCTACCTGTTCCCACATCTGACGGCACTGGAAAACGTCATGTTCGGACCGCAGCGCGTACGCGGGGCGAATAAAGAACAGGCTGAGAAACTGGCGAAAGAGCTGCTGGCGAAAGTGGGTCTGGCCGAACGTGCGCATCACTACCCTTCCGAACTGTCCGGTGGTCAACAACAGCGTGTGGCTATCGCCCGTGCGCTGGCGGTGAAACCGAAAATGATGCTGTTTGATGAGCCAACCTCAGCGCTCGACCCGGAACTGCGCCATGAAGTTCTGAAAGTTATGCAAGACCTGGCGGAAGAAGGGATGACCATGGTGATTGTGACCCACGAAATTGGCTTTGCCGAAAAAGTGGCCTCTCGCCTGATTTTCATTGATAAGGGACGTATTGCCGAAGACGGTAATCCGCAGGCCCTGATTGAAAATCCACCCAGCCAACGCTTACAGGAATTCTTGCAGCACGTTTCCTGATAGCTCAACCTCCCTTCGCCCGAAGGGAGGTTTTTCACCAGAATCCTCTCATTTCAATTCCCTCCCGCCCTGACATCTATACTTATCCTTTTGCATTTATTTTCTCATGGGAGGAGTCATGCGCTGGATCCTGTTCATCTTTGTTTGTCTGTTGAGTCTTCCGGCCCAGGCAGTGACGATACCTGGCGTCACCACGCCAACGTCAACCAACGCACAAACCGCCCCGGCAAAAGAGCCGGATGTTGAACAGAAGAAAGCGGCCTACGGCGCACTGGCTGATGTGCTGGAAAATGACACCTCGCGGAAGGAACTGATCGATCAGTTACGCAAAGTGGCAACTGCCCCCCCTGCCGAGCCGGTGCCAACCATTGTCCCACCCACGTTAACGGAAGAAAAAACGGTGCTGGAAAACGTCACGGATGTCATCCGGCACTACGGTGAGGCACTCTCCAGCCGCTTTGCTCAGCTTTATCGCAATATTACCGATGCACCGCACAAGACCTTTAACTCGCAAACGTTCACCAATGCCCTGACTCATTTTTTAATGCTGGCGGCGTCAGTGTTCGGTTTTTTCTGGCTGATTCGCCTGTGCGCGCTGCCGCTGTATCGCAAAATGGGGCAATGGGCGCGGCGCAAAAACCGCGAACGCAGCAACTGGCTGCAGCTTCCGGCGATGATCGTTGGCGCATTCATTATTGATTTGCTTCTGCTGGCGCTGACATTGTTTGTCGGGCAGATACTGAGCGACAGAATGAACGCTGGCAGTCGCACCATCGCCTTTCAGCAAAGCCTGTTTCTCAATGCCTTCGCCCTGATTGAGTTCTTCAAAGCCATTCTGCGTCTGATATTTTGCCCTACGGTGGCCGAACTGCGCCCGTTTAATATTCAGGATGCCGGTGCTCGCTACTGGAATCGGCGTTTGAGTTCATTAAGCAGTTTGATTGGTTACGGACTGATCGTTGCCGTTCCCATTATCTCCAATCAGGTCAACGTGCAGGTCGGCGCGATGGCCAACGTCATCATCATGCTGTGTATCACGCTATGGGCGCTGTACCTGATTTTCAGAAACAAGAAAGAGATAACGCAACATTTACAGAATCTGGCGGAAAGATCGTTAGCTTTTTTCAGCCTGTTTATCCGCGCCTTTGCGCTGGTATGGCACTGGCTGGCCAGCGCCTATTTCATTGTGCTGTTTTTCTTTTCGCTGTTTGATCCGGGCAACAGCCTGAAATTCATGATGGGTGCTACGCTGCGCAGCCTGGTAATCATTGGCATTGCCGCCTTTGTTTCCGGCATGTTTTCCCGCTGGATAGCCAAAACTATTACCCTTTCACCTCACACCCAGCGCAGCTATCCGGAACTACAAAAGCGGCTGAATGGCTGGCTATCAACGGCTTTAAGCGTGGCCAGGATCCTGACGGTGTGCGTTGCGGTGATGCTGCTACTGAATGCCTGGGGACTGTTCGACTTCTGGAACTGGCTGCATTACGGCGCAGGAGAAAAAACGGTGGATATTCTGATCCGTATCGCACTGATTTTATTCTTCTCCGCTATCGGCTGGACGATCCTTGCCAGCCTGATTGAAAATCGTCTGGCTTCCGATATTCACGGCCGTCCGCTCCCCAGCGCTCGTACACGCACCCTGTTGACGCTGTTTCGCAACGCGCTGGCGGTAATCATCAGCACGATCACCATCATGATTGTGCTGTCGGAAATTGGCGTCAATATCGCCCCCTTACTGGCCGGGGCCGGGGCGCTGGGGCTGGCTATCTCTTTCGGCTCGCAAACGCTGGTAAAAGATATTATTACCGGGATTTTTATTCAGTTTGAAAATGGCATGAACACCGGCGATCTGGTGACCATAGGTCCACTCACCGGTACGGTTGAACGGATGTCCATCCGTTCTGTGGGCGTGCGTCAGGACACCGGGGCATACCATATCATTCCCTGGTCATCGATAACGACCTTCGCCAACTTTGTGCGTGGAATTGGTTCGGTCGTCGCCAATTACGACGTAGACCGCCATGAGGATGCGGATAAAGCGAATCAGGCGTTGAAAGACGCGGTTGCTGCGGTGATGGAAAAAGATGATATTCGCGGGCTGATTATCGGCGAGCCGTCGTTTGTCGGGATTGTAGGATTAACCAATACGGCATTCACGCTACGGGTCTCGTTTACCACCTTGCCGCTGAAGCAGTGGACGGTACGTTTCGCGCTCGACAGCCAGGTGAAGAAATACTTCGATCTGGCCAACATACGCGCCCCGGTACAGACGTATCAAGTGTTGCCTGCACCAGGGCATGGCCCAGCGCCGGCGGCAAGCGAACCGCTACCGCCAACCGAGCCAACGCTTTAACGTTTACGCGCCATAAAACGACGACGCTGATCGTTATCCATAAAGGTCCAGGCAATAAAGCGGCTCTGCTTTTGCCCCTGGGCCATCTCTTTCTTAACCACTTTCACCGCACCCGCATCCGTTAACGCGTGATACAGTGGAGGCAAGTTCTCACCGCGCGAAACCAGCGTGGTAAACCACATCACCTGACGGCCAAAGGCCTGGCTTTCGGCAATCATTTTTTTGATGAACGCCACTTCGCCGCCTTCACACCACAGCTCCTGCTGTTGTCCGCCAAAGTTCAGCGCATCATCTTTGTCCTGGCCCAGATTACGGCGTTTGCGTTCGCTTCCGGCGCGGGCTGAGGCCGCAGAATCATGGAATGGCGGATTGCACAACGTGGCTTCATACTGCTCATTTTTGTGAATGATGCCGTTGAAGATTGCCGTTGCATCTTTCTGGCGACGCAGACGAATAGCGCGGGTTAACCCCGGATTGGCGTTGACGATCGCCTGAGCGCTGTTAAACGCTTCGCTACTGGTCTCACTGCCGGTGAATCGCCAGCCGTACTCATGTACGCCGATCAGCGGATAAATACAGTTTGCCCCTACTCCCACGTCCAGCACGCTCGCATTTGCCGGAATGGTTCCACTGGTTTCACCCAACAGGTCAGCCAAATGGTGAATGTAGTCAGCACGACCAGGCACCGGCGGACACAGAAAACCGTCTGGAATATCCCAGTTTTTCACCGCATAAAAATGCGCCAGCAGTGCTTTATTGAGCGCCTTTACTGCCTGCGGATTCGCGAAATCAACACTCTGCTCGCCGCCAGGAGTGAGGGTGAGAAATTGCGTCAGCTCGGGCGTAACCTGGCATAAAGTCGCAAGATCATAACGGCCATTGTGGCGGTTGCGTGGGTGTAATCCCGGTTTCTGGGCGGACATAGCATTCTCCTTTTAACAGCGGCGTAAGATACCCGCATAACGCCACGCGGTAAACACACACAACAAGGAAATTTGATTTTTTACGCCTGTCTGACGCTTTGCGCGTTGTTCAAAAAACAGACAGTTCATCACCAGTTTTTTGCGGTAAATGTCATCCGCTAACGACCTAAACTTATCAGGCACACCTGTTGTTTTTCAGAGGATATCACCATGAAGAAATGCCTCACATTACTTGCCGCTACCGTACTTACCGGCATGACATTTGCCTCCTTTGCAGCACAGCCATACACCAGCCCGGCTACCGGTCAGCTACAAGCTTCCGGAACAGTATCCGCTACCGGCGCCTCTAACCTGAGTGACCTGGAAGACAAGCTGGCAGAGAAAGCGAAAGAGCAAGGGGCAAAAGGCTTTGTCGTTAATTCTGCGGGCGGTAAAAATCAGATGTACGGCACCGCAACCATCTATAAGTAACCCCCTTCCTAAGCCAACTGCATTCATCCCGAATGCAGTTTTCTGTGCGCTGTTCACTTCATTTGTCGCTCAAATTGTAATCAATATGTTGGTATTTTGAATCCAATGTAAATAAATGTATTTATTTTTGAAGTAATGAATGCTAAAACGTCGCACTGATTAGTAATGCTTATCAAAATCATTATCAATTACACATTCATTTCCGCGAGGCCTGCAGGGTATAACATCCATAGAGATGTCCCTTCGCGCGAGTGAAATCGTCCACTCCAAAAATAATAAGTCACTCATTAACATGGATAAAAATCGCAACTTGCCGTCCAGTAGCTTCCACTCACTGACTTTTTTTGCCGGTCTGTGCATTGGTCTGTCCCCGATAGCTCAGGCTGTCGCTGCGGGCGACCAGGATAAAAAACAAGAAGACACTCTGGTCGTTGAAGCGGCCAAACCTTCGCTGTACGCCCCAACACAGTCTGCCGACCCTAAATTCTCCCGCCCGGTGGCGGATACAACCCGCACCATGACGGTGATTTCTGAGCAGGTGATTAAGGATCAAGGCGCAACAAATCTGACCGATGCGCTGAAAAACGTCCCGGGCGTTGGCGCATTTTTCGCCGGTGAGAACGGTAACTCCACCACCGGTGACGCGGTTTATATGCGTGGTGCGGATACCTCGAACAGTATTTATATCGACGGTGTGCGTGATATTGGCAGCGTCACGCGCGACACCTTCAATACCGAACAGGTGGAAGTGATCAAAGGTCCTTCCGGCACCGACTATGGACGTAGCGCACCGACTGGCTCTATCAATATGATCAGCAAACAGCCGCGCACCGACTCAGGAATCGATGCATCGGCCAGCGTCGGTAGCGCCTGGTTCCGCCGGGGTACGCTGGACATTAACCAGGTCATCGGCGAGACCACCGCCGCACGTTTAAACCTGATGGGTGAAAAAACGCATGATGCCGGTCGCGATAACGTTAAGAATGAACGTTACGGTGTGGCCCCCTCTCTCGCTTTTGGCTTAGGGACAGAGAACCGACTGTACCTGAACTATCTACATGTCACCCAGCACAACACGCCGGATGGCGGCATCCCTACCATCGGCCTGCCGGGATATTCCGCACCTTCTGCGGGGACTTCTGCACTGAATCAGTCAGGCAAAGTAGATACGCACAATTTCTACGGTACCAACTCAGATTACGACGATTCGACAACCGATACCGCGACGATGCGTTTTGAACATGATCTGAACGACAGCACCACTATTCGCAACACCACCCGCTGGTCGCGCATTAAACAGGATTATCTGATGACGGCGGTGATGGGCGGCGCGTCTAACATCACTCAACCCACCAGCAGTGTCGACACCTGGACCTGGTCACGCCTGGCAAATACCAAAGATGTCAGCAATAAAATTCTGACCAACCAGACCAACCTGACCTCAAAGTTCTACACGGGATCCATCGGTCACGACATCAGCACCGGCGTTGAGCTGACGCGCGAAACACAAACCAACTATGGCGTGGCGCCTATCACCCCACCACCGGTGAATATCTATCACCCCGACAACAATGTGAATATCGGCGGATTGTCTCGTAACGGCGCCAACGCTAACGGGCAAACAGATACCTTCGGTGTGTACGCTTTTGATACGCTACAAATTACCCGTGAGTTTGAGCTGAACGGTGGTATTCGCCTCGACAATTACCGCACTGAATATGATAGCGCCACCGCTTGCGGCGCTTCCGGCCGCGGCGCAGTCGCGTGCCCGACAGGTGTGGCCAAAGGTTCCCCGGTTACCACTGTGGATACTGCTAAATCAGGCAATCTGGTGAACTGGAAAGCGGGCGCGCTGTATCACCTGACCGATAACGGTAACGTGTACATCAACTATGCCGTTTCTCAGCAACCGCCGGGCGGCAGCAACTTTGCTCTTGCTCAGGGCGGCAGCGGTAACAGTGCGAACCGTACCGATTTCAAACCACAGAAAGCAAAAACCAGCGAGATCGGCACCAAATGGGAGGTGCTGGATAAGCGCCTGCTGTTAACCGCCGCAATTTTCCGCACGGATATTGAGAATGAAGTAGAGCAGAACGACGACGGTACCTATTCCCAGTACGGAGAGAAACGCGTTGAAGGCTACGAGCTCTCGGTAGCAGGCAACATCACCCCCGCATGGCAGATTATTGGGGGTTACACCCAGCAACGCGCGACCATCCACAGTGGCAAAAACGTTGCTCAGGATGGATCCTCTTCACTGCCATATACACCGGAACATGCGTTCACCCTGTGGAACCAGTATCAGGCTACTGATGATATCTCCGTTGGCGCAGGCGCTCGCTACGTGGGCAGTATGCATCGTGGTTCAGATGGAGCCGTGGGTACGCCATCCTACACTGAAGGTTACTGGGTCGCCGACGCCAAACTGGGTTATCGCGTGAATCGCAATCTCGATTTCCAGTTGAACGTCTATAACCTGTTCGACACCGATTATGTATCCTCCATAAACAAGAGCGGATACCGTTATCATCCGGGCGAGCCAAGAACTTTCCTGCTCACCGCCAATATGCATTTTTGATCCATCGCGTGGGGCGTCAGCCCCACTTTCAGGAGAAACACTGATGATGTACCACATTCCCGGCGTTCTGTCGGCGCAGGATGTAGCCTGGTTTCGCGAACAACTGGACGCTGCCGACTGGGTTGATGGCCGCGCAACCACCGGCGCTCAGGGGGCGCAGGTGAAAAACAACCAGCAGGTAAATACGCACAGTGAACGCTACAGCGTTTTACAACAGGCGGTACAGACTGCGGCAAATAACAGCGCGCTTTTCTTCGCCGCAGCACTACCAAAAACGCTCTCCACACCGCTGTTTAATCGCTACCAGGACAACGAGACCTACGGTTTTCACGTTGACGGTGCGGTGCGTAGCCATCCGCAAAACGGCTGGATGCGCACAGACCTTTCCGCAACCTTATTCCTGAGTAACCCGGATGATTATGAAGGAGGAGAACTGCTGGTCAATGATACCTACGGCCAGCATGCGGTGAAGCTTCCGGCAGGCGATCTGGTGCTTTATCCTTCCAGCAGCCTGCACTGCGTCACCCCGGTGACTCGTGGGGTTCGTGTAGCGTCCTTTATGTGGATCCAATCGATGGTCCGTGACGACAAAAATCGCGCCATGCTTTTTGAGCTGGATAAAAACATTCAGTCTTTAAAGGCTCGTCATGGGGAGAGCAGCGAGATCCTGTCATTACTCAATCTTTACCATAACCTGCTGCGCGAATGGTCTGAAATCTGATACTGCTGGCGCATGGTCGTTTTTCAGCCATCACCTTCGCTATACTTAGTCTGTAGACATCAGCAGGAGGTACACATGGCATCCGGATGGGCAAATGACGACGCAGTTAACCAACAGATCAACAATACTATTGAAGATGCTGTTGCCCGCGCCCGCGGTGAGTTACCGACGGGGGAAAGTCTGTATGAATGCGAAGAATGTGGCAATCCTATCCCTCAGGCCAGACGTGAGGCCGTGCCTGGCGTACGCTTGTGCATCACTTGCCAACAGGATAAAGATTCACATAGTGCATCATTTTCAGGATATAATCGCAGAGGTTCGAAAGACAGCCAGCTACGTTGACTCATCTTTACCTAAAGTTTCAGCGCATACGCTTTCCTTTACGAGCACGCTTTTTTGCACTCTGTGTAGCAAAATGTGCCGTTGTCGTCTTCTCTGTAAATCGCAATGACAAGAACTGTAAATCCCTTACTCGAATTTATTAATATTCAATAAGTTATTTGTCATTCAATTTTTTTGATTGATGTCGTCAATTCTATTCGATTTTCTCTCGCCAAAAAAAACGTGATACTTATCACATCGACGGAACAACGTCTTCTTAACAGAACACTTACTAACAGAACAAACCTGCGAGAGATTAATCATGAAAAACATTAAATATGCTGTTGCTGCTATCGCCCTGTCTACCCTGTCATTTGGCGTTTTCGCTGCCGAGCCGGTTTCCTCCACTCAGGCACAAAGCATGAATAAAATTGGTGTGGTTTCTGCTGATGGCGCCACCACGCTGGATGGCCTGGAAGCAAAACTGGCTGAGAAAGCGGCTGCTGCCGGTGCATCTGGTTACAGCATCACTTCCGCTGTCGGTAAAGACAAAATGAGCGGCACCGCGGTTATCTATAAATAACCGAAAGATTACCTGTACGACCCAATGCTCCAACCCTCATTGACCCTGTTTGTTACCCTTTGTTTGCCCGTCCGCCACTGGACGGGCTTTTTTTTGCCTATTATTCCAGCCGCTGGCAAAATTCCCGCAACACCGCCTCTGGCATCCCAATTTGCAGTGCCGCCTCACAAATCGCCTGCCAGCTTCCGGCGTCCAGCGGAATACCGTGTTCCAGCCGTTCCTCACGCGTATTGACTTCCCACTCCCCTGGCAACAGGATTGGAGCCTCTTCAGCATGCGGAGATGCTTTCACCCATTCAGCAAATGCCGCAACCTGCTTGTCGCAGTCCGGCGCGCCGAACAATTCCGGATTCAGAATAATGGTGGTCATACAGTTAATGATGGCGTCCGCGCTGGTCTGCAGGCTCTCTTCATGTGTGGTTTTACCGCCAGAAAGCGCACCGCCCATAATTTCGCACATCGCCGCCAGCGCATACCCCTTGTGCTCGGCAAAGGTCAGCAACGACCCCAGCGGAGAAACCTGCATTACCGCAGGATCGGTTGTGGGAGCCCCCTCTGCATCGATCAAGCATCCCGGAGCCACCGGCTCACCCTTGTGCCATGCCACCCTGGTTTTGCCAAACGCGATAGCGCTGGTTGCATAATCCAGCAACAGTGGGAAGGTATTTTTACGCGGGAATACGACACATAAGGGATTGGTGCCAAAACGGCTATCGCGGCCATGAAACGGTGCGACCATCGGGATCCCTACCACATTCACAAAATGCACCGAAACAAAACCCGCCCCCGCACATTGCTCCGCCCAGTAGCCAATGCGTCCGATATGGTGCGAATTATGTAATGCCACGGCAGCGATTCCGTACTGACGCGCTTTTTCGATTCCAAGCGTGATTGCCTCGTGCGCCGCCACCTGACCAAACGCACAGTCGCCGTCTAGCGTAATCACCGCCCCCGCATCTTTTACCACTTTGGCATGACGGTTGATCTGCAGATGCCCCTGCGAGAATGAGCGAATATAGCTTGGGATCATACCGATGCCATGGGAGTCGTGACCGGCGAGGTTAGAGGCTATCAGATGGTCGGCCACCAGCCGCGCCTCCTGATCATTGCTTCCCATCTGATGAAAAACGGCCTGGATAAAGGCGTGCAGCGTTGGCACATGGAAGCGATGTCCACTATTCATTGTTATCTCCTGTTGTGTCGCATGTTTGTTGTGTTTCTTATTTTTCAACAAACTATGCTGCGCCACGGCGCTCTGGAGGTCAATAAACGTGCAGAAATTTCACATTGCCGAAAAGAGAGAACCGACAGGCCGGGCAACAGGCCCGTCGGGATAACAAATGGTTTAGAAACTTTGCTCGACGCGGGCAAGTCCTTCAGACAGTGAGGCGGATTCACCGGTTGCCACCAGGCAGCAGGCCATCTGAATTTTCAACGATGCCGGAACCGGCTCACTACCAGCCAGACAACGCTCAATCCAGCGCGCGGTGGTTTCCGGATCTTTTGCTACCGGTAGCGGTACCGGCTCGTCAGGCATCTCGCTCTGTCGGTCCTGTAGCACTCGCACACCGGATGAATCTATCAGGCTTATCTGCGGGCAGCGCTGCGGGTTGGCATACACTTCGCCCTCGGTACCATGCATCAACAGGCCACGCCCACCGATATCGCCGAAGAACTTTGCCACGCGCGAGACGTATTCCGGGTGGGACACGCTGGAAAGACGCAGCGCGGCATCTTCGGCAAACGGCGTGGCTAATTTAGCCAGCGTATGCGCACTGTTACGCACACCCATGCGCCAGCGCATCGCCAGCTGTTTCTCCAGCGGAGGACACAGGGCGCTCACCGGGATGAACACCGGCTCATGACCATCCAGCTTTGCCTGCGCCTGCCCGGCATGCAGCGTTGGCGTAATCCCCATCAGTTCGAAAATGGTTTCTGTCAGCACGCGGGTAGGATCCTCGCTGACGCCGTGCACCACCACCGGGAAGCCGAGCTTATGCAGTAAAATCGCCAGCAGCGGAGTCAAATTCGCCTGCTTACGCGCGCCATTGTAGCTGGGAATGACAATCGGCATAGGTTTGGCTACCGGCGGAGTCAGACGAATGGTGTGGTTTTGCATCGCTTCGTAAAAGCCCAGCATCTCCGCTTCGCCTTCGCCCTTGATACGTAGCGCAATCAGTACCCCGCCCATTTCAAGGTCAGGTACGTCGCCGTTCATCATATGGGTATACAGTCCGCGAGCAGTATCCCTGTCCAGGTCACGCGCGTGATTTTTTCCTCGCCCAATCTCTTTAATGATTCTGCGGTAATCCATCGATAACTCCTTGCCTGTTGCTCGCATCGTTAACGCCGACGACGGCGCGTGGGTTTCGCTTTTTCTTTTGGTTTTACTATAACGTCTGGCACAGCAGGTTGCTCTATCGGAAATATGGGTAACGCGTTCAGTAAACGCTTGCCATAGCTTTTGGTCAATAAACGCTTGTCATAAATAACCACTTCTCCCCAGCAGCCATGGCTACGGATGAGTCGCCCAACCTGCTGGATCAAATTGAACGACGCCGCGGGCAGGCTCTGCACCTCGAAGGGGTAGCGGTTCAGGCTTTTCAACCATTCGCCCTCGGTGATCACCACCGGGCTGTCGATAGGCGGAAAAGCAATTTTGTGAATATGCACCTGGGTCAACAGGTCGCCTTTCAAGTCCAGACCTTCAGCAAAAGATTGCAGCCCGACCAGCACGCTGCGCTCGCCATTAGTCACCCGCTTGCGGTGCAACTCCACCAGACGATAGCGCGGCTGATCGCCCTGTACCAGCAACAGCAGGCGCAGATCGGTAACGTGCTCAAGAAAACGCTGCATCGCCCGACCGCTGGCAAAGAGTACCAGCATGCCCTGATGCTTTTTACTTTCCAGCTGTTCGCGGAAATAGGCGGCCATTTCCGCAATATGCTGCTCTTCGTTATCAATTAACGGTTCGTAGCGCATTTGCGGAATGACGATTTTGCCCTGTTCAACGTGATTAAACGGTGAATCCAGCGCGACAAACCGGTCCCCTGCTTTTTCCTTCAGGCCGCTCATCTCCTGCAAACGCGAGAAGCTGTTGAGCGAGCGCAGCGTGGCGGAAGTGACAATAATATGCGGGACGCTACGCCACAGCAGTCGTTCGAGCTGATCGCTCACGCGGATCCCCACGCAGTGGAACCAGACGTGGATCTGCCCGTCACGCACCTCGCGCGTTGCCCATTTACTCACCGGCGCGCCTGACGACTGCGCGAGCGATGCCAGCCGCCACAATTTGCTTTGCGCCTCAAACATGCCCAGCGCCCGGTTCATCTGCAAAATAACCCGATGCAAACGCACAATATCGTGAGTGCCGGTTTTTTCACTGAGATCGTTGAGGAACAGTTCCGCCAGACCGCGCAGCATTTCTGTTAGCTTCGCCAGACGCTGACAAATCTCCATCACTTCCGCAGGCAATTCGCCCATCGCGAAGCGGTGCTCCGCCTCCTGGGTAGCGGGCATGTACAGATTAAGAATGTTATTGAGCGATGAAATCAGCTCATACAATTCCTCACAGTGACCGTTCAGACGCTCGGCATTCGCCAGCGGCGGCGTAGTTTTTGGCCGAAACTGCTCCAGACAGGTAGCCACTAATTTGCAAAATAGATCCAACTGCAGTCGATACCAGGGGGCGCTGATTTCCGCGCTCATCTCCAGCGCATCGCGCGCGACATCCGGCAAATGGTGGCCTTCATCAAGCACCAACAGCAGATTTTTCGGCTCCGGCAAAACGGCTTCGCTTTCCATGGCTGCCATCACCAGCGCGTGGTTGGCTACCACCACTTCAGCTTCCTGAATCTCCCGGCGGGCGACAAAAAAAGGGCATTCACGATAGTAGTGACAGTTGCGATTCAGACAGCTGGCTTTATCGGTGCTCAGACGCTGCCAGAGTCCGTCGTCAATAGCGATATCGGTGTGATCGCGCAGCCCGTCCCACTTGTAGCTGTCGAGATCGCCTTTTAGCCTGGCGCAGCGCTTTTGTTCTTCCTGGTTGTTGGGCGTCAGATCATCGTCGAGAAAAGCCAGCAGATCCTGCTGATTAGGTTCGGTGCTGGCCAGCGCCGCTAAGTTACGCGGGCAGACATAGCGTCCGCGACCAAACGCGGCAGTAAAACGCAGGTCGGGGATAATTTTGCGCAGCAGCGGTAAATCTTTGCTGTAGATCTGGTCCTGCAAAGCGACGTTGGCAGTACTGACCACCAGCGTTTTTTGCTCTTCACGCGCAATGGCAATACCGGGTATCAGATACGACAGGGTTTTCCCCACCCCGGTCGGTGCTTCAATCGCCAGATGCCGCCCTTCTTCCCCGGAAAGCGTTTTCGCGACGTCAGCAATCATCTGCCGCTGCGGCGCACGGGGGATAAAGTCGGGGATCTGTTCCTGAAGCGCCTTGTACCAGGCGGCGATTTGCGCTTTTAGCGCAGCCGTAAGTGCCATGAGAAAACCTGAAATACTGTATAAACAGCCACTATTGTGGCACATTTCAGGCGTTGGATGTACCTTTTTCCCCCATTCTGGAAAGCGCTTCGCGGCTCTGGCTTAAATTGCCGGATGGTGGCTTACACCCTATCCGGCCTACAGTCAGGTGCATTGCAGGCCGAATAAACGTGTCGGTTAATAGTATCCCAGCAGCTTCCACCACAGCATGCCCACGGCAAAAATGATGATCACATTTGCCGTTACCACACAGAGGTTAATTTTGTAAAAGCGCGGTCGTTCAAAATATCCCTGGGCAAAATAAATAGGACCAGGTCCGCCGCCATACTCGGTATTCCCCCACATCAGGTTACTAAAGATGCCGAAGCAAATAGCGACCATCATCGGCGGCGCACCCGCAGCAATCGCCGTGGCCGCGAAAGGAGCATACAGTGCAGCTACGTGTCCGGTAGCCGTAGCAAAGAGATAGTGGACGTAAATGTAAAGGATCCCCAGCACAATAAAGGACTCGATCGCACCAAAACCCTGAATTCCGCTGCCTAACTTTATTGTCATCCATTTAATAAAGCCCAGATCGGCAAGTCCGGTAGCCAGACTAATAATGACGCTAAACCAGATAACCGTATCCCAGGCCGCATGGTCATTAAGCAGGCTTTTCCAGCTAACGGCACCCGAGGCAAACAGATAAGCAGCCAGCCCAAGTCCGACAGATGTGGCAGACAATCCAGTAATCAAACTGGTGCCCCAGCCAACCAGCGCCAGCACAAAACCAAACGCGACTTTTTTCTCGTTGCTGCTCATCGAACCGAGCTCACCGAGCGCCTTCTTACCCATCGCTTTTGCCTCTGGTGTACGCTTAAGCTCAGGATCCAATAATTTATAGACCAGTAGCGGCATCAGACAGAAACAAACCATCGCAGGGACCACTGCGGAAATAAACCATCCGCCCCAGGTTATCTCCATGCCCAATGACGATTTCGCCAGGCTCGCTACCAGCGGATTCGCCGCCATCCCGGTGAGAAATATCGCCCCGGTAATCGGCGT
>ERZ1026931.455-NODE-455-length-18103-cov-10.655031_pt1 | contig 18103 bp, 8 predicted proteins | sample MGYA00519253_ERZ1026931 | MGnify/ENA primary metagenome ERZ1026931 (study PRJEB26926, sample SAMN06164831) | human gut metagenome | biome: ENVO:00009003; feature: ENVO:2100002; material: ENVO:00002003 | host: Homo sapiens | place: USA | collected 2012 ... | reverse complement strand
AAGCTAGGCTGGTCAAAAAAATTATTCTAATTTAACGCCAACCTCTTTACTGTATAAAAAACCAGTTTATACTGTATGTAATTACAGTTATGGTTTTTCATACAGGAAAACAGCTATGTTGGCACAACTGACCATCAGCAATTTTGCTATCGTTCGTGAACTTGAGATCGATTTCCAGAACGGAATGACCGTTATTACCGGTGAAACCGGTGCGGGTAAGTCCATTGCCATTGATGCTCTCGGTTTGTGCCTGGGCGGACGCGCAGACGCCGACATGGTACGTGCAGGTGCCACGCGAGCCGACCTCTGCGCCCGCTTCGCCTTAAAAGATACCCCCGCGGCCCTGCGCTGGCTGGAAGAAAACCAGCTTGAGGAAGGCCGTGAGTGTTTGCTGCGTCGCGTTATCAGCAGCGACGGACGTTCACGTGGCTTCATTAACGGCACTGCCGTACCGCTGTCACAGCTGCGCGAGCTGGGCCAGTTGCTTATTCAAATCCACGGTCAGCATGCGCATCAACTCCTGACAAAATCAGAACACCAAAAGTCTCTGCTGGATGGCTACGCCAATGAAGCGTCCCTGACTCAGGAAATGGCTGTGCGCTATCAGTTGTGGCACCAAAGCTGCCGTGACCTGGCACATCATCAACAACAGAGTCAGGAACGCGCAGCCCGGGCGGAACTGTTGCAATACCAGTTAAAAGAGCTGAACGAATTCAACCCGCAGCCGGGTGAGTTTGAGCAAATTGATGAAGAGTACAAACGTCTGGCTAACAGCGGGCAATTGCTGACCACCAGCCAACAGGCGCTGGCTATCCTGGCAGATGGTGAAGACATCAACCTGCAAAGCCAGCTGTACACCGCAAAACAGCTGGTCACTGAACTGGCAGGCATGGACGGCAAACTTTCCGGTATTCTGGATATGCTGGAAGAGGCCACTATCCAGCTCAGCGAAGCCAGCGACGAGCTGCGCCACTATTGCGATCGTCTGGATTTGGACCCTAATCGTTTGTTCGAACTTGAACAGCGTATTTCCAAACAAATCTCATTGGCCCGCAAGCATCATGTTGCCCCTGAAGCGCTGCCACAGTTCTATCAGTCATTGCTGGATGAACAACAGCAATTAGACGATCAGGCCGACTCGCTCGAAACCTTAACTCTGGCGGTGAGCAATCACCACAAGCAGGCACTGGAAACAGCAAAAATGCTGCACCAACAGCGCCAGCATTATGCTCAGGAACTGGGACAACTGATTACCGAGAGCATGCATACTCTCTCAATGCCGCACGGCGTCTTTTGCATTGATGTGAAATTTGAGGAACATCATTTGAGCTCAGACGGTGCCGATCGCGTAGAGTTTAAAGTGACCACTAACCCAGGCCAGCCGTTGCAGCCGATTGCGAAAGTCGCTTCCGGTGGGGAACTGTCGCGCATTGCGCTGGCTATTCAGGTTATTACCGCACGTAAAATGGAAACACCGGCGCTGATTTTCGATGAAGTGGATGTTGGTATCAGCGGCCCGACTGCTGCGGTAGTGGGAAAAATGCTGCGTCAGTTGGGCGAGTCAACTCAGGTAATGTGTGTTACTCACCTGCCGCAGGTTGCTGGCTGTGGCCATCAACATTTCTATGTCAGCAAAGAAACAGATGGCGCGATGACCGAAACACACATGCAGCCGCTTGATAAACGCGCTCGTCTGCAGGAGTTAGCCCGCCTGCTTGGCGGTAGCGAAGTGACGCGCAATACCCTCGCAAATGCAAAAGAACTGCTGGCGGCATAAACTTTTTTACCTTGTTAAGGTCTGAGTTCAACATAAAATCGCCGACCGACCCGACAGCAAAAGGTTTTAAAGTGGTGAAAGGTCTATTATCATCGGCATATTACATATGAGCCGCGTACTGCTCGGGCCCGAAAAGGAATCAAATCACTATGCGCTGTAAAACGCTGACTGCTGCTGCAGCAGTACTACTGATGTTGACTGCAGGCTGTTCCACTCTGGAGCGAGTGGTTTACCGCCCTGACATCAACCAGGGAAATTATCTGACACCTACCGATGTCGCCAAAGTGCGCACGGGTATGACGCAACAGCAGGTTGCTTATGCTCTGGGTACACCAATGATGTCCGATCCTTTTGGCACTAACACCTGGTTTTATGTGTTCCGTCAGCAACCTGGTCATGAAGGCGTAACCCAGCAAACACTGACGCTGACCTTTAACAGCAGCGGCGTTTTGACCAACATTGATAACAAACCTGCTTTGACCGACAACAAGTAGGTTTGAGAGATCAAAAAAGGTGCTCAATGAGCACCTTTTTTATTGTCTGCTATTTTTTAGCGGATTTCTCTGCTCGCTGTCTGCGTAGCTCTTTCGGATCGGCAATCAGTGGCCGGTAGATTTCCACCCTATCCCCGTCCTGCAGAACATCAGTAAGCTTTACCGGACGGCTGTAAATGCCGACTTTATTTTTGCTGAGATCGATATCGGTACGTAATTCCAGCAACCCGGAGGCGCGGATAGCCTCTTCCACCGTAGCGCCCTGTTGCAACGTTACACGCTGTAGATACTGTTTCTCGGGCAGCGCATACGCCACTTCAACGACAATTTTAGCTGACGCTGACACTGTAAACCTCTTTTGCGCGGACAGTGAAGGCCTGCACCATATTTGAAGCCAGCTCTTTAAAGATACGACCAAACGCCAGCTCGATTAACTTATTGGTAAACTCAAAATCGAGATGAAATTCAATGCGGCACGCTTCATGACTCAGTGGCGTAAACTTCCATCCGCCAATGAGTTTCTTGAACGGTCCGTCGACCAGATGCATCAGGATACTCTGGTTACTGGTCAGTTGATTGCGCGTGGTGAACGTTTTGCTAATCCCTGCTTTCGAGACATCCACCGCAGCGGTCATCTGTCCCGGAGTCGACTCCAGCACACGGCTACCGGTGCATCCCGGTAAAAACTGGGGATAGGATTTAACATCATTCACTAGCTGATACATCTGTTCCGCACTGTAAGGTACTAAAGCGGTCCGGCTAATCTGAGGCATAACAATTTCCATCAATATCAATCACACAAATAATACCATTTATCCCCCGCTAAAAAAAACGCTATAGCCTAACTCGTGCTAAGATAGCGCCTTGCGCCCCGCTGGATGAAATGGGGTGTTTTTCGATTCCAGATTACCTATACTGAGCGGCATTATGACGAAGAAAAAAGTACACAAACCTGGCTCAGCCACAATCGCGCTGAACAAGCGCGCACGACACGAATACTTTATTGAAGAAGAGTTCGAAGCTGGGCTCGCTCTGCAAGGTTGGGAAGTCAAATCCCTGCGCGCAGGTAAAGCTAACATCGGCGATAGCTACGTCATCCTTAAAGACGGCGAAGCGTTCCTGTTTGGCGCCAACTTCACACCAATGGCTGTTGCCTCAACGCATGTGGTATGTGATCCCACCCGTACCCGTAAGCTGTTGTTAAACCAACGAGAGCTCGACTCCCTGTATGGTCGTATGAATCGTGACGGTTACACCGTCGTTGCGCTTTCACTGTACTGGAAAAATGCCTGGTGCAAAGTAAAAATTGGCGTCGCGAAAGGTAAGAAACAGCACGACAAGCGCTCCGATGTGAAAGAACGCGAATGGCAGTTAGATAAAGCGCGTATTATGAAAAATGCTGGCCGCTAAACGCTACTCTCCTGTGACCAGTCTCTTATCCTGAGACTGGTTCGTATTTTTAGTTATTGAAATCCACCCAATACATTCACCTGGTTTATAGTTTATTTGTGCTGAATCGTTCAGGTATGAAATAAACTCCCCTGGCATTACCGTAGCGCTCCATAGTCTAATAAAATAAAACTTCAAGACCATATCGCCTACATTGAAACTTATTTAATAACACTATTATTACTGTTGTTTATTATATTACCCCTCATTTTGATTAAAATAAAAACCAATAAAATACAACAAGTTAACATAAAATCAATTGTTAAATATGTACCGGAAAGTATCCTTTTCAATTAGCTAAATATATTTTTAATATAGATAAGTTGCAGAATACTTTCTTTCTGACTATATCATCTAATACGAAAGAACTATTCAGCCGACAGGGCGCGAACGTATTTGATAAGTAAACGAACATCTGTATGACCTAATCAATGTAATTACATGTGTAAATTCATCTTTATGATGAACGGGCCCCTGTCTGCTCATTTTCCCAGCGCGCTGTTGCGGATTAATACTCCCGGCATGCCATCAGGAGTGAACATATGCGTCTACTCGCCGTTGTATCAAAATTAACTGGCGTTTCCTCAAATGTTGAAACCTCTGAAGTTACACTCAGTTCACCTTCTATCGTGAAACTGTCGGTGTCGCGTGAGGAGGTGAGCCAACTGACACGCATGAATCAGGATCTGGTTGTCACACTCCGCTCAGGTGAAATCATCACCATTAAAAACTTCTACGTCGGAAAAGGTGATGCACAAAACCAGCTTGTTCTGGAAGACAGTAATGGCGCGCTGTGGTGGGTTCAGGATACTGATGGGGCATTCCACTTCCAGCATCTGGACGATCTCACTCCGCTAATGACTGCCGAGGGAAGCCATGAAGGCGGTGCCGTCTGGCCGTGGGTTCTTGGTGGGATAGCGGTTGCAGGTGGAATTGGCCTCGCGGCGGGTGGCGGTGGCGGTGGCGGTGGCGGAAGTGATAATAATGCCGGAAACGGTAACGGCGGCAATGGCAATGGCAATGGCAATGGCAATGGTAACGGTAACGGTAACGGTAACGGTGGTAATGGTGACGGCGATGGCGGCACACCGCCAACGACAACCCCTAACAAACCTGACGAGCCCGTCATCACCAGCGTAATCGATAACCAGGAACTGATTACTGGCCCTGTTAATCAGCAGGAATCCACCAACGATAATACGCCTACACTCCAGGGTACTGGCCCCACGAATGCCACATTACATATTTTTGATAACGGTGTCGAAATAGGTCAGGTCACTATCGATGCCAACGGCAACTGGTCGTTTACGCCATCCTCTCCTCTCACAGACGGTACCCACCAGTTTACCGTCAGCGCTTCGAACGGTGCGGGCAGCAGCGGAATGTCGGACAGTTGGGTCATTATTGTCGATACGCTTGCCCCCGACGCCCCTGTAGTCACTCAGGAAATCGACAATGTTGGTTCCATTACCGGTCTTATCGCCAATAACGGCGTAACCGATGATGCTACACCAACGCTCACTGGCACAGGCGAAGCGGGTTCTTACATCAGTATTTCTGATAACGGCATTCTGATTGGCATGGTTCAGGTGGATGACAATGGTAACTGGACGTTTACACCGGACACACCGCTCAGCGACGGTGTTCACAATCTGACGCTGACGCAAACTGACGCCGCGGGTAACGTGAGCGCGGAAACGAAAGTACCGACATTCACCGTTGATACGATTCCACCTGCCGCCGCGGTCATTTCCTCCGTCAATCCAGAAGGTACCACGGTAACCGGGAGCGCGGAAGCGGGAAGCCTGGTCACTATCATCGGTAGTAATAATCAGGTTTTAGGTTCAATCAGGGTCGACCAAACCGGCAATTTTTCCATCACGATCTCTCCCTCGCAAACGCACGGTGAAGCGCTGATCGCGAAGATTCAGGACCAGGCAGGCAACGTCGGGCCAGATACTTCCTTCAATGCCACTAACTCTGGCTACCCGGGCGTACCCGTTATCGTCAGCATAATGGATGATTTTGCCCCCTCAACCGGTCTGTTGAGCAATAATCAGGCCACCAACGACCAAACGCCCACGCTCTCGGGTACCGCTGACGCCAACAGCACGGTTAACATTTATAACAACGGGGTGTTAGTTGTAAGCGTACAAGCCGATCCCAGCGGCAACTGGACCTGGACTTCCAGCACCAACTTGCAGGACAACTCATACTCCTTCACCGCCACGGCGACCAACCACCTGGGCACGGGAGGAACGTCAGCGGCATTCAATATCACTATCGATACTCAGCCACCGTCAGCGCCGGACGATCTGAACGTATCTGCCGATGGCTCTGTCGTCACCGGTACGGCCGAACCAGGAAGTACCGTGACCATCAATGATAATAATGGTCATCAGATCGGCAGCGGCGTCACCGGAACAGATGGCTCATTTACCATCACCATTAGCCCACCTCAGACCAATGGTGAGACCATTACCGCTATCGCCACCGATCCAGCCGGAAACCCAAGCCCACCAGAAACTGCGCTCGCGCCAGACATCACGGCCCCGCAGCCGCCTGCTAACCTGGTGATTAACACCGCGGGCGATCAAGTTACCGGTACCGCAGAACCCAACAGTACGGTACATATTCTGGATCCAGGTGGCGCGATTATTGGAACGGCAACCGCCGGCCCGAGCGGAAGTTTCACCGCCACGCTGCTTCCGCCGCAGACCAACGGAGAACATCTTGTCGCCAATGCGACGGATGCGGCTGGCAATACCAGCGGTAACAGCGCGATTACCGCACCGGATACCACAGCACCTGACGCGCCAACCGGCGTTATCGTCGCCGGAGACGGCGGTTCTGTGAGTGGGCATGCTGAAGCGGGAAGCACCATCACAGTCAAAGACAGCAACGGTAACCCGATTGGCACAGGTCAGGCTGACAGCGGCGGCAACTTCGCAGTGTCGATTACGCCATCGCAAAAGAACGGCGAAACGGTAAACGTTACCGCAACGGACAGCAGCAGCAACGAGAGTCAGCCAACTTCCGCATTGGCACCGGATATTACCGCCCCCGGAACGCCCATCATCACCGCTGTAACGGATGACCAGCCCATGTACCAGGGCCCTCTCAATAACGGCGACGTCACCAACGATAGCAAACCTAAACTGGAAGGCACCGCTGAAGCAGGTTCTCAGGTCAAAATTTACGATAACGGTACCCTGCTGACGACCGTTACCGCTGATATCAACGGTAACTGGAACTATACGCCAGCCTCGGCGCTGAGCGAGGGCGCTCATATCTTCACAGTGACCGCCACAGACGCCGCGAATAACACCAGTAGCGCAGCAAGCTGGAAAATCATTGTCGATACCATTGCGCCCACAGTACCCGCAATCACGCTGGTGAACGATAACGTCGGTACGATAACCGGCGACGTTGCGAACAACGGCGGCATCACCAACGACAACACGCCGACGATTTCAGGCACCGGTGAGCCGGGTTCGTTAGTTAGCCTCTTTGACAATGGCCTTTTACTGGACACCATCCTCGTCACTAGCTCAGGTTCCTGGAGCTATACAGTGCCAAATGGCGCTCCGCTCACCGACCGGGTGCATAATTTCACGGTATTGGCTACAGATATGGCAGGTAACGTCACCACCTCGCCAACGGTTGTGACTATCACGGTTGATACACAAGCGCCTGCCACGCCAGTCATTCTCAGCATGACGGATGATGTCGGCAGCATTAAAAGCGATCTACTTACCAACCAGAGTACGGACGATACGCTACCAAAACTTAACGGCACGGGTGTTGCCGGTTCAACCGTCACGCTGTATGACGGCACGACGCCTATTGGCAGCGTGCTGGTTCCGGCTGACGGCAACTGGAGCATCCAGGTGACTCAACCGCTAAGCGAAGGGCCGCATACGCTGACCGCTGTGGCGACAGATGCCGCAGGTAATGCCAGCGCACCCGCAAGCTTTACGTTAACCATCGATACCACGCCACCAGCTGCACCGATTATTGTCGCCGGAGAGGGACTGATAGGCAGCGCCACTCTCCCTCTGGCAAACGGTGGCAGTACGAAAAGTACCACCCCTGTTCTTACAGGTACTGGCGAGCCGGGAGCAACCATCACCGTTGCTGATAACGGCACAACGTTGGGTCGCACCACCGTCCAGCCTGACGGTACATGGACATTTACGCCACCGAATGCGCTGCCTGAAGGACCGCATAAATTCACCGCCACAGCGACTGACGCAGCAGGCAATACGGGGATCCCGTCGGCGAGCTTTACCCTGACGGTTGACAATACGCCCCCCGTGCAGCCTGGCGCGCCTGTCATTACCGACGATGTCGCTCCGGTAACGGGTGTAGTGACGAATGGCAACACCAATGACACCACGCCAACCTTTAGCGGCACCGGTACGGCGGGTGATGTTATTTCGGTGTATCTCGACGGCAATACCACACCGCTGGGTACCGCAACGGTTGGCGCAGACGGCACCTGGAGCTTTACGCCAACCACGCCTATTAACCCGGATAGTTACCAGGTTACCCTCACCGCAACCGATCCGGCAGGCAACGTCAGCCAGCCGTCGACAGCCATCACCCTGAACATTGATATTACGCCTCCCGCAACGCCTACAATCACTGCTGCAAATGACAACGCAGGCACAGTTCAGGGAGATATCGCAGCGAACGGCACAACCGATGACAGCACGCCAACCGTGCGCGGAACCGGGGAAAGCGGCTCGATTATTACGCTGTATAACGGCACTACCGTCATCGGCACTACTACCGTAGTGAATGGTTCGTGGAGTATCACACCGACGACGGCGCTGCCCAATGGCACCTACACGCTGACGGCAGTCGCCACCGATGCCGCAGGCAACCCCAGCGGTACCTCAAATAGCATCTCGTTTACGGTGAATTCGACACCGCTTACCGCCCCGCAGGTAACGGATATCGAAGATAACGTCGGCGTGATTACCGGCACGCTCAGCAATGGAAGCGTCACGGATGATCTCTCCCCCACCGTCAGCGGAACAGGAACACCGGGCAGTACGATCCAAATTTTTGATAATGGAGGCTCAAGCCCAGTAATAACCACAACGGTGGGAGCCGATGGCAAATGGAGCGTGGACGTTCCGCTTTCGCCTAATGTGCAACATACGCTGACCTTTGGCGCGCAGGATGCGGCAGGCAATAGCCTCCCGGCGGGCAACCCGGTAATTATAACAACCGATACGCAAGCGCCGCCTGCCCCCATCGTAACCATCATAGATAATAACGGTACGCTGGTGAGTGGGACCGCCGAACCAGGCAGCACCGTCATCATCAGAAATGGAACCACGGTCCTCGGCCAGGCCGTTGCTGATAGCATTACCGGCGCTTACACCGTCACGATTTCACCGGCTCAGACGACAGGTGAAGCATTGAACGCGATCGCCCAGGATCCGGCGGGCAACCAAAGCGGAGAAACGCCGTTTACCGCCTCAAACTCGGGCCTTCCGCACCCACCGACTCTGCAAATTATCGACGATGTTCCTTCCGGTTTAACTGAAATTGGTAACGGAAAAACCACCAATGACACGCAGCCAACCTTACAAGGCGTGGCAACAGCCGGAGCTGATGTAAATATCTACCAAAACGGGATCCTGCTGATCACCGTCCAGGCTGACGCGAGCACCGGAGCCTGGAGCTACACCATCCCCAGCGCGCTGGCGGACGGCACGACCTGGAATTACGCGGTCTCTCAAAAAGTGGGCAATGACACCAGCGGCCAGTCGCCAAACTATGCCATTACCATCGATACCACCGCGCCGCTCGCGCCAAGCATCACCGCCGTTACTGATGACGTGGATCCGGTGACAGGCAATGTCGGCAGTGGACAAAGCACTAACGACACGCGCCCAACACTGAGTGGTACTGGCGAGATTGGGGCGACCATTACAGTTTATGACGGCGGCGTGTCCATCGGCACCACTACCGTTAACAACAGCGGAAACTGGAGTTTTACCCCGCAAAATGCCCTGAATGACGGCTCTCACACGTTTACCGTGCGCGCCACTGACGCGGCTGGCAATCAGGGGGTCCCATCCGCATCGTACCCAATAACGGTGGACACAGGCCTGCCTGGTGCGCCAGTTATTGTGTCAGTAACCGATGATGTAGGTGGAACAACCACGCTCATTTCCGGGCAGACAACCAACGATAATACGCCAACCCTGGCAGGTACTACCGAAGCGAATAGCGTGGTCACCATCCGCGATAACGGCACGGTGATTGGCACAACCACCAGCGATGGAAGCGGCAACTGGAGCTTTACGCCTTCTCCGGCGCTCGGCGAGGGCAATCACGCGTTGACCGCCACGGTTACGGACGCCGCAGGTAACGTCAGCCCGGCAACCGCGCCATTCTCTTTGTTGGTCGACACACTCCCACCAGTAGTGCCAACTATTGTGTCAGTCATCGACGATCAGCCAGGAAGCACTCAGTTGACCAACGGTCAACTGACCAATGATGCCCAACCCACACTGAATGGCATTACCGAACCCAATGCCATTGTCACTATTCGCAGCAATGGTACGATCATTGGCACCGCAAATGCCGATGGATCCGGTAACTGGAGCTTCACCCCTACAAGCGCGCTGGCGCAGGGGGAAAATATCTTTACCGTGACGGCGACGGATGCAGCTGGCAATACCAGCGGAGCCTCCACATCATTCACCATTTTGGTCGATTCAATTGCCCCGTCTGCACCGGTAATTCTGACCGTTCAGGACAATACCGCGCCGACAACCGGGCCAATCTCCAACGGGCAAATCAGCAACGAAAGTCGCCCGGCGCTCAGCGGTACCGGTGAAGTTGGCGCGACGATTACCGTCCTGAGCGATGGTCAGCCCATTGGCACCACCATCGTCGGCGCAGGCGGAAGCTGGAGTTTTACGCCCTCCGCGGCGTTGGGTAACGGCCAGCATACTCTGACCGTCACGGCTACAGATAGCGCAGGCAATACCAGCCTGCCTTCTGGTGGCTTTACCTACACCGTCGATACTCTGGCACCGACAGCACCAGTGATTACTCAGGTTGCAGATGATGTCGGTCCGCTGATCGGTAATCTGAATAACGGTCAGGCCACGAACGATCCACTCCCGACGCTTAGCGGTACGGCTGAAGCCAATTCCACGGTGAGAATTTACGATAACGGATCGTTTATCGGCTTTACCACAGCGGATGGTACGGGCGCCTGGAGCTTCACGCCGGGAACCCAACTTGGCAATGGTAACCACGCGCTGACGGTAACAGCCACCGACGCGGCCGGAAACATCAGCCCGACGTCTGCAGGATTTAACATCGTTGTTGATACCGTTGCCCCGCTTGCGCCAACGATTATTCAGGCTTTTGATGACGTTCAGCCGGGAACCGGAACGCTATCGAACGGAGCCTTTACCAACGATACCCGTCCCGTACTCAACGGCTCGGCGGAAGCTGGTGCCCGGGTAGCCATCTACGATAATGGCACGCTGCTGGCAACGGTGACTGCGGCGATAGACGGCACCTGGGAATATCTGACCACCACACTTGGCAACGGTCAGCATGTGTTTACCGCTATCGCCACCGACGCCGCCGGGAACGTGAGTCCTGTCTCTGGCGGGTTTACTATTAATGTCGACACCATTGCGCCATCCGTCCCGCTGCTGGTCTCTGTGGTGGATGATATCGCAGGCGGCGTGTTCAATGCGGCGCTCGGCAACGGACAGTTGACCAACGATGCACGCCCAACGCTGAACGGCACCGCTGAGGCTGGCAGCACCGTCAGCATCTATGACGGAAGCACCCTGTTGGGTACCGCGCTGGTGCAAAGCAATAACAGTTGGTCGTTTACCCCAACCACACCGCTGGCGAATGGATCGCACACCTTCACCGTCACCGCCACCGATGCGGCGGGCAACACCAGCGGCGCAACCGCAGGCTTCAGCGTGGTGGTTGACACCACGGCGCCGACGCAGCCTTCAATCAGCAGCATTATTGATGATGTCGGGCCAAACACCGGGGCGATTGGCAATAATCAGCCGACCAATGACGCGCGCCCAACGTTAAACGGCATCACGGAAGCCAACGCGCGGGTTGATATTTATGATAACGGCAGCTTTGTTACCAGCGTGACGGCGGATGGCAGCGGCAACTGGAGCTATACCCCAGCTACCGCGCTGGCACAAGGCACCCACTCGTTTACCATCACCGCAACGGACAGCGCGGGTAATACCAGTGGTATATCGTCTGCGGCCGCGATCGTGGTCGATACCGTTGCCCCTGGCATCCCAACCGGGCTGGCGGTAAACGCCAACGGCACCGCGCTCACCGGCGTTGCCGAGCCAAACAGCACGGTTATTATTACCTCCAGCGGCGGAACGGTGCTCGGGACCGCAACGGCCAACGCCTCCGGTAATTTCACCTTTACGCTGAATCCACCGCAAATCAGTGGGCAAACGCTGCAGGTCAGCGCGCAGGATGCCGCAGGCAACATCGGTACGCCGGGTAACGTGCTGGCACCGTTTACCGGCGTACCGCCTGCGCCCGTTATTGCCAGCGTTTTCGATGACGTCGGCACAATCACGGGGCCTGTCGCGGCAGGCAAAACCACCAATGACACCCTGCCAACGCTCAGCGGAACGGCCCAGGCAAACGCGGTGGTTAGTCTGTACAACAACGGCGTACTAATGGGCACCACGACTGCAGACGGTAACGGGATCTGGAGCTATACCCCATCCGGCGCGCTCAGCGAAGGTAACCATGCGTTTACCGCCACTGCAACCAACGCCAACGGCGCAAGCGGGTTGTCCGGTTCGTTCAGCGTGATTGTGGATACCACACCACCAACAGCACCAACAATACTGATCAGCGCCGATGGCGGCACCGTCAGCGGCGTCGCCGAAGCGGGAAGCACGGTCACCATTTCTCTGCCCGGCGGCACCAGCGTGACGGCAATCGCCAACAGCAGCGGTGTCTACAGCGTAAACCTGCCAGTTCGCCAGATTGAAGGGCAGTCTCTGTCCGCCACGGCGACCGATGCGGCGGGAAATACCTCATCGCCGACAAGCGCTCTCGCACCGGTATTGCCGCTGCTGGCTGAAGACAATGTCACCAGTCTACCGTTACAAACCGATGTCACCGTCAGCACCGAGCATCAGAGCGATTATGGTTTCCTGTTGGTCAATGCGCTTGGAAATGTCGCCAACGTACTGGGGAACGATACGGCAAGCGTCAATTTCAGCATCGCTTCTGGCGGCAGCGGATCCATTACGATCAATGCCGCTGCGACCGGCGTGGTGCTGTCGCTTTTAAACACGCTTGAAGTCGTCATCCAGCGCTTTGACACCGCACTGAATGCCTGGGTAACGGTGGTGGATACCGGAAAACCAGACTTTGCCAGTCTGCTCACCCTGGGTGCCTCAGGCGTAACGCTCAATTACAGCGGACTGACTGGCGGGGATTACCGCGTAGTCAGCTACAACACCAACCTGCTGGCGACCGGCGCATACACCAGCCTTGATGTCTCAGTGGTAAAAGCCAGCGCAGGGACCATCACCGGCGGTACCACGGAATCCGGGAATATCATCACGGATACCGATCCCACCAACGGACAGGATAACGCCCCTTCCGGCACGCTGGTCACCTCCATCACCGACGGTAACGGCAACGTCGTGAACATCCCGGCGGGCGGCATTGATGTGCAGGGGAAATACGGCATCCTGCATATCAACCAGAACGGTAGCTACACCTATACCCTGACCAATACGTCAATCTCGGTATATGGACGCTCCGAAAGCTTCACTTACACGCTGACGCATGGCAGCGATCACTCCTCAGCAAAACTGGTGGTAACGCTGGGTCAGGCCCCAACCACCAGTACGGTAACCGCGGCAGATGATGTGGCTGCGCTGACTTACGGGACGCAGGTCATCGCGGTTGATCATGGCACATCACAGCAAACCGGCTTCACCCTCGCCAACGTCGGACTGGGTAATGTGCTGGACGTCAGCCTGGTTAACGGTTTAACCAACCCGATAAAATTCAATGTGGATGACGGCGCAACCCGCACGCTGACCGTCAACGCCAGCGTTCTCGGCGTCACGGTGGGCGGTTTTGATCTCTATGTTTATCGCTTCAACGAGTCCATTCAGCAGTATGAACAGTTCCGCGTGAAACCTAACTGGGTTACGGCGCTGTTAGGAGGTAGCTCAACGGACTACACCATCACCCTGCCGGGCGGTGACTATCTGTTCCTGCTTAACGCCTCCGGCGGTCTGACGCTGCTGACCGGCTACACCCTGGATATTAAGGCCGATCACACCTACGCCGTCGACAGCCTGAGTGCGACAACCAATGGAAACCTGCTGGTCAACGACTCGGCTCCGGCCAATACCGTTATCACCGAAGTGAACGGTGTCACCGTTAACGCAACGGGCACCACCACTATTAACGGACAGTACGGCACGCTGATTATTGATGCGAAAGGGAACTACACCTACACGCTGAAAAGCGGACTGGGTGCAGACGGTATCAATACGCCGGACAGCTTCGTGTATAAGGTCAAAGCACCAAACGGCGATACCGGCAGCGCATCACTGAATATCAAACCAACACCGCAGCCGCTGGACGCAATAAATGACGTCAGCAGCACGATGGCGGTGAGTACCGTTCAGGATTCTGCTGCGTACGGAAGCGGCGCGCTGGGAACTGCGACAATTCCGACGCTGGGGAGCAAAGCAACCGGTACAGGTTCGTTTGATATCGCAACAAATGACGTTCTGAAAGGCGCCACGCTCAACTTCAGCATCGGCACGCTTATCACCGTTGGTACGCTGGGCGTGACCTGGACCATAACCGGTCCTGACGGATTCTCGCTTTCAGGATCTGTACCCGCCAGCTCCATCAGCCTGTTAGGCAGTTCAATTGCCGTCTCACTGGGCAATGCCGAGCTAACAGCAGGTCATTACAACATTAGCTTCACAGGAACGATGGGAGGGCTGGCAGTTGGCAACGTCAGTATTACGCCGAACGTCACGGGTACGACATGGCACCTCAATACCTATGACGTTAACGCCACCACGGTGAATGGCAATATTTTTGATGGCAGTGATGCCGCAGGCGCGCACGATCAGCTCTCAACTGTCCATACCCAGCTCACCGTCACTGGCTTTAACGGCAGTACTGCCACCCTCAATCCGGCCGGCAGCACCAGCAGCGCAATAATTCAGGGGCATTATGGTTCACTAACCATGAACCTGGATGGCTCATACATCTACACGCTGAAGCCGGGTACAACCGTAGCATCGATCACCAGCAAAGAGACCTTTACCTATACCCTTAACGACCAAAACGGGCATACGGACACCGCTACGCTGACCATCAATATGAATCCGCAGATGGCAAGCAGCGCACAGCATGACGTGATAACCGGATCGATCTACGGCGATACGCTGATTTATCACCTGCTCAACGCCAACGACGCTACCGGTGGCAACATTAGCAATGGCGCTACCGACAACTGGACCAACTTCTCGCTGGCCCAGGGCGACAAAATCGATATCGGCGACCTGCTGGTGGGCTGGAACGGGCAGAACGCTACGCTCGGCAACTACCTCACCGTGACCACCAGCGGTAACAATACGGTGATTGCTATCGACCGCGACGGTACGGGCAACACTTATCACTCAACCAATCTCATAACGCTGGAGAACGTACACACCACGCTCGATGAGCTGGTGCAACAAAATCACATTGTGCCCTGACGTTAACGCTATGCGTTAAAGCGCCATAACTACAGCCCCGGATGCCATGACGTCCGGGGCAATAACAGTCGTCGCTGCCGTATTTTGTAAGGGATAAACTATGAGAAATGTCGCGCCTGTTGCCCTGCTGCTGGCATTAACGCTCTGTACCCTGCGGGTGAATGCCGAAGATGAACCGCAAATTATTACGCCGGAAGGGCTGGCCACCAGCCAGATGCTTCCCTCGCTGGACGGCGCGGTTGCCGATCTGCCGCTGAGCGCTGCCGCCCCCGGCAGCCTGACGCTCAACGACGCGGTAAGTCGTGCCGTGAGCTGGCATCCTTCTATTCGTGAATCGATCGGCAAACTGCTCTCACAAAACGAGCAGATCGACGTGGCAAAATCGAAATATTACCCGCAAGTTTCTGCCGGAATGAACAACGGTTACAGCAATACCTACACCGACCACGGCTTTAGCCCGGCGCTGGTTATTTCGGTGTCACAAATGCTGTACGACTTCGGCAAAGTAGCCAGCCAGGTTCGCGCCGAAACCGCTGGAGCTGCGCAACAGCAGGCGAATGTATTACTCAGTATTGATACCATCGCCCACGCAACCGCCAACGCGATAGTCCAGGTGCAGACGTGGCAGCAAATGGTGGATGCCGCCGAAGAGCAGCTCACTGCCTTAAACGGCATTGGTCGACTGACCCGACAACGCAATGATGAAGGGGCAACCTCGCTGTCCGACGTGGTGCAAACCGATGCGCGTATCGAGTCTGCACGTTCTCAGCTGGCGCAGTATCAGGCCAATCTCGACAGCAGTAAGGCCACATTGATGAGTTACCTCGGCTGGAACTCACTTAACGGCATCAGCAACGAATTCCCGGCCAAGCTGGACAGCAGCTGTGATGTGGTCAAACCGGAAGATAAACTGGTTCCTGCGGTGCTGGCTGCCTGGGCACAAGCGAATGTGGCGCAGGCAAATCTCGATTACGCCAACGCGCAGATGACGCCCACCATCTCTCTGGAACCGTCGGTTCAGCATTATCTCAACGACAAATATCCCAGCCATGAGGTGCTCGACAAAACCCAATACTCCACGTGGGTAAAAGTTGAGATGCCGCTGTATCAGGGGGGCGGACTCACCGCCAGGCGCAACGCCGCCAGCCACGCGGTAGAGTCTGCACAGTACTCCATCCAGCGCACCCGACTCGAAGTACGGCAAAAATTACTTGAGTCCCGCAGCCAGGCAATGAGCCTCGCCACCGCGCTGCAGATTCTGCGTCGCCAGCAGCGACTGAGTGAACAAACGCGCGAGCTTTACCAACAGCAGTATCTGGACCTCGGTTCGCGCCCGCTGCTCGACGTACTTAACGCCGAGCAAGAGGTCTATCAGGCCCGTTTTGCCGAACTCCAGACCCAAAACCAGCTGCGCCAGCTCCAGTTGAACTGCCTCTATAACACCGGCTCGCTTCGCCAGGCGTTCGCCTTAAATAACCGCAGTATTCAATCGGTGGAGATCAAGCTATGAGCGACCTCGATTCACATGCGGAAGATGCAATTGGGGAACACGCCCTGAGCCAGTGGGCGCAGGCGATGACGCATATTGCCAATCACTATCGCGTGGCCTGTTCTCCCGGCGCAATCCAGGCCAACGCCCCGTGGTTTGCGGGAAAAAGCCGGGCCGCGGCCCTGTCGCAACTGGCGCGTCAGGCGGGACTGTCATTTCATTCGCTGAATACCGCCACGCAGGCATTCGGTCAGTGGCGTTTACCGGTGGTGGCGGAGCTGCACGACGGCCAGCTGATGGTGATAGAACATTTCAACGGCGAAGATACGTTAGATGTGTTTATCATCGCCGAAGAAGGCCAGCGTAACCGGCTAACGGTCGCAGAACTTCTGCCGGAGATCGTGAGCATTACCGCGCTGCGCCCGCTGTCGGCGCTGAAGGACAGTCGGGTAGACCGCTATATTTCGCGCTTCAAGCCCGACTGGATGCGCGAACTGGTGTTAAAGGACATCCGCCCTTACCTGCCGGTCATGATTGCCGCCTTTCTGATTAACGTTCTGTCGCTCGCCGGGATTATCTTTTCCATGCAGGTGTATGACCGGGTGATCCCCGCCCAGTCTTATCCAACGCTGTATGTTCTCTCCACTGGCGTTCTGGTGGCGGTGCTGTTTGGCTTTTTGCTGCGCGAAGCGCGTACCCACATAATGGACCTGCTCGGCAAACGCGCCGATATGCGCATTTCCGATCGCGTGTTCAGCCATGCATTACGCCTGCGCAACAGCGCCGTACCGCGCTCGACGGGGAGCTTTATTTCTCAACTACGCGAGCTGGAACAGGTTCGCGAGATGATCACCTCCTCGACCATGTCGACCATTGTCGATCTGCCGTTTTTCTTTTTGTTTATCGTGGTGCTGGCATTTATCGCCCCGCCGCTGGCATGGATAGCTCCCGTCGCGGCCCTGCTGATGATCCTGCCCGGTTTGCTGTTACAGAAGAAACTGGCGGTGCTCGCCAACCAGGCTGCCCATGAATCCACCCTGCGCAACGCGGTGCTGGTCGAAAGCGTTCAGGGGCTGGAAGACATCAAGCTGATGCAGGC
>ERZ1026931.447-NODE-447-length-18234-cov-7.277848_pt1 | contig 18234 bp, 15 predicted proteins | sample MGYA00519253_ERZ1026931 | MGnify/ENA primary metagenome ERZ1026931 (study PRJEB26926, sample SAMN06164831) | human gut metagenome | biome: ENVO:00009003; feature: ENVO:2100002; material: ENVO:00002003 | host: Homo sapiens | place: USA | collected 2012 ... | reverse complement strand
TTAACCGAACACCGGGACGAGTGCCGGGCATCCGGAAATAGAACTTATAAATCAATATGGATATTGAAAATCAATAGATTGCTTGCGTAATTCATCGTTTTTTCGTATCTTTAAGTTGGATATAACTATATAAAAACAAGACCTATGGGAGATATTATAATTTTATTGCTGGTGTTCTTGGTAGTGGGCAGGCTTTTGAGGGGCGTGTTCGGAGGATTCAGCAAAAGCAGTTTTCGGGATGACAAATAACTCCGGATTGTTGTAACTGGCAGATATTTGTTAATTTTGCACCGTATTCATAAAAATCAAGAACAATATGACAAAAGCGGAAATTGTCGCTCAGATCTCACGGCAGAGCGGAATAGAGAAAACGGTGGTGATGACTGTGATAGAATCATTCATGGAAAATGTAAAAGAGTCGATGGTTGCGGGAAACGAGGTGTTCTTGCGCGGGTTCGGTAGCTTTATCATCAAACGGAGAGCTGAAAAGACGGCCCGGAACATTTCGAAGAATACGACAATTAAAATTCCCGCTCACAATATCCCTGCATTCAAACCTGCCAAAGCATTTCTGAATGCGGTAAAAGAGAACAAGTAGAGTATAAAAGTACAGATGGTGCAACAACACCGTAATGAGTAAAACAAAAGCGACCCGAAGGCCGCTTTTGTCGTGATAAGGCAAGGATTATTTCTTGCCTTTTTTCGCTGGTTTGGCCGGCTTTTCAGGAGTTTCCTCCTTCTCGACGGGCGGATAGAACTTGACGGCGACCATCACGATACGGTTGTGTTTCACACCGCTTTGGTCGCTCCATTCTTCGGGCTTGAAATACCCCTCGACGGTCAGCATCGTACCCTTGGTCAGTTGGTCGAACGACCCGGTGTTCTCGTTTTTACGCCACGCCTCAAAATTCATAAAGGCGGAAACGCGTTTGGATTCCTCGCCATTATTCTCCAATCGGCTTACTGCCAGAGGGAAACGTGCTACACTTGCGTTGGTGAACTGACGGATTTCTGCATCCTTTCCTACGAAACCGGTTACTACGAAATTGTTTTCAATCTTTTTCATAATGAATTGTTTTTAGAAGTTATTAAATCAATTTTACGCTGCCTCAAAAAGTAGGTGCAGTTAAGGGGATGCACCAAGGCCGGACGCATCAATACTCTTTATTTTTGTCCGTAGGCAAAACCGGAAGGCTCGATAAAGGAAGATTGTACGGCTGCGCCATTGGTCAAGACTTCCAAAGTCGTTCCCGTCTGCATACTATCTTTGCATCGGAAAATGATGATGACTTCGGCGGAAAACTATTCTGAAAATGAGCGGAAAACCGTAGTTGCAGGGGAAGTGAAAGTGCAATCCGTCCACCGGCACAATGGTGCGCGTTTCGGCTGTAAGTCCGCAGAATCGGCAGGTATTTTCGTGTAATTCGGTCGGACTGAATTGAGGTGGCTACAAACAGAACACTGAACTGACAACAGGTTGCGGTACCGCAGAAGGGAATATCAACGAAGTGGCGACAAAAGGCGGAACGGGATATCGGGGTACTGCCATGTTCCCGTCCGGCAGAAAGAAAAGGGGACAAAAGGGAAAAAGGAAAGAACCCTGCTTTTCGGAAAAGCGGACGGAGCTTTTCACGAATGGCTGTTTTTTACAAAAGGATATGGCGCAGCCAAAAGAGAGAGATAGATGTAAAAAAGGGAATGCGGCGTGGCAGGAATGGAAGATTATCCCGTTCCTGCCTGCCTGTATCATCAAAATTCTGCCATGATTACCCGATGCTCGAAAATCTTTTTTTGATTACTGGGACGTCTTTGGCAAACCCATAGGTGATGCTTGCCATAGCCGAAGACGAAATAATCATCAAGGCGTGTTTTTTCTTGTAGGCGTTCCATGCCGGTACGCAGTTCCGCTTCATCGGTTGAGAAAAGAATCGTGTTGATGATACGGAAGTAGAGTTCTGTTACCTCGTCACAATAAGGACAAAAGCTATGCTCAATCGTTGCTTTCATGTTTCTTTGATTTTAATTCTACTTCTACTATGTCTTCTATTCGACCATACAGGACAGAGCGCAACGCTGTTTTGTCAATGGCGTAATACTCGGCGATATGTCCGTGCTGTTTTACGAAATATCGTTTGAGAACATCGGAGAAATCAAAGAAGTAGCCCATCAATGCGATACCTCTTTTGAAATGGATGCACTCTTTCACGTTTCGGGTAATCCAGTTCTTGTCTTCACGGCTCAACTTGTCTCCGTTATCAAGTTGTTCCCGTAACTGGTAAACCCTGCTGTCTTTCAGCTTCTCTAATTCGGGTACGTCCCATTGGACGAATTTCATTGCTATCTGCTGCATCGCTCTTGTATTTAATCGTAAATAATCACTTCATCACGATACTCGACCACCTCTTTGCCACTACTAAGACGCACCACTATTTTATTGCCGAAGTCGCCGACAACTGTTCCCTCAGAGTAGCCTTTATAGGGGGTAAGCAAGGTGCAGTGCGCACCTATAATTTCGCTATTTTCTTCGTATTCGTACATAAGTCATGTCATTTTACGGTTACAACTTGATATCCCATTTCCCCTGTGAGAAGATTCTGAAGCTCACGTATTCGTCTGTAAATTCGTAGGACAGAATTTTGATATAAGTTTTGTCTTTGGCTTCCAACGAAGCTATCAGTCTGTCGATTTCTTCTTCCGGATAAACCCAACGAGAGGTAAACTCCGCATCCACGCTATCGCTGTGTCTATTGACAAAGCCGTCGAAAGTGTCATCCAAGAATGCCTCTATCTTGTCGAGGTCTGCTTTGTTTTCCGTCCTTGCGTAGAAAATGTTTGTTGCATAGTTTGCCATAATCCTAAGTTTTAAGTTTTTTATTTTCCCTCTTTTAGCATTTCAGCTACTTTCGGGCTTGATTGAAAATTATGTCGCCTCAAAAGGTGTTATGGCTCTTTATGCAGGGTTTCACGACCAAATACGACCTCTGCAAAGCGGAGCGTGGAGATTTTGTCGGGAACCGTCAGGCTGTGACCTTGAATACAAGAAAGACATGACAAGTACCTTTGCGACACAATTCTCATCAGGCAGACCGAAAGTTGGGATGCGAGGATAGAATGCCTATGGCAGAAGTTACGATAAAAGGAACTTCCGTAAAATTGGGATGCAGCGAAAAAAGAAAATATCGGTGCGATTATCTTCTCTTTTGACTGTGAATATAAAAGTAAGGGGGAGAACTTCGGTAAAGGTTTAGTTTAGTCTATTAGCTTATATATATGCTAAACTAAAGTAAACTAAATATAGGCAGATATATTGGACTGCCTGTATAGGTGTTTTGAGGGAAATGGTTACCTTTGCAAAAAACAATGTTCCTTGAAAGAAACAGAGATTTGTCCTTTTTTCTTTTGGCTGTAGTTATTCATCCATAGATGACTGCAACAATCACTCTTGGCGAGAGGATGAAAATCGTGTGAAAAGACTTGGAAAAATACTCAAAGTACGAACAAGTGAAGAGAAAGAAAGGTAGTGCAAACAAAAAAACAAGAAAATAAGATAATTCGTGTTTCTGTTCCTAATTTGTTTCTTGATAAAAACACATCACAATATAAACTATTAATTTACAAGATATTATGATGTGAAATTTTGAGATATAACTAAATTTTCCAGATTTTCGCTCGAAACGCCTTGCGGTCTTATGTCTATATCATCGGCGAAAAGTTACCCGATCGCCTGCTATTTTCTGAAATACAATTGCAAAGTTAATCAATTATTGCCATTTACAGCCATACTCCGGTCAGTTTTCTTCATTCAATCCATACTCTACCAATTTATTATACAGCGTTGTCCTGCCGATACCCAGTATCTTTGCAGCCATTTTCTTGTTACCGGCTGCTTGTTTCAAAGCACGCAGGATACGTCCTCTTTCTTCATCCCCGCTCTTCAATGTAAAACAAGCGGAAGTAGCGGACGGTTCATTGTCAAGTTCCAAATCGGCTTCGGTTATCATATCGCCTTCTGATTGCAGGACTGCCGTCTGTATCTTCTGTTTCAACTCGCGCACGTTGCCCGGCCACGCATGGGCGAGCAGGGCATTACGGGCAGATGCGGCAAACCCTTTTACTTCACGTTCCAACTCACGGTTTGCCATTTCACGGAAGAACTCGGCCAATGGCATGATGTCTTCCGGGCAGTCGCGCAAGGGCGGCATGGTTATCACATACTCCTGCAAGCGATAGAGCAAATCCTGCCGGAACCGCTTTTCCGTTACGGCTTTCTGCAAATCCTCGTTGGTTGCAGCCACTATCCTCACGTTGGCTGTTTTGTCCTCCTTTGCTCCGACGGGACGGTAACGGCGTTCCTGTATGGCGCGGAGCAGCATCTGTTGCATCTCCATTGTTAGGTTGCCCACTTCGTCAAGGAACAGCGTGCCGCCATCCGCTTCCAGAAAATACCCCGTCTTGTTTGCTTCGGCACCCGTAAACGCGCCCTTGACGTGTCCGAAGAAGGCGGATTGTATCAATGACGGGGACAAGGCTCCGCAGTCTACTGCCACAAAAGGTTTATCGGCAAGTTTGCTTTGTTGGTGTATATGTTGTGCGATATGTTCCTTGCCCGTACCGTTCTCGCCCAGTATCAGCACGCTCATCCGGGTGGTGGCTACAAGGCGCACACGTTTCTTGATTTTCTGATAGGCTTCGCCCTGCCGGACGAATATCGGAATGTTCCATTGTAGTCGCTTTTCATGTTCTTTTTGCAGGGTGCGGATAAGCGGTATCAGTTTATCCTCCAACAACTGTTTCTGTATGTAATCCTTTGAGCCGAGCTTCATACTTTCCACTGCCGTATGCACCTCCCCGTAATTGGTCATAACGATAAACACCTGCTGTTTGTCGTTGGCACGCATCCACCGTAACAACTCTATGCTTTCACCGTCGGGGAGGCGTAGGTCGGCAACGACAATATCATCCACCTCTGACTTTGCCAATAGTTTCTTGGCAGTGGCAAGATTATATGCAGACATAGTATCGAAGCTGTCTTTCTTCAGCAGGTTGCAGACATAATCGTTATAGACGGGGTTGTCCTCAATCACAAATACTTTCATCCGACGACCTCCTTTCCTTTTGCGCAAGTTCTATGATAACTGTTCCCATACGAAGCATGGCATCCACGCATTTCCGCAATTCCATTTCGGAACATTCAGATTCTTGATGCAGCAGTTCATACAGGTTCCACAAGGGTTTGTCAGCACGGATAACAGCCCATGAACTTCGCTGACGGTGTATCCATTCGTCCAACGCCTTGCGGTCATTCCTCTCCATGATTTCCCGGACAGCCTGCATATCCTTTTCTGTTTCGGTTATCAAACGGTCGAGCATCGCCCGTTTGTCACCATAGGCAAGCAGAGAGGACAAGTCGGGAAGTTCATCCTTGTCCGTACTTGTCAAAAGGCATTTGTCTGATACAGCAACCAGTTCGGAAATGGAAAATGGCTTGAACAGGCAGGCGGTAAATCCATTTTCCAACAGCTCCTCTTCGCTGCAACTGCCGGAGGCGGTCGCCACGACAATGGGAATCTCTTTCGAGTTGCTGACACTTGACGAGCGTAACAACTCCAACACCTCATAGCCGTTAATCTCCGGCATCTTCATATCGGTTATCATGAGGTCGTATGTGTGCTGCCGCATGGCTTCCATTGCATCGCCAATAGTGGTGAACGTGTCGCAATGCACACCTATACCAGCATACATTTCCTTTGTCATGGATAATACCATCGGATTGTCGTCCAATACGATGACAGAATAAGGTCTTTCTATATGAGCCAGACTTTCTGCGGCTGTCTGTTCTTCAATACCAATATCGGCAGTGTTCATTGGCAACTCCACAGTAAAACGACTGCCTTCTCCTTTTTCGCTTTCCAAGCGTATAGTGCCGCCAAGCATCCCGACTATCTGTTTCACAATGCTTAACCCCAATCCGAAACCGTCTTGCGTGGCGGCGTTGGAAAGCCGCTCGAACGCTCCGAACACTCGCTGTTGTTCTTCCGCACTCATGCCGGTTCCGGTGTCCTCTACTACAAGGGTCAGCCTATTGCCGTCATAGCTTATGACAAGTGAAACGCTTCCGGCATTCGTGAACTTGACGGCATTGCCCAGCAGGTTGTCGCATATCTGTATGATGCGCTCCTTGTCGCCATTCAGGATAATACCCTCCGGGCACTCGATGGTAAGTTTAAGATCTTTTGCTTCTGCTTGTTGCGTAAACTCCGTTTGCAACAGCTCCGCGATGTTTTCCAAACGAAACGGACGGACATTCGCCTGTTCCTTGCCGCTGTCCAAGCGGAAGAAGTCAAGCAGGGAGTTGAGCATGTCGGTCATTCTCTTGGAGGCTTGCAGGATATTGTCCGCATAACCGCTTATCTTTTCTTCTTCGTTGTCCTGCATCAGTTCCGCATATCCATGTATGGCAGTCAGTGGTGTGCGTAGCTCGTGGGTGATGGTGTGCATCGCTTTCTTGCGTGAGGCTATCAACGATTCGTTTTGTTTTACTGACTTTTGCAGTTGCCCGATTAAATCTGTTGTCTTACGTTTGTACTGCTTGATGCGGGTGGCATAGCGGTGAATGATGATGTATGAAATAATAAGCAACAGCAGCATGACACCCGTTATGATACCTACCTGCAAGAACGATCTTTCGCGCATGGCGGATATTTCCGCCTCCCGTTCCAGCAAGTCAGCCTGCACCTTGTGGTCCATCTGCTGGATAAGGGTTTGCAGTTGGCGGTTCAGTTCCGCATTGCGGCTGGCAAGGCTGTCGGCATATTCCGACAGACGATGGCTCTGGGCACGTTGTTGCGCTATCATATCACGGTTCAGTGTGTAGAGCATCGTGGTGGTCGTCGTCGGAGGTGCTTCCTGTTTCTTGCCGAACAACCCGAGAAAACCTTTCCTCCTCTGTTTCTTCGGCTCTTCCTGCCTGCTCGTTTGCACTATCACCGGCACCTGCTTGGCTATCCGGCGGTTGATGTCCGCCTGTTGTTCCAGAGCCTCCATGATGGCGCACAGCCGCTTTTCCTTGTCCTCCAGCAAGTGGTGCACGCTGTCTATGCGCACCGATTCGTAATGGCTCTTGAAGCGGCAAAGCATACTATCCACCGCCATCCGTTGCCGCCGGTATGCCGCCACATCCTTATCGTCCCATTCCAGCACCGACTCGCCCAAAAGTGACAACTCCACCACACCCACATACGCATCGTGTGTTTCCTTGCGGAAGCGGTTGATTTCACGGTTCTCCCGTTCCAGCAACTCCAAGTCGCGCCATTCGCCGAGCCACGTGCAGATGATGCCGCCCACCAGCAGGACTATCAACAGATAGCCTGCGGCAAGCAGCTTGCGGAAATGCTTGGTAGTGGTAACGAATTGTTCGCCCATTTGCTGTTTGTGTAAATACCGTTATTCAACATACGCATATAGGTCGTGGAACTTCGCAGGTTCATGGATGAGAATGGCGGCCATGCTACCGATGACCGCCATAAGTATGGCATAGCCGAAAAATATTTTATATCGCAGCGACACTGTTTGTTGATGAAAAATATAATTGGTTAACTAAATATCAATATCACAGGATAGTGATCCCCACCCTTCATATGATATCTTAGTACACATGTTCTTAGCTGTAATCTGCTATCGATAAGGAAATAATCTAATTCTCGACCTGAAATATGTGTTGGCATACCACAACATGCAAAATTAGCACTATTTCCCGGCCTACTCCTGGTACCTGTGTAAATATTCTGATAATTCGCTTGGAGTCATATTCATGTCCCCACCAATAATAAATGGGTGATTTGCGGATGATACCAATTTATTTATATCTATAGCACCACATCCGGATTGGCAATGAATGGTATAAATTTCAAGGCCTCTATAATTAAGACCAATAGACCACCGACCTGTTCCTGACTGCGCATAAGAATAGGAAGGGCTAAAATTTATATCTGCAATGACACCAGTATTACACCGTGTGTTCCATCACGTCCTCCTTTCTTTATTGGGGTTATACTTCGGTTCTTTCCGTTGCGAGCGGAACTTTTCCGCCCTACGGTTTACTGCTTCCTCAAGGTAGGCAATGCTCCTTTAAGTTCGTAACGCCACTCTGAGCCTGCGGTCTGCAAGGCGGTGTTCATGGCATCAACGGCTTTCTGCCAGGTAACGCCAGTGCCGTCCACCTTCGTGGCTTCGGTGCTTTTCTTATTGTAGCCGATACCTTGTTCATGATTGTTCTTCCAATAGCAGGCGGTCACGGTGGTGTAGTTATTTCCCAAAAAGCCGCCGATATGTACATAGCCAGTGCTACTACCCGTACTGGTTACGTTGCCCGTGGCATAGCAGGCAAGGAGGCTGCTTCCTGCGTTCATTCCCACCAGACCGCCGCCAGCGATATTCTTTTTGGGGGCTATTTCTATGGTCACGTTGCCCGTGGCATAGCAAGCGGTCAGGGTGGCACTCGAATTCGTCTGACCTGCCACGCCGCCGACATCAACCATTCCCTTCACTGTGGCAGAGGAGCTGCATCCGGTGATGGAACCGCCTATTTGAACACCCACCACACCGCCGACATACACCGTGCCGCTGCAGCTGCCCGACACCGAGCAGTTTTCAATGGTGCCCCAGCCAGATCCTACCACGCCGCCAATACTGCCGCCATATATTTGATTGCTTGTTATCTGTACGCCCTCCATCACCACGTTCTTCACCGTACCAGCTCTATTGAGCCAGCCGAACAGACCCGCATATTCGTCATTTGTCGTAAAGGTCAGCCCCGTAATGGTATGGCCGCCACCGTCGAAGGTGCCTTTGTATGAGTTGTCGTAGTCTGTGCCTATCGGTGTCCAGTCTTTGCCTGTGAGGTCAATGTCTGTGTCGAGGGTAATGTTAATGTCGCTCTTACCTCCGTTCACTAATTTGGCTATATTCATCAGACCATCGGCGGAGGTCACGGTGTAGCTGCCGTTGCTCTCTATGGTATAGCCCAGGTCTTTTGCCGCAGCGAGGGAGACGGTGTAGGTATATTCACCGCCCGCCTGCCAGTCGGTAGCATTCTTCATCTTATAAACGAAGGTCTTGCCGTTGGTGAAGGTGCAGGTGATAAAGGTAGTGCCAGCTGCCACATTTTGCGGGGCTACGATGGCGGTGTAGGTGTTGCTGCCCTTGTCATACGGGACGATTATATCCGGGTTGTCGCCTTCGGTGGAGAGGCCCGTCAGCTGCACGGATGCCAGCCCCTCGGTGTAGTCCGTCAGAACGATGGTCACCCGTGCCGTGCGGTGGGTGAAGCGGAGCGTGGGGCTACCGTAGGTCACCGTCTGTCCGTCGGCTACGATGAGGTCGCTGCCCTCAAAGTCTTTCTGGGCACTTTGGTTGGCTTTTACCTTTACCGCAGGCGGAGTTGTCTCGCCAGCGGTGTAGGGCCACCACGCCGTGACGGTGATGTCGTTGTGGTTGGTCCAGTAGTACGGGTCGGTGGAGGTCAGTGTGGCGCTGGTGGGGTCGGCGGTGGAGGGCGTCACGTTGTACGTCTTCACCATGCCGTCCATCATGACTGCCACGCTCTGCACACCCGTCCAATTGCCATCCGCTGGGGCACGGGTGCCGGCGGTGGCTGTCGCGGCGGGGTTCAGCCCCGTGGCGGTGAAGACGATGGGTGTGCCTTCCGCCCCTTCTGGTAGGAAGCCCGCTTCGTCCTGTGTGCAGGCGGCAAGGCCGAGCAGCAGGGCGATGGCTGCGGATATATGGATGGTTGTTCGTTTCATGATGCGTGTTGTTTAGGGGTTGTTATTGTTTCTTTTGCAGTACGGGCAGACCGTCTGTGCCGAGTGCCCACTGGTAGTCATTGTCGGTGAGGGCGATGTTCATGCCGTCGACGGCTGTCTGCCATTTCACGGTCGCGCCGTCCACCTTCGTGGCATCTACCGTTCCTCCAAAATTATGGAATTCTCCTCGCTCGGCATTGCCTCCCCAATAACAGGAAGTTATAGTATTGTAGTTGAAACGCACTATAGCTCCAGATTCATAATCTTTCAATGTGCCGTCAAACCAGCAAGCTGTGATACTGCCATAATTTAAATCGGCTATACCACAAGTTCTACCATATGCAGAAATTTTTCCCGTCACAGAGCAGGCAATGATTTGACCATTATTTTGATCCACTATTCCAGCTGCTGATCCATTATTGCCATATAGATTCACATCTATGAGTTGTAGGTTCTTTATCACACCACGTAAATTTAATAACCCAAAAAGTTCAGTAGTCGCTGCTGAAAAGTTTAATCCCGTAATGCGGTGTCCCTGCCCATTAAAGACGCCGGAGTAACCTGGCCATGTGCCTATCTGTGTCCAATCCTTACCCGTCAGGTCGATGTCGGCGGTGAGGGTGCAATTTATCGATTCGTCCTTTTGTGCGGCTTTGTTCCATGCCAGCAGGCCGTCGGCGTTATAGACCGTGTAACTGCCGTCGTTCTGTATAGAATAGCCTAAATCCTCAGCCTCGCCGCTTTCGCCGCCACCGTCAGCCCAGTCACCGATGGTGCAACCCTCTAACGTCAAGCCGGTGGCGTTCACCTTGACGGTGTATTTATAGCGGTTGCCAGCCTCTAATACGACGTTGTTCTGCGGGCGGAAGTAGAAGGTGCCGCTGCCGAGTTCCACCCGGATGAACTGCTTGCCTGCCGCAACGGTCTGCGGGGCGGTCAGTGCCTCGTAGCTGTTGCCGCTTGCGTTGTAAGTCTTGATGGCGGTCGGATTTTCGTTATCGGCGGACAGGCTCACGAGGCTCACCGTGGCACCGGCGACGCTCGTGAATCCCGTGCCGGGCTTCAGTTCGATTGTCACGCGTGCCGTGCGGTGGGTAAATTCAAGAGTCGGGTTGTTAAATTCCACCTTCCGGTTCTCAGCAGAGATGAAGTCGCTGTTCTGGAAGTCAGCCAATTTGCTTTGGTCTTCTGCCACCTTCACGGCAGGCATCTGTGTGATGTCGGCATTGTTGAAGGGCCACCATGCCGATATGGTAATCGGGTCGCGGCTGGTCCAGTAGTACGGGTCGTTCTCGCGTGAAAGCGTGGCACTCTTGAAATCGGTAGAAGCCGTTACGGTGTATTCCTTTACCGCATCGCCCATCTTGAGTGCCACGGAAGTGACGCCCTGCCAGTCGCCGTCCACAGCGGCACGGGTTGATGGGGCTGCCTGCGGCGTTGCCTCCACGGACAGTCCGGTGGCATGGATGACTACGGGGTATTCACCTTCGGACAGACGGTTATTGTCAGCCAGTTCGTCCTGTGTGCAGGCAGCGAGGGCGAACAGCAGTGCGAGGACTGCGGGGATAAATAATCTATGCCTCATAATTCTTCATTCTAATCAATTAATTATTAACATCTTACAGGTCAGCATCCACTTCTCCACCGTCTATATCGTTCCACTTTGCAATGGTGGCTTCGCTGACTTCAAGGACTTTGTTGCGTACCTTGACGGTATAGGTATAGTTGTTGCCCGCCTGCAGTGCGCCTTCGGGCATGGTGAGTGTGGCATGATATTCCTGACTTTTGTAATTCACAACCAACGGCAGGGATGCAACTGTCTGCGGGAAGAGGATGATTGATGACGTGAGATTGCCGTCTGCCAGATTCATGGTCAGTTCTCCGGTCTGTGCCCCGTTGTCTGCGGTGGCAATACCGTCGGCCGTGTTGAACGTACCGGTGAGTAACAATCCGTCCAGCGTGTAACGTTCAGGCTTGACCACGCTGAAATCCACGCCGTCGCCCGCCTCGAAGGTAAGGGTTATCTGGCTCATGCGGTGGTGGAAGGAGTTGTTTTCACCACCTTTGCCGGTTTTGTCGGTGAAGCTCACCACCGGGCTGTGTTTGTCTCCCGTGGCTCCTGAAGCAAAGAGAAAGTCGATGGCAGGCTGGTTCTGCTGCGCCGTGGCATCGGTCGTGGCTGTGAGGATGCCTCCCACCGCGTTGTATGGATAGTAGGCGCGGAAAGTATGGGTCTTTGTATCTTCGATATAGATAACCTTTCCTTCTGCCTCAAATTTCCCGTTTTTCAAGATGAAAGGCACGTTGCCGTACTGGGAATCGTTGCCGATATCGGTGATGCCGATACGGTCGCCGGCAGTCCAGGTGGTTCCGCTGGCGCGGGTGGCGGGGGCGATGTCGGCGGTAAACCGGGCGGCCACTGGGTCACCGTTCAGGTTCTCGTTGTCGTTGTTGCAGGCTACCAGTGCGAGGGCGAGCGCTGCAAGTGCAAAAAATCTTGTCTTCATTATATCTGTCATTTTATTAGTTACAAATCGGCATTTACATCATCACCTTTCACTTCTTCCCAGCCGTTGATTTCGGCTCCGTCCACTTCCATGCCTTCGGGAGTCTCAACCAGCGTTCCGCCGAGGGTCAGCGATTTGCCCTTTCTGGTGTTGAACTCCTTGAGAGCTTCTGTGAGGTCGCTTTTCAACGTGGTGGGGCTCGGGTTGCCGTCCGCATAGCGGATTTCAGCCGTCAGCAGTTGTTCCGTGCCGGTCACACCCAGCAACCGCACCGTGGCTTTCCACTTGCCGGCATCGTCACCTTCGGTTATCTTGGTGAAGGGCAGCACGACGTTTGAAGCGGCTCCGTAGGTATCGGTAGCGAAATCGAGTGTTCTGGCTGCACCCGTCAGATGGGCAACAATCTCCGTGATGCGTCCGGCGGCATCACCCGTAGGTTCGACGACAAGCGTCAGTTCGCGCACCTGCTGCTTCATTGCGGCGGTCAGCGGATAGTCCTTGTCTTTCTCGATGGTCACCTGTTCCGTATAGGTGAAGAACCATCCCGGGGCATTGTTCACAAAGGCATCCGTGCCTGCCCGGGTTCCCGTGGCTGCGGCAATGGTGGCTGTGGTGCCGTTCACCGTGATTCCTTCAGCCGGGTTCCACACCGCAAGGGTGTAGCTGCCCGGAGCAAACAGATGGTCGGGGGCATGGGTGGCGGAAGTCTCCGTACCCGTATAGTCACCCATGGTGACCGTCCACGTGGCAGGTATGTCGATACCCTCACCGCGGGCCGACCAGTCGGCTGTCACCGCAATCTTCCCGCTGTCGGGGTGTGGCGTGTCATAGAGCGTGTCCTTCACGCAGGAAGAGAGCAGCACGGCGGCTGCCATTCCCATCATATTTATATATTGTTTTGCTTTCATATTCTATTCCTCCGTGTTAGAATAACTTCCATACCAATGTCACACCGGCATTGATGGGGCCCCACCAATCTTTTGTCTCGTTGCCGTGGCGTACACGCACGCCGTCGATGACCTCATATTTCTCATAGTCGGCATTCAGGTAGCCCAGACCGAGGTTGAAATCAAGAGCCAGTGCCTTGTTCAGCCGCAGCTGGTGGCCGGCGGTGATGCCGCCACCCATCAGGTCGCCCTGTTTGCCTGTTTCGGAGAGCTTGTAGTTGAACTGTCCGGCCTTGAACATCGCGCCCAGATACCAGGCTTTCTTCTCACCCATATAGTAACGCACTTCCGGAGCCACTTCCCAGAGTGCATAGCGGCGGTCCTTGTCATTCCAACTCCAAGAAGTCCACGAGCCGTTTACGGCAATGCCCCATGACGGGCAGATGCGCCATTCAAGTCCTAAATCTGGTGTTAGGGTAGCCCAGCGCAGCAGGTTGGCACGCAGGGAGAGATGATAATCAGTTGTGATTTTGGTTTCCGACGGCGTGTCGGCAAGTGTATTTTGTTGAGCGGCTTTCTCGGCTTCTGCCTTTTCAGCGGCAAGTCGGGCTTCTTCCGCCTTGCGCTGCTCTTCGGCAAGCCGTTCCTGTTCGGCACGCTTCTCGGCTTCCAGTCGTTCGGTTTCCGCCTTGCGTCGTGCTTCCGCATCCGTCGCGGCAGTTCCCTTTACCGGTACCGTCAGGCGCACGGTGACAAAATCACCCTCAGTCGCATGGCTGCGGGTAATGAAATTCTCCTCTTTTATTTCCGCACGGATAATCAGTTCGGATTTCACACGGTTGGCACGGATCTTCGCCGTGGCAAGGTTCTCGGCTTCACTGCCCAGTGAATTACAGTAGCCGTCAACCAATAGCGGCAGCTTGCCGTCAAGAATTGTGGTTTTGTTGTTTTCGATACATTCCAACAGACGGGCAAGTTCCGTGTCATTGCCATTCCAAGGCACGTAGAACATGTCCTTCTGCGGAACGAACCGGAAGGTGTAGGTCGTGTCTGCTTTCTGCTGCGCAATGACAGGAAAAGTTACCGTCATCAGCCACAGAAACAGGGTGAGAAAAGTGATTTTTCTGCTCATATAAACTTGAATTTATTATCTTTGTCTTCCCTCAAAGGTAATAAATGCCATTCAGCGCCCAAAATATTACAAAAACTTTTTCTGTTGAAATATAGCGTTTTATAAAAATTGTCGTTTGAGCACTTTTTTGTCGTTTGAGCACTTTTGAAAAATGGGCTTCCGTGACTTTTTTCAATGGCTTTTTACCACACAAATTATTCCAGATTTGCTTTTTTCCACTTGCCAGGCGTACATCCTTCCTTCTCTGTAAATGATTTGATAAAGTTACTGCGGGAAAGAAAACCGGAAGACTCAGCCAGCTTCTGTATATTGATTTCCGGATGCTCTTTCAGTATGTTTTTCGCATACTCCAACCGGAGACCGGTTATCCATTCGCGGAATGTCATTTTATACGTAGTCTTGATATAAGCGGAAAGATAGGTACGGTTCGTATGAAGTATTTCGGACAGTTCTTTTATGGTAAGTCCCTGCTGGACATAGCCGTCTGTCTTTATCCAGTTGGCCACTTTCTCTATAATTTCTGTATAGGACACTGGAACTTCTTTCTCAGAAACTATTTCAGGTTCTGTTTCCGTATCTGTCAGAAGTTCTTCTTCAGACTGTATATCTTGCTCAAAAGCATTTTCCACCTGTTCATAGAACAGCAGGTAGTTCTGATAGCTGTAGAAAAGATAGCTGTAGAACGGTATTGACGACAAAATCCAGATAAAAACATATTTGTCTGGCAGAAATGTCAGCAATCCGCATCCGACACCGAAGATAACAGCCCAATAAGTGAATATGGAAAGCCATTCGATATATGTGCCTATATCATCCGCCTGAGTTTCATTGAAAATCCGAATGGCTCTACGATATGCAATTATGACTCTGCGAGCTAAAACGACTCCAAAAACGATTAACCAGACAGCTAAAGCAAATAAAGAGATTTTTTGCATGATTCCGCTTGGCAACAGGAACAACACAACTCCGGAAAGAGTTGAAAATATAATCCATGAAATGATATGTGTCCACACACGCCGTTTGGTAATGTAAAAACGATCAAGCAACATTATCAATGCCGAACTGAACAGAGAATAGCACAGGAAGTATGTGGACATGTTCATCAATATGGCAGAATCCGCATTTTTGAATCGGATACCAAAGAAGAAATGTACCGAATAATTTGCCGAAAGCAGCAGCATAGCTATACCCATAATCTGTCGGGAGCGGAGATAATTCTTGAAAATTTTCTTTTCAGGAGTCTTTGCAAACAAAAAATAAAAGCCGAAGAATAACATCAACGGCAGTGCGGTATAAAGTGAAAAACTGTATATAGATGGCTCCATTGTTATGCTTATTTGATTTTGATACAAAGTTACGTCTTTTTCTTCACAAATAGACACATAATCTATGATTTAACGTTATAGATTCGGTCATATTAGATTGAAAAATTATTAGAATTAAAGCCAGTGGTGAAAAATTCAACCACTGGCTTTTTCTGTCAAGACTTCGATATTAAAGTTTTACACCTTTGGATTCCGATAAACCGGGTCTCCCTATAATTAAATGACTGCGTACAAAGTCCACGTGCGGGCTTTCCGGCTGTTGTTCCGTCTGTTTTTTCTCGTTGCCTTGCCGGTTCTCTTCCGTGTTTTCCTGCTCCGGAGGAGCCAGCTCAAGCTGTATCTTGCGGTCCAGTGCGGCGAGTTCGGACTTAAGCTGTTTCAGCTCGTCCTCCTTCTTCCACACCTTGCCCGCTATCTCCTGCAACTGCGGAATCTCCTTTTCCAGCACTTCGTTCTTAGACTTGTACTGGTCGATGATGGTCGGAATCCTCTCCAATGCGTTCAGAAAGTTTCGTGCGGCAGCAATCGGGTCTGCCATCGCCAGATGCCCGTTGTTGTAGGTGTACTTGTAGTTCCCCTCCACCACGAAGCGGTTGTCGGTGAACTCCAGACCTTCTTTGAGTGTCCTCTCGCTGACCACCTTTATCGGAAAGCCGTAAAGTTCCCCGACAGCCTTGTACAGTCCACCAGTCGTGGCGTTCTTGGCGATTTCCTGCAAACGCTTACCGATGACCTTCTCATCCGTTGAATCCACGCCGTCCACCTTAACAAGATTAAGGCGGCTGCTTTCCTTATCAGTCTGCACAACGGAAAGAAAACGGTTCCAGTCTTCCGTCATGGCTTCGATGAAAGCCGTGTTGTTGCGCAGTTCTCCCGTCTTGGATTCCAGCTTGAACTCCGAATCGCGCTTGCCCTTGTTGAACGATTTGCGTTCCCCTTCGAGCGAGGCGATACGCTTCTCTAATTTCGCCTTATCCAAAAGGTCGGTATTGCCGGAGAGCAACGCCATATACTCCGAGAAGTTCATACCCGATTTTTCGTCCATTGCTCCCTCGTCGATGGTACGTGCGCCCATCGCTCCGCTTTTGAGCTGCGATATGAACGTCTGCTTGCAGTGCAGCAGATTGAACTTGTAGCTGTCCAGCGACTTTTCCACCGCGTAGATGATGACATCCACGTTGTTCTCGGCAAAATGCTTGGCAATCTCGTTCCCGGCTCTAACACCCCGTCCGTCACGCTGTTGCAGGTCGGACGGTCGCCACGGTGTATCAAGGTGATGGATGGCGACACATCTTTTCTGCGCATTCACGCCCGTTCCGAGCATACTTGTGGAGCCGAACAGCACGCGTACCGTCCCGGCGTTCATGGCATCTATCACCGCCTTACGAGCCTTATCCGTCTTACACTCCTGAATGAAGCGCACCTCACTTGCCGGTATGCCGTAATCCTCCACCAACTTGCGTTTTATCTCGCTGTACACGTTCCATCCTTCCCCTGGCTGGTATGTCCCCAAGTCGGAGAATACGAACTGCGTACCCTTGTGCGCCTCGTACTTGTGGTAATACTCTGCAATCATCTTGGCACAATGGCTTGCCTTGTTGTCGGGATGGTCCTCGTAGTTCGGGTCTATCATGCGCATATCAAGAGCCATCTTTCTCGCGTAGTCGGTGGCGATGAGCATCTTCGCCTTTTCCTCCGTTTCCGACAGGGGTAACCTGCCAAGCAGAGTGGCATCGCCGGTTTTGGCAAACTGCATCAGCTTCTGTATGAAGTCCTCCTGCTCCGGTGTGGGCGGTATGTGGTGCAGTATCTCATTCTTGTTTGGTCTGTCCACACCTACATCCTCCGCCGTGCGGTAGTCGGTAATCTCGTTGTAGAAGGCGGCAAGCTCCGGCACCTTGATGAAATAGCGAAAACGCTCCTTCTGAACGATATTGTTCGTTACGTTGAACTCAAAATCGGTCGTCTTTTTGGCGAAGATGGCAGCCCAAGCATCGAAACAGCGGATGTCCTGCCGTTCCAGTTCGTTGGGGCGCAGGTATTTGAAGAGCAGGTACAGTTCCGTCAGACTGTTGGAAATGGTCGTGCCCGAAAGGAACGTAGCCCCCAAGTCCTTGCCCGTGCGTTCCTGTATGGTACGGATGGCAAAGAGCATATTCAGGGCCTTCTGGCTTCCTTCCGAGTTTCCCAATCCCGCCACACGGTCATGACGGGTGTTGAAAGTCAAGTTCTTGAACTGGTGACTCTCGTCAATGAAGATGTGGTCGATGCCCATCTGCTTGAAGTCCACCACATCATCCGTGCGGGACTTGATGGCGTGTTCCACCTTCTCCAGCTTCGCCACAAGGTTGTGCTTGCGCTTCTCCAGCCCTTTCAGCATCGCCCGCGACACGTTCTTGCCCTGCTGTCGCAAGACTTCGAGATTTTCCTCCACCGTGTCAAGCTCCGCCTGCAGGATGCGCTGCTGCAACTCCGGCGACTGCGGTATCTTCCCGAACTGGTCGTGCGACATGATGACGCAATCATAGTCGTTGTTCTTGATGTTGTTGAAGAAACGCACGCGGTTGGCGGTCGAAAAGT
>ERZ1026931.439-NODE-439-length-18435-cov-8.348857_pt1 | contig 18435 bp, 19 predicted proteins | sample MGYA00519253_ERZ1026931 | MGnify/ENA primary metagenome ERZ1026931 (study PRJEB26926, sample SAMN06164831) | human gut metagenome | biome: ENVO:00009003; feature: ENVO:2100002; material: ENVO:00002003 | host: Homo sapiens | place: USA | collected 2012 ... | reverse complement strand
TGTATTGACTTCGTTTTTTAGCGGCAGTGGCCGCTGGCCGCAATCCTGCGGCCTGATAAAACGCTTTTAAGCGTTTTATTAAAAACTCGTATAAGGAGGATAATTATGGTAAAGCATATCGTACTGTACACCCTGAAAGAGGGCGTTGACAAGACCGAGGCCGTGAAGCTGATCGCGTCCGTTCTGGAGCCGCTGGTGGGAAAGATTCCGGGTCTGCTGCATCTGGAGATCCGTCAGGCGTTCAACGGCATGGATTACGCTCTGTATTCCGAGTTTGAAAGTCGGGAAGCGCTGGAAAATTATGCCGTGCATCCCCTGCATCAGGAGGCCAAGACCCATTTCTTCCACCTGCTGGACAGCCGGGTGGCAGCAGATTACGAGGTATAATCCCCATATGTGACAGTCCGGTGGACGGGCGCAGGCCGCAGTCCCGGACGGAAGGAGAAAAAGATGAAAGCAATCGTAACCGTAGTCGGAAAAGACCGGGTGGGCATCATCGCGGGTGTCTGCACCGCTCTGGCGGACTTCAACGTCAACGTTCTGGACATCAGCCAGACCGTTATGCAGGGCTATTTCACCATGATGATGGCGACGGAGGTCTCCGCGTGCAATGTGCCGCTGGGAGAGCTTGTCACCCGCATGGACGAGATCGGCAAGGAAATGGGACTGTCCATCCGCGTGCAGCGTGAGGACATCTTTGAAGCCATGCACCGGATTTGAGGGACAGGCCATGCTGAATCAGAAGGACATCCTGCAAACCCAGGACATGATCGACAAGCGGCATCTGGACATCCGAACCATCACCATGGGCATCAGTCTGCTGGACTGCTGCGACCCGGATTTGAAGACCTGCTGCGATAAGATTTATCGGAAGATCACCCGCTGCGCCAAAGACTTGGTGAAGGTCGGCGAGGACATCGAGAAGGAATTCGGAATTCCCATTGTCAACAAGCGGATTTCCGTTACGCCCATCTCCATCGTGGCCGGTTCCTGCGAGACAGATTCCTATGTGGAGATCGCGAAAACGCTGGACGCGGCGGCGATCACCTGCGGCGTCAACTTCATCGGCGGCTTTTCCGCTCTGGTGCAGAAGGGCTGCACCACGGGAGACTGGAAGCTGATCCGCTCCATCCCCGAGGCCATGGCTGCCACCGAGCGGGTGTGCGCCAGCGTGAATGTTGGCTCTACCAAAGCGGGCATCAACATGGATGCCGTTGCGGAAATGGGTCGAATCATCAAGAAAACCGCTGAGCTGACTGCGGATAACGACGGCCTTGGCTGCGCCAAGGTGGTGGTGTTCGCCAACGCCGTGGAGGATAACCCCTTCATGGCCGGTGCGTTCCACGGCGTGGGCGAGCCGGAGTGCGTGCTGAATGTGGGCGTTTCCGGCCCCGGCGTGGTATATCACGCCTTGCAGAACGTGAAGGGACAGCCCTTTGACGTGGTGGCCGAAACCATCAAAAAGACCGCTTTCCAGATTACCCGTATGGGTCAGCTGGTGGGCAAGGAAGCGTCCCGCCGTCTGGGCGTACCCTTCGGAATCGTGGATTTGAGCCTTGCGCCCACTCCCGCCGTGGGGGACAGCGTTGCCCGGATTCTGGAAGAAATGGGGCTGGAGGTCTGCGGCACCCACGGCACCACGGCTGCCCTTGCCATGCTGAACGACGCGGTGAAAAAGGGCGGCGTCATGGCGTCCAACCATGTGGGCGGCCTGTCCGGCGCGTTTATCCCCGTGTCCGAGGACGAGGGCATGATCGCCGCCGCCGAAGGCGGCACGCTGTGCCTTGACAAGCTGGAAGCCATGACCTGTGTCTGCTCTGTTGGACTGGACATGATCGCGGTCCCCGGCGATACCTCTGCGGCGACCATTTCCGCCATCATTGCGGACGAAGCGGCCATCGGCATGGTGAACACCAAGACCACCGCCGTGCGTATCATCCCCGCCCCCGGCAAGACCGTAGGCGACCGGGTGGAAATGGGCGGCTTGCTGGGCAGCGCCCCGGTGATGCCGGTGCACGACAAGGCCAGCGAGGACTTCATAGCCCGCGGCGGCAGAATTCCCGCGCCGCTGCAAAGCCTGAAAAACTGACTTTTGGAGAGGTGTAGCAATGGCACTTTTTCGGTTAGATAGACGGCGGGCTTTCATTGGCCTGGGGATTGGCATACTTGCACTGATAGCATGCGGCATTTTGAATTCCTGGAAAGCAGGATTTTTGTTCGCGATGGCCTTTTTGCTGGCAGGATGTGTGAAAATTACGCCTAAGCACCCAGCGATCCGGTTCGGACTGAACGCAGTGTGGGGCGTGGTGTGCATCTTCGTCTCCTGCGCCCTTCCGACTATGATGATTTCCGACAGCAGCTATCTGAATATCGGCTATTATCGGATTGCCATGAATTTTATTTGTGTCGCAGTGGTTTATGGTATTTTCTTAACGGCTTTTGGGGAGATCAAGCGTGCAGTGGCAGTGGCTTCCGGGCTACTCTTGATCATGGCAACAGCAAATACGTTCGTGTTCCAGTTCCGGGGCAATGAGTTAAAGCCCATGGATTTCTTTTCCATTAAAACTGCATTGAACGTGGCGGGACAGTACACCTTCCGAATTTCACCCCGGATGCTGCAGGGATAGCTGCTTTGGTTGTGGACGGTATTTTGCCTTGGCTCTTTGCCGCCCTCCGATCCGGGGATCCGGAAACGTTGGCTCCGATCGGCAGCGGCTATTGCCTCCTGTTTGTGCGCATTTCTGCTCTGGCGATGGACGCCGGATGTCCGCACCAACAATTGGAGCAACGGCGGTTCAACCAGCAATGGATATTATCTGAACTTTTACACCGGTGTCCGGGACTGCTTTGCGCAAAAGCCGGAGGGCTACTCTCCGGAGGCAGTGGAGGAGATTGCATCGCATTATACTGAGCAGAGAGAGGGTGCAGCATCCAAGCCCGATATCATTGTGATTATGAACGAGTCCTTTGCGGACTTCCGAGTTTTGGGAGGCAAACTGCGAACGAATCAGCCGGTGACACCCTTTTTCGATTCTCTTCAAAATAATGCCATTCGGGGCTATGCGTTGACGTCTGTCTTCGGCGGCGTCACAGCAAACTCGGAATTTGAATTTCTTACCGGCAGTTCCATGGCAAATCTGCCTGCGGGTACTGTACCGTACCAGCAGTACGTAACCGAGGACATTTATAGCCTGCCGTGGTTGATGAGTGCGCTGGGGTATTGCAGCGTGGCAACCCATCCCTTCAATGCCAGCGGGTGGAATCGTCCGGCGGTGTACCCAAGATTGGGATTTGCGGAAAGCACATTTGTTGATGCCTATCCCTATAAGAAGCTGGTTCGGGAATTTGTTAGCGATCAAGAGATGTATGAGTATGTCCTGAATACTCTGACGACATCGGGAGAGAAGCCGAAATTCCTGTTTGGCATCACCATGCAGAATCATGGAGATTACATTTACATCGGCGACAATTATGAGCAGTCTGTTTTCTTGGAGGGCTATGATGGGGACTATCCCATGGCCGAGCAGTATCTGACGCTGCTGCGGGAAAGCGACAAAGCTCTGGAATACTTTCTGACGGAGTTGGAGAAAGCGCCGGAGGACACGGTGGTTCTGTTTTTTGGCGACCATTTTCCACAGGTTGAGGGTGATTTCTTCCAGGAGGTTCACGGCGGTGCATTTGAGACATTGCCGGAGAAAATGGAGCAGTACATGGTCCCCTTCCTTGTTTGGGCAAACTTTGATATCCCGGAGCAAACGGTGGAATGTACCAGCCTGAATTATCTTGGCCGGTACCTTCTGGAGACTGCCGGGTTGGAGTTGCCGCCCTACTATCAGTTTTTGAAGGAACTGGAACAGGCGGTTCCGGCGGTCAATGCGCTGGGGTACTATTCAATAAGCCAGCAAACGTTTCTTCCACTGGAAGATGCACAGGGCGAGGAAGCAAAGTGGCTGAATGACTACGCTATTGTGCAGTATAATAACCTGTTCGACCAGAAGAACCGAAATCCTCTCTTTTTCCAGAATTATCTGCCATAAGGGACAAGAAATGCGCCTGCCGCTTCAAACGGCAGGCGCATAAATTTTGCTTTTACTTTGCCGACAGGTCAACGCTTCTTCTGAGCATACTCATAGGCGGGACGGCCTTTGGCAGCTGGATGGTGAATTTCATCTGGGGGGTTCGCGGTTCTTCTACCGGGTTGCCTTCTAGATCGGCCATAATCGGGGCGGTGATGGGGAAGGGGCGCACGTCGGGGCCGACGACTTCCAGCGCGTCTCCCGCGCGGAATTTGTTGTTCAGGCGGCACACCGCCAGTCCGTTTTCGTCGCAGGATTCCACTTTTGCCACGATCTGCCACTCCCGGATGTACCGGGAGGAAGCTACGTATTGCCCCGGCTCGCCGTAATAGAAGCCGGTGGAGTAGATGCGGTGGGAGATGTGATCCACCTCGTCCCGCCAGACGGGGTCCAGCTCTTTGTCGGCGGCAACATCGTCGATGCAGTGGCGGTAAGCACCTGTGACGATGGCGGCATAGTAGGCGGATTTTGCCCGGCCCTCAATTTTGATGCAGTCCACACCTGCGTCCATCAGGTCATTCAGGTGGTCGATCATGCACATATCCCGGGAATTTAAGATGTAAGTACCCTTTTCGTCCTCGAAAACCGGGAAATACTCCCCGGGGCGCTTTTCCTCCATCAGAGCGTACTGATACCGGCAGGGCTGGGCGCAGGCGCCGCGATTGCTGTCGCGTCCCGTCATGTAGTTGCTCAGCAGGCACCGGCCGGAGTAGCTGACGCACATGGCACCATGGCCAAAGGTCTCGATTTCCAGCGCGGGGTCTACCTTCTGACGGATGGCGCGGATTTCTTCCAGACTGCATTCCCGTGCCAGCACCACCCGCTTCGCGCCCAGATCAAACCACGCCTGAGCGCAGACGTAATTGGCGATGGACTGCTGGGTGGAAATATGCCGCTCGCAGTGCGGGGCATATTTCCCGGCGAGGGTGAACGCACCCAAGTCGGCCACGATCAGGGCGTCCACCCCGGCGTCGTCCAGCTGTTCCAGATATTCCGGCAGCCGGACGATTTCATCGTTTCTCGGCATGGTGTTCACGGTGACGTGACACCTGACGCCGTGGTCATGGGCGTACCGCACCGCCTTGGGCAGCTCCTCGGGGGAGAAATTCCCCGCGAAGGAGCGCATTCCAAAGCTTGTTCCGGCGAAATATACCGCGTCTGCGCCGTAGGCTACGGCCATTTCCAGCCGCTCCATGTCTCCGGCGGGGCTGAGCAATTCCAGCTTTCTCATTCGCCCTCCGACTGTGTGGAAGCGGCAGCGGCGGCGGCAGCAAACTGCGCGCGATACTGCTCATGCTCCTCCTGTGTGGTGGAGAACTGATGGGCGCCGGTGGCGGGATTCAGCACGTAGTAATAGTAGTTGTGGGACTCGGGATTCAGCGCGGCCTGCAGGCTGGCAAGACCCGGGTTCGCAATGGGCGTGGGTGTCAGACCCACGTGAAGGTAGGTGTTGTAAGGGCTGTCCAGACTGGTGTCGATATGGTCGGACACGCCGTCCTGCGCATAGATGATGGCGGCGTCGATGTTCAGCAGGGCGGGGTAGTCCCAGTGGAACAGACGGTTATAAATAACACCGGCGATCCGGGGGCTTTCCGACGCGGAGGCGGTTTCCTTCTCGATGAGAGACGCGACAATGGTCACTTCCCGGACGGTGAAGCTGCCGTCGGTGACGGTGGCGTTCAAGGTGTCGATCTGGGCACGCATTTCCTCGCTGAACCGGTAGTCGAAGTTGTCCAGCATCTTTTCCAGAACCTCACGGGGGGAGGAATTCTTATAGAAGTCGTAGGTATCCGGGAAAAGGAAGCCCTCAAGGCAGTATTTGTCGCCCCGGGTCACGTTTTCAAGGAACCAGTAGTCCTTCAGCGCGCCGTTGGCGGCGTAGGCGCTGAGATCCTGCGCGGTGCAGATGCGGTTTTCCTCCAGCAGGGCAAAAATCTGGCGGCAGGTGTAGCCCTCGGGGATCAGCAGGTCTTCCACGACCTCACGGGTGGAGCTGGCGGACATCATGTTGACCAGCGCGTGATAATCGTACCGGGTGTTCAGGTCGTAAATGCCGGGGTCGATCTTCTTCTCGGCGTGGGAGATGTCGGCGTAGAAGTTAAACAGGCTCTTGTAGCGGATAAGACCGGCGTCGTAGAGCTTGTCGGTGATGCTGTCCATGGTGTCGGACTCGTAAACGGTGATGGTGACGGGCTTGTTTTCCCGCCCGAAAGCCAGCACGTCGGCGGCGCAGACCCAGATCATCCGTCCCAGCGTGACGCCGATGACCACGATCAGTGCCAGCCACACGATGGTGACCAGAATGTGGGGGATGCCCAGCAGACCCTCTCCACGGGTTTTCTTAGGACGTCCCTTTTTGACGGGGCGCTGACGACCGGACGCTTTTCTTTCCGGGGCGGGGGCATCCTCTGCGGCGTCAAAATCACCGTCGCTGTCCCGGTATTCCTGTTCCGCAATCTCGTCCTTTGACGGCTCCGGTTCCGCCGGTTCCTCCGGCAGCTCCTGCAAGTCCGGGTCGTCCAGAATGCTGGGGTCGAAGGGCGGCTCTTCCTCGCCGTGTTCCAGCATACCGTGGGAATCCATGGCGCTCTCGTCGGGGATGATCTCGCTGCCGATCTCCGGCTCGGTGAGCCGGCTATCGTAGGATTCTTCCATGCCGTCATCCACGTCCGGAATGCGATCCATGAAGGAACGGCCTTTTTCGGAGGTGTCATCGGGCGAGGGAATATCTTCCGGGGCGGGGGAAACGTCCTCAAAAATGGGGATGTCATCTTGGGCGGAATCATCCTCAAATGCGGGAACGTCTTCCGCCACGGGAGTTTCCTCCGCAACGGGTTCTGCCACCTCTGCGGGGATTTCCTCTGGCTGGGAAGCGGTTTCTTCCCCAATTACGTCTTCGGAGGCGGGGACGTCCCCGGCGTCCTCCGATTCCTCGTCGGCGGGAAAGAAGGTCAGCTCTTCGGGAATGATTTCCTCCTCGTCCCGTTCGGGAAACTGTTTGTTGTCCATATTGTGTTCCTCCAAGGTCAGCGAATGACGATCTGTTCTGCCACGGCCTGCGCGGCGGCCTGACCCTTCAGGGCGGCGATCAGCGCCAGACCAAAGGGAACGGCGCAGCCCGCGGACGTGCCGGTGATGAGCTTTCCGTCGGTGACGGCGGGGGCGCAGACCATGTGGGCGCTTCCCATCTGGCCTTCACAGCCGGGGTAGCAGGTGGCGCGTCTGCCATCGGTGATGCCAAGCATGGCAAGAATGGTGGGTGCGGCGCAGATGGCGGCGACGAACCGGCCGTTTTCCCATGCGAACCGCACGGCTTCCAGCGCCTCCGGGCAGCCCTTGATGGACGCGACGCCCTTCATTCCGCCGGGGAGAACGATCATATCCAGCTGGGTCAAGTCCATTTGGCCAAGTTCCATATCGGCGGTCACGGGGATGCCGTGGCTTCCGACGATGACCTTTCCGCCAATGCCCACGGTGGCGACGGACACGCCCGCGCGGCGCAGCAGATCAATAGGGGCGACGGCTTCCGTTTCCTCGAAGCCGGTTCCAAGCAACATGTAAACCATATTCAGTCCTCCAGACATGCCGCCACATGGCGGTAGATTTCTTCGTGAATGTCCTCAATACTCCGCATTTTCCCATTTTCCGTGCAGGAAATGATTGTCCAGCCGTAGTATTCAGCGGCGGCGCGTCCGGTGCGGCGGCAGGAGGCGAGGTAGGCACTGTTCCGCTCGTGGATGTCCGCGCTGGTGTGGGTGTCCTGCTCCCGGTGGCGCAGCAGCTGCTCCGTAAAATCCGTGGGGACGTCCAGATACAGCGTCAGATCGGGGCGGGGAAGCCCCAGTCGGTCGTATTCAAAGTCATACAGCCACTTGAGAAACTCCTGCCGCCTGTCCTCCGGCTCCTTGGAAGCCTGATGGACGGCGTTGGAGGTGGTATAGCGGTCGCAGATTACCAGACCGCCCTGTTCGTACCACTGCCCCCAGATCTTTTTGTAGGAGGCGTAGCGGTCGATGGCGTAAAAGGAGGAAGCGGCATAGGCGTTGACGTCCGACGGATTCGTGCCGAACTCGCCCCCGAGATACATCCGGATCAGCGCGGAGCTTGGCTCGGAATATTGTGGGAAGACGATTTTCTGAAAGGCAATGTTTTCGTTTTCCAGACGCTGGGTCAGCAGACGAAACTGGGTGGACTTGCCGGAGCCATCCGTGCCTTCAATGACGATTAGTTTGCCCATTTGTATTCTCCTTACATCAAGGACATATTATCATAACCTACAATATACCATATTTATCCCCGTTTGTCCACCTTTGCGTGAGATTGAAACCGAGTTTTCTCGAATCGGCTATCGGAAAACAAAAAAAGTTGCAAACACCTGGGAAAAGTGATACAATAAAGAAAATTTCGATGGAAAAGGGAAAGAGAAACATGGAAGTCACATTTGAAAGTCTCGGCCTCAGCGAGGCCATGCTGAAAGCGCTGGAGGAAAAGGGCTACGGCTACCCCACCACAATTCAGGCGGAGGCCATTCCATATTTTCTGCAATGGCGGGACGTTATTGCCAAGGCGCCCACCGGCACCGGAAAGACCTTTGCCTTCGGCATCCCCATGATCGAGCATATCGACCCGGCCAACGAGGGCGTTCAGGGGCTGATCCTTGCCCCCACCCGGGAGCTTGCCATCCAGATCGGCGACGAGCTGCGGGGGCTGCTGACCTATTTTCAGGGCATTCGGGTAGCGGTGCTGTACGGCGGCGCGGGCATCGGCGGCCAGATCAAGCAGCTGGAGCGCAAGCCCCAGATCGTCGTTGCGACGCCGGGACGGCTGATGGATCACTATAACCGCAAGACCATCCGCCTGGACAAAATCCAGACCGTGGTGCTGGACGAGGCCGACCGGATGCTGGACATGGGCTTTTTCAAGGACGTGACCCGGATTATCGATAAGGTGAAGAACCGGAAAAATCTGGGGCTGTTTTCTGCCACCATCTCCCAGGAGGTCATGACGGTTTCGTGGATGTACCAGCGGGACGAGGTGGAGATCACCGTGGAACCCAAGCAGGAAGACCGCCCGGACATCGACCAGTTCAGCATCACCTGCACGCCGCTGGAAAAGGCGGAGACGTCTCTGCGCCTGATCCGCAGTCAGGGCTATGAGCGGGTGATGATCTTCTGCAACACCAAGCACATGTGCCAGCGTCTCTGCGACGAATTCCAGCGGGCGGGCTTGGACTGCGACTGCATCCACGGCGACATCCGCCAGAGCCAGCGGGAAAAGACCATGCAGCGCTATCGGGACGGAAAGCTGGCCGTGCTGATCGCGACGGACGTGGCCTCCCGGGGCATCGACGTGGACGATGTGGACTGCGTCATCAACTATGACGTGCCGGAGGAGAACGAATACTACGTCCACCGCATTGGCCGCACTGGCCGGGCGAAGAAAAAGGGCGTGGCATGGAGCATCGTCAGCAATTTCCCGGAGAAGGCCAGACTGGATGACATCTGCAAATACTGCAATTTTACCATTCAGCCCATGGTGATGGACAAGGACGGAAACCTGTCGCCCGAGGAAGTCAAAGCCCCCGTGACGCCCAAAAGGAGATTCCGTTGAATCCCCGGGAAAGGGGCTTTCTGCTGCTGACGAGCCGTCTTGGAAACCCTGACCGTCAGGTTCTTTCTACCGCTCAGCTGCGCATGTTGGCGCTGCGGATGCGGGGCAGGGAATGCGCCCAGCCGGAGCGGGAAATGACGCGGCAGGATTTCATTGAGCTTGGCTACGACCGGGAGACGGCGGAGCGGTACTGCGCTCTGCTTTCGGATACGGAGCAGCTGGACTATTACCTGAGCCGGGGGAGAAAAATGGACTGCACCCCCGTCACAAGGGTCAGCGAAGAATATCCCGGAATTCTGCGGCAGCGCCTTGTGATGGACGCACCCGGGTGCCTGTGGGCGAAGGGCGATTTGTCCATTCTGAGTACCCCGGCGGTTGCGCTGGTGGGAAGCCGGGAGCTGCGGGCGGAGAACCGGGAATTTGCCGCGGCGGTGGGATACCGGGCGGCGGAGGAAGGCTTGACGCTGGTTTCCGGCAACGCCCGGGGTGCTGACCGCACGGCACAGGAAGCGTGCCTTGCCGCCGGTGGACGGGTCATCAGCATCGTCGCCGACGAGCTGAGTAAACAGGCCAGACGGCGGAATCTGCTATACTTAAGCGAGGACGATTTTGACGGCGCGTTTTCCACCCAGCGGGCGCTGAGCCGTAACCGCTGCATCCACGCGCTGGGGCGCATGGTGTTTGTCGCCCAGTCCGACTTTGGACACGGCGGTACGTGGGATGGTACGGTGAAAAATCTGCGCTTCGGGTGGAGTCCTGTAGTCTGTTTTCGCGACGGCAGTCAGGCTGCCCGTCAGCTGGAACAGATGGGGGCATACCTGATCGGCACGGATGATTTGCAGGACTTCGGCGGCCTGATGGAGGAAGAAAAAACACTTTTTTAGCCCATGGCGGTTCGCCATGGGCTTTCTCATCGGCAAAAGTAACTGCAGGGGACGATAATTTTATCGTCCCCTGCGGTTTTGTAATATCGATTGGTCATTTTGACGCCGTTTGGAATGCCTTTTCGGGGCTGTTTATTTGCCGTTCTCCAGATCGGCGGCAATGATCCGCTTCATGGCTTCGATGCCCACCTTGACGGCACCAGTGGTGTCCTCGGTCATGGGCATGGCGAGACCCGCTTTTTCCCGCTCCTGATTCCACACGGCGTGGAAGCAGCTGCCGCAGCGCACGCCCAGAGCGGCAGCGACCACGAACAGGGCGGCGGATTCCATTTCACTGGCCTTCACGCCCAAGCGCTTCCAGCTTTCCCACTTTTGCAGCAGGTCGTAATATACAGGAGATTTTTCCGGGCTGTGCTGACCATAAAAAGAATCCTTGCATTGGACGACGCCGGTGTGGGTGCGGTAGCCCAGACTCTCACTGGCAGCTTTCAGCGCGGCCGTGACGTCAAAGTCGGGCACGGCGGGGAACTCAATGGGGGCGTATTCCAGAGAGGTATGCTCGTAACGGATAGCGCCTGTGGCGACCACCACGTCCCCGGGCAGAACGTCCATGGCGATGCCGCCGCAGGTGCCGACCCGAATGAAGGTATCCGCGCCGATGGCCGCCAGCTCCTCCATGGCGATGGAGGCAGACGGGCCGCCGATGCCGGTGGAGCAGACGGACACCTTCTGCCCCAGCATGGTGCCTGTGTAAATATTGTACTCCCGGTTCATGCCGATATGGACGGGGTTGTCAAAGTAGCTGGCAATGGACTGGCAGCGTCCCGGGTCGCCGGGGAGAAAGACATAACGTCCCACATCGCCCTTGTTGCAGTGAATGTGATACTGCATTCCGACATCCTGCATATAAAACACCTCTTAATTGGGGGTGTATCTGAAAACTGTCAAAACGCCCGATCAGCGGTTCTTTTTGCCCTGTGCCGCGCCATTTTCCCTTGAAATACAGCAAGTATTCCTGCGGAAAAATGGCTTGCTCAGAGCAAAAATCCCTCGCTGCCGGTCATTTCGCCAGTATTCAGATACACCCTACTTAACCGCCTCAATGCCCCAAATGCATTGGGGCGGTACTTTTTTGACGCTCGTGAGGGGAAGACAATGACCTTTGATGAACTGAAAGAAAAAGCCCTGTCCCTGCCCTATGCCCCCGGCGTGTACATCATGCGGGACAAGACGGACAAGGTCATCTACGTGGGCAAGGCGAAGAAGCTGAAAAACCGGGTCAGCCAGTATTTTCAGGACACGGCGTCCCACACCCCCAAGACCCGGCTGATGGTGAGCAAAATCCACCATTTTGACGTCATTGTCGCTGCTTCCGAATTTGAAGCGCTGGTGCTGGAATGCTCCCTCATCAAGCGCTACATGCCGAAATACAACATCCTTCTGAAAGACGACAAGGGCTACCCCTACCTAAGGCTTAACATGAAGGACATTTACCCGGTCATCACCATGGTCAGCAAACCGGCGGACGACGGCGCGGACTATTACGGCCCCTACGGCGGCAGAGCCGTGACACACGATGTGATGGAGGCCATCCGGCTGACCCTCAAGCTGCCCGGCTGCCACAAGCAGTTTCCCAGGGACATCGGCAAGGAGCGCCCCTGCCTGAACTACCACATGAATCAGTGCGCCGGGTGGTGTCAGGAGAACAAAAGCTGCACCGAGTACCGGGAGACCATGCTGCAGGCGCGGGAGCTATTGAAGGGAAATTACAAGGCGGTGGCCGAGCAGCTGCGGGGACAGATGCTCTCCGCCGCGGACAATCTGGAATTTGAGCTGGCGGCCAGCCTCCGCGACCGGCTGAACGCGGTGGAAAACCTGGGGCAGAAGCAGCTTGTAACGGCCGGTACTCTCGCGGACACCGACGTGGTCGGCTACGGGGAGACCGAGGCCAAGGCGTGCTTTGCCGTGCTGCATTTTTCCGGCGGCAATCTGCTGGACAAGGACTACGAAGTGTTTTCCAGACCCGACGACAAGCTGGAAGCCGTTTCCAGCCTGCTCAAGCAGTTCTATCTCAGCCGCGGCATCGCCCCTAAGCGGGTTCTGCTGCCATTTGAGATCGACGACGGCGAGCTGTTCGCCGAGCTGCTGGAACAGCAATACGGGCGGCGGCCGAAGCTCCACGTCCCCCAGCGGGGCGACAATCTGCGTCTGGTGGAGCTGGCCTGCAAAAATGCCTTTGAGGAAGCTGAGCGTGTCACCGGCAGGGAAGAGCGGGTCAGCGCGACGCTGACTCTTCTTGGAAAAATGCTGGCCATTCCCGCCCCGAAACGGATGGAATCCTTCGATATTTCCAACATTTCCGGCACGGACATCGTGGCCAGCATGGTGGTATTTCAGGAGGGAAAGCCGAAGAAAAGCGACTACAAGCGCTTCAAGGTGGAGGGGCTGACCGATCAGGACGACTACGCCTCCATGCGTCAGGTCGTGACCCGGCGGTTTGTCCACTACAAGGCGGGGGACAAGGGCTTTGACGAAGCCCCCGACCTGCTGCTCATCGACGGCGGCGTGACTCACGCGAAGGTGGCCGTGGCTGCGCTTCAGGAGCTGAACCTGTCCTTCCCGGTGTTCGGCATGGTGAAGGACGACCGGCACCGCACCCGTGCGCTGGTGACGCCGGAGGGGGAGGAGATCCGCATTGACAACAATCAGGCGATTTTCTCCCTCATCGGCCAGATTCAGGAGGAGACCCACCGCTTCGCCATCACCTACCATCGCCAGCTCAGGAGCAAGCGTCTGCGGTATTCCGAGCTGGACGGCATTCCCGGCATCGGGGCAAAGCGGAAGCAGGAGCTGCTGCGGCAGTTCAAATCCCTCTCCGCCATCGGACAGGCGACCCTCCCGGAGCTGGAACGCCTGCTCCCCAAAGACGCCGCCGCCGCGGTATATCATCATTTTCATGACGGGAACGCGCAGGAGTAACGATTATGGAGCATAGGCGTTATGGGAAATTACGTTTAGGGGATTATAAATTTACACTGGCAGGTATTGGCGGCATGGTTCTGCTTGCAGTTGCGTGCTTTGTCCTTGACTGCGGTTTGTGCTATTCCGTTTATCTTATCAGCTTCGCTGCTGTATGGGTCGCGCTGATCGTGTGGCCATATCTGGAACGTTTTACAGTTGAAGACCATTTGATTGTGTCGCGCCGGTTTCGTCATGTGTCTGAAATCGTTCTTCCTCCTGACAGCGTGCTGGTTTTTACGCAGGCAGACATCCGCGACACATTCAGCGTACAGTCGTATTTTCTGAAAGGGAAGTATGCTGTTTCGATTCTTTCCGGCATTTCACTGGAGAATATCCTGCAAACGCTTCATGCCAATCGTGCGAGGAAATACACAAATGCCTCGATTGAAAATTCCTTTTCCTACCATTTCCTGTATAGTTTTGTATATGAGCAGGACACATTTGCACAAATTGTGAAACAGGGTGTGTCAAGAGTTGTAATTCCGGAATCGTTGACCGACCAGTTTGACATTAAAACTTTGAAATGTGACGTGGATGTATTGATTGACCTTGATTATTGACGAAATGGGGGGCGGCGATCTGATACCTTTCCGGGGATACGAATATTGGACAGGCTACCCGGCCATTGGTTGGGAATCCAGCAAATATAACCACAAAATCGAGCACTATATTATAGACATGTATCAGGCATGGACAGAGTCACCGCATTTATAAAAAAGACACAAAAAGGGGGAATACTATGCGTGTCATCACAGGAAAAGCCCGCGGGATTCAGCTGAAAACCCCAGACGGTATGCTGACCCGTCCTACCACCGACCGGGTGAAGGAGGCGCTGTTCAGCGTCATCCAATTTGACATTCCGGGGGCAAGGGTGCTTGACCTGTTCGGCGGCACCGGACAGCTGGGCATCGAGGCGCTGAGCCGGGGCGCGAAAAGCGCCGTGTTCGTGGATGCCCGGGAGGATGCCTGCAAGCTCATCCGGGAAAACCTGAAACGCACCCGGCTTCAGGAGGATGCACGAGTCGTCCGCAGCGATTATCTGGATTATCTTTCCAAATGCCGGGAACAATATGATATTATCTTCCTTGACCCGCCTTACGCGGAAGTTTTTTTGGAAAATTCCTTAAATCGCATCACCGAAATTGACATTTTGCATTCAGGTGGTATAATAGTAGTAGAGCGCCCGCTGGGGAAGGAATTGCCTTGGGACTACCCGGGCTACACCCGGTCGCGGGATTATCAGTATGGAAAGATTCTGCTGACGTTTTATCGGAAAGACGGCGGCAGTCAGGAAACAATATGAAGGTTGCGATTTATCCGGGTAGCTTTGACCCGGTCACCAGCGGTCATCTGAATATCATTCGCCGTGGCGCGAATATTTTTGATAAACTCATTGTATGCGTCATGGTCAACGCGGGGAAAAATCCCATGTTCACGCTGGAGGAACGGGTGGAGCTGATCCGCCGGGTCACCAGCGACCTGCCCAATGTGGAGGTGGACTGTTCCGCCGAGCTGCTTGCGGACTATGCCCGACGCCGGGGGAGCTGCGTCATCCTCAAGGGACTGCGCGCCGGATCCGACTTTGAGAACGAATTCCAGATGGCGCTGATCAACCGCAAGATCAACCCGGAGCTTGACACCATGTTCCTGACGGCTTCCAGCGAGTATATGTTCCTCAGCTCCAGTCTGGTGAAGGAGCTGGCCAGCTATGGCGCGGATCTTTCGGATTTCCTGCCCGCAGAGATCATTCCGGACTTTCAGAGGCGAATTGAGCAACGAAGATTATCCCTTCAAGGAGGAAAATGAACATGAGCGATCGTAATAGCGAAGACATCATTGGCGCATTGTACGACATGGTGCAGGATGCCCGGTCCATGCCTCTGGCAGCCGACAAGTGCATTCTGGAACGGGACAAGGTTCTGGATATGCTGGATGAGATCATCGCCCAGCTGCCTGCCGAACTGAAGCAGTCGAGAACCATTGTGGAATCCCGCAATGAGCTGATCTCCCAGGCACGCCGGGAGGCGGAGAACATCGTGCGTCAGGCGCAGGAGCAGTCGAAGCAGATGGTTACCAAGGAGGCCATCTATGTCGAGGCCAAGAAGCGCAGTGAGGAGCTGGTTGGTCAGACTCAGGCGAAGATCGAGCAGCTGCGCAAGGCCGGAAACGCCTATATGGACGATTCCCTGCGTCAGACGGAGGAGGTTGTCTCCAAGGCACTGGCGGAGATTCGGGAGACGCGGATGAAGTTCCGCACCGTCACCGAAGCGCAGCAGCAGCGCAAGACCCCCAATGTGGACGTAGAAGTGTAAGGCATCCTTAATTGAAAACTGCACCGGGATGGGCTTTTGCCCATCCCGGTTTTTCGTTTCCCCGGCTTTTTACAAAGCCGGGGAAATGTTTGTCCGGCGGTAGCCCCCTGATCCGATGATGGTAAATGGACAGGTTCTTTTTCTCTCCGGAAGCGAATATGCTTGAGCGAAAGGGGAGAGGGAAATGGTTGCAAACAAGAAGATCACAGGCCGGGCGACATCCTTGCCTGCCGGACTGGCCATCGGAGCGGTGTGCAGTCTTGCCGCGACGCTGGTTCTGACGGCGATACTGGCGAAGCTGGTGGAAGCGGAAACGCTGCCGGTGGAGAAAGTCGGCTATGGCATTATGGTGCTGCTGATCGTGTCGTCTTTCGCGGGCGCTATGATCTCCTTTGGCCGGATCAAACGGCAGCGGATGCTGGTGTGCATCGTGTCTGGGGTGATCTACTTCGCCATGCTGATGTCCATGACCGCACTGTTCTTCGGGGGGCAGTACAGCGCCGTGGGTACGACTGCACTGCTGGTTCTGGCGGGCAGCGGAGCCGCCGCACTGCTGGGACTGCGGCAGGGCAGGGGAGCAAAACGAACAAAAATTAAGGTGCCGCATCGTTAATCTGTACAAATGGTAATGGTGGGTAAATAAAATTTACCCACCATAGGTAGAATGCAGGAAAAATTGCAGAATCAATATTTAGTGCGTAATTCTTAAGTTTCCCGCAATATGTTGTCAAATAGTTGAAAATGGTAAAGAAAAATAACGGTCTGGTTTACGTGGTTTACATAAAAATGTTAACATAAATCTTGTCATAATCCACAAAAATTCCTGATTTTGCTAAAAACAGCTTGAATTTTTGTAAATTCTGGAGTATAGTATGAGTGTATTTAATAAAGGTTCAGTTATACCTGTGCCATGTACACCTCTGCTGATTCCATACCAAAGGAGGTAACCCGTCTCATGGCACAGCTTTTCCATCGGAATATGCCCGCCTGGTGGCGCAAGTACTGCTTCTTGTTTCTTGCATTCTGCTGGATAGCCGGACTGGTGTCCGGCGCTTCTGCCTGTCTCGCGGCAGGGGATTCCCTGAATTCTCTGATGCGCGGCGCCGCAGCGCGGCCCGTGTCGATCGTATCCCTGTTGGGCGTGACCATGTTTCCTTTCCTACTTTCCGCTTTTGCGGTTTATATTTCCGAGCCGTGGCTGCTTCTGATCGTGAGCTTTGGGGATGCGTTTGTGCTTTCCTTTGTTTCTCTCGGCGTGATGCGGTGCGGCGGCTCCGCCGGATGGCTTGTCCGGTGGCTTCTCGTTTTCAGTGCCAGCCTTGCTTCGCCGCTTATGTACCTGTACTGGCTGCGGCACCTGACGGGGCGCAGGCGCTTTGACGGCCTTGAGGCCGCCTGCGTGCTCTGCTTATGCGCACTGATCGGAAGCGTTGATTTTCGCTTGGTTTCGCCGCTTCTGGCGAGATTGATACACGGATAGAAAGGACATATTGGTACGCGCATTCATGCTGGACTTGATTCATGCTTATGAAACTTACCTGACGAAGGTAAAGCAGGCATCCGCCAACACGGTCTGCTCCTACATGCGGGACATTCGGCAGTTCACCGAGTGGCTGCAGGAAAGCGAGCATACGGACATTCTGGATGCCACCCAACTGAATATCAGTGACTACCTGAGTCATCAGCGCGTGGAAGGAAAGTCCGGTGCTACGATTTCCCGGACGCTGGCGAGTCTGAAGAATTTCTATGCCTATGTCATTTCCACCGGCTTTCTGGAAGAATCCCCCGTCAGCGGGGAGATTCACGTGGACAGAGGAGAGAAGAAGCTGCCACAGATCCTCACGGGCAAGGAAGTGGAGCTTCTGCTGGCGCAGCCCTCTGGCGTGGATGCCAAGGGACTGCGGGACAAGGCCATGCTGGAAGTCATGTACGCCACCGGCATCCGGGTCACGGAGCTGATCGACCTGAACGTGGAGGACGTCAATCTGGAGCTGGGCATTCTCAAGTGTACCAGCGCCAAGAAATCACGTGTCATTCCGCTGTATCCCGCCGCCCTCCGGGCGCTGAGCGTGTACTTAAAGGAAGTCCGGCTGATCATGGTGGACGACCCCGGAGAGCAGGCGCTGTTCGTCAACGTGGGCGGCGCGCGGATGAGCCGTCAGGGCTTCTGGAAAATTCTCAAGAGCTATCAGGAGAAGGCGGGCATTGAGAAGGACATTACGCCCCACACCCTGCGGCACAGCTTCGCGGTGCATCTGCTGGAAAACGGCGCCGACCTCGGCTCTTTGCAGGAGCTGATGGGTCACAGCGATATTTCCTCTACTCAGATGTATACCCACATGGTCAATCAGAAGCTGAAATCCGTCTACGAAAAGTGCCATCCCAAAGCGTAAAAGGCCAGCCGAAGCGGCTGGCCTTCAGACTGTTTCCAATGGATAACGGCCTGATACTAGTTTTCGATAAAACGGTTAAAACCGTTTTATACGAGTTTTTAATAAAACGCTTAAAAGCGTTTTATTAGGCCGCAGGATT
>ERZ1026931.432-NODE-432-length-18547-cov-6.873513_pt1 | contig 18547 bp, 20 predicted proteins | sample MGYA00519253_ERZ1026931 | MGnify/ENA primary metagenome ERZ1026931 (study PRJEB26926, sample SAMN06164831) | human gut metagenome | biome: ENVO:00009003; feature: ENVO:2100002; material: ENVO:00002003 | host: Homo sapiens | place: USA | collected 2012 ... | reverse complement strand
TGTCAATCTGACGCTGTTCCTCCATGTCGCAGAACACGGGATATGACGGTTTTTCGTCACCTATCGCCTTGACGCACGCATTTATCTGTCTGTCAAGTTCCTCGCTTTCTGTCGCCGTAACATACCAGTAACAGCCGAAATCTATTCCGAGTTTTCTGCACTGCTCGATATTGCGTCTGAAATATGTATCCTCATCCGTGCGTATGCCGGCACGGATAATCACAAACTTCACGCCTGCCGACACAGCCGCCGTAAAATCGAACTGCTCCTGTGCCCGGCTGATGTCAATGCCCTTAACTTTTAACATATTATTCTTCCTCGCTTTCGCTCTTATTTTTAATCTGTTCCATTATGTTGGTTAACTTCTTCGGCACCGGAAGCCCCAGTGCGGCGGCATTCTCGATAATGCTAATACCCTCGTTTGCAATGTAGAACAACATCACGGCCGACATTGCGGCAGGCGTTCCACCGAGTATGTATGTATCGGCAATATGGCCAACTGCTACAAAGACCAGTATCAGAAACTTCTTTGCCAGACCTCTGAAACCGACTTCTGAAGATAATCGCTTTTCTATGACCGCCACAACCACGCCTGTGATATAGTCCAGTGCCATAAACGCAATCAGTGCCCAAAACAGCCCCGTAACCTCTCCGTACATAAAGCCTAAAACCGCTCCGACAGCACCTGCTATGCTGTCAATAATTATCTGTATCTTGCTCATTTTTTCGTCCTTTCTGCCTATTCGGCTAAAAAATCTTCTATTGCTATCATCTCGGCGGGTGTCAGAACGACATTCGTCGAGAGAATATCAATCTTTTCGGGTATATCAACATCAATGTTGAGCAGCTCCTCAAGCTCCCCATTGCAAACATCTACGTTTTCAGGGCGAATAACGTATTTATCACCGTCCTGTTCGCCGTATTTCTGCAAGAGCTTCTGCCTCTGATCATTGTACAGCTTCGTTTCCTCATCTATTCTCCGTGCCAGCTTTGCCACAGCATACGACTGTATGACGGGCAGTTCCTTGCTCATCAGCTTGCTTATGACGGGGATTGCATTTACTACAGTTGATAACTTCATAGCTTCTCCTTACTCCGCGTCCTGGGCGGTATATACTGCGGTCTGAAACTCCGTATAATCCGCTCTGACTGTGGTTTTGTTTTCTTCATACAGCTCGGCGTTCGATACTGTCATGCTCATTGTTACGGTCTTGTCCGCCCTTATGGTAGCACTGAAATACGCTATGGTCTGTTCGTTGCCCTCTCCGTCAGTGATATAGCTTGTACCGTCAAACTGTGTTGTTTTGTTACTTCTAAGCATAATTAACTCCTTTCGCTTAGTGCTTTTCTTAATCTTTTTATCTCATTCCACATCAGCGGAATAAACTGCTCATACGCAAGTGCGTACTGACTGCCATCGCCGTTTATATCGCAGAATCCTGCGAAATCGTCTGTTGTAAGCCCGCATTTTTGCAATGCTGTAAGCACATCCTGTGCAATAAAGCCGTAGTTCTTGGCAGTTGAATTGCTACCGTTATAGAAAAATGACTTTCCGTCAAGATAATCAAAAAGGTTTTCAGATTTGCTCGGCAAGTCGGCTATGTGGTTTTTCATACGGGCGTCGGATGAAACGGATATGGTACTTGAAGATGTCAGCGATGAACCTATCAACGATAAAGCTAAGTTAGAGTTGCCAACCACAATTTTTGATGATGAACACGCCAGCAACCTGTTTGCGCCATGATAAATTAATGACGGGTTCGAAGAATCGAAAAGGATGCCTCTTTTGAATGCAACATAATCGTTAAATACAGGCAACCATTTGTACACATCGGGAGAAATGCCACCTACCCCATAGTAACCCGCAATACCAATTGAGCAAATAGTCTTGTTTTCGTAACTGAAATAAATATCCGAAACGTCTATGCCACTTGAAAAGCGAGTTTTAATGTGAAAAGTTGAATTAAATCCATCGTTACTGTTTTTTTTACCATCGCAACACACACTGTATGCTGCGATATAGGTATTGCCGTTCATCTTATCCTTGTAGCCTAAATCTATTCGTCCGTATAATCCAGCACCACCAATTTGATTGGTGGCAACTATGCCTATTCCTGTTTTGCTATAGTCACTAAAATCAGTTGATCCCGGAGTAATATACCCAAGCTCTCTACCTAATGAATAGAACCGTATTTGCCCATTGTTCATTTCAGTTCCGTATTCCCCGTTATACGCAGAAAAACCTCCCAAAACGCTGATATTAACACCAGCCGTTTCATTTGTTCCTTCTTTGTGATTAATTGTGTCCAGCCCGTTATACAGTGAATTATTGCTTATCGTAAATCCACCTATCGTTCCACCCGTAGCTGTAATAGTGCCGGTGCTGCTTACTTTGAAGTATTTGCTGTCCCACTCGCCCGTTGCCAGCGTCAGCTTCATACCGGTGCCTTTTGCAACATCATAGTTGCCGCTTTTGATAACTCCGCCCACAATCACATCACCTTTGATTTTGGTCTCCGCAATAATCTCCAAGGCCTTGCTTGTCAGCTCCATACTGCTTTCCGATGTTCCCGATTTTACAATCCACGATATTTTGTCGGCTTTCTGCTCTACGGCGGAAACCTTCTGCGTTACGCTGTCGTTTGTCGCATATGTGCTTTCAACAGTAGCCTTAAAGCCGTTTACCGTTTGCTCAAGACTTGACTGCTTGCTTGATAACGATGTTATTTCGACTGTGGTATCTTCGGGAGCAGGTGACCAGTCTGTAGCCTTAGTACCTTTTTCAAGTTTGATGTTGCAAGCCTCAATCATGCCGTTTTTATCAAGCGCAAGTGCCACGCATTCGAGCTTCGCTATGTCGCTGTCGTCTATCGTCCAAGTCTTTTCGCAGTAGAGCCACTCGTCCTTTTTGGTTTTGCTGTTGACGGTAAGCGACAGGGCATACAGCTTTTTATCATCTGCCGAGCGAAATCGTGCCATTACATAGCCGCTTGCGTCAAGCTCGACATCGCTTCTGACCTTTATCCACGCCGAAAGCGTGTAGCTTGTGCCAACCTCGAAATCCGTCAGAAAGTGCCTCTTGTTCGTGCCAAAATATCGTGCATTGCCGGAATAGCCGTTTCTGGATATTGCAAGGCTATTTCCTGATATTCCGCCATCAACCGTTATTATAGTGTTACCGCTCCAGCCGTTTTTGATGTTTCCCGTGCTGTCATACAGCAGATTTCTTCCACCTATCTGTATGCTGTCAACCGCCGACTTCGTGGCATACGTTTCTGAAACCGTTGTCCGAAAGCTCGACAGGTCGCTTTCCAGTGCAGAAGTACGGGTACCGATACTACCTATGCTTGCAGTCAGCTCTGTGAACTTTGCATTTATCGTCTGCTTCGTACCGTCTATGACGACCTTACTTGTATTAAGATAGGTGCTGTTATCGGCGTTGATACCGTCAATAACGCTCGAAATATCCAGCTTACTGCCGCTGATATGTGCATCATCGGCTACCATATCATTCTTGATAATACCGCTCTTTATCCCGTCCTCGTGCAAGCCATCGTAAGAGGTAAACATTATCTTACCAGCCGCATCGATAACGTAAATACCATAGTCGGATTTACCGTCCTCGCCTATCTGGACACGGACGGTATTGTTTTTATCCTTTATCTGTATTGTGTTTCCGACTATCCGCAATTTTCCGCTGCTTGATTTTATCGTAAAATCATCGGTTTCGATGGTCTTTGACCGGAAGTTTGCGGCTGTAAGATCCTTTATCAGCGCAGTCGCTATTTCCGCATTTTCGGCAGTCAGCTTTATAGATGTCAGTTCGCCGGTACCGGCTTTACCCGACAGCAGAACGTCTATGTTTGCAACATCGGATTTCAGTGATTTAAGCGTTGCCGTATCGGCTACAAGCGTATCTATATCCGCTTTCTTTGCATACAGCTGTTCAACGTCAGCCTTCTTAGCTGTCAGATTGTCAATCGTGGCTATCTGTGCGGAAAGCTCGGTAATATCAGCCTTTGCGGCATAGACGTTTTCGAGATTAGCTATCTGTGCATTAAGCTCTGTGATATCCGCTTTTTCAAGCAATGCCTGCTTGGCGCTGATTATATCTGCTGTTATTCGTTCCGCCTGCTTCTGTGCAGGCGACTTATAGCTTTCGCCGCTGTCCGCAGACTGTTCTTCAGCCGGTGCTTCTATTGTCATAGACAGGCCGCCGTTATACGTCACAGAAATATTTGCGGCAGGAATTTTCACAGTTTCTCCGCCGTAGGTTATGCTCACCATATCCCACGCATCTATCAGCATATTGCCAAGTCTTAACGGGATTTCACCCGTGCGGTATTTAAATCCGTTTAATGACTTCTGTACTGCATTCAGTTGCGTCTGCGTCATAAACAGGCAATCGTATGTTATCGCAGTGCCTGTGCCGGCTGTAAAATCCCCACACACCACACGGCCGACTGTAATATCATCGGTAGCAACTGTTGGTGTGTCATAACAAAAATCGGACAATTGTACCGCCGTAGTATCAAACCACTTGAAAATTATCTTGCCGGTACGGTCACAAACGGCGAATTTGCCGTACAGCCCTGCGATATATCCGATTATTTCACGGCAGGTATAGCCCTCCGGCTTGTCCTTTATCGTTACCGCCGTAAGCCCCGAAGTATTAAAGGCAACGCCGCACTTTGTCGCTATCTCCGACAGCATTTTCAGCGTTGTAGACGGATATGCAAGGCTTGAGAAATAGCCTTTTTCCGTCTTTGCCATGTTATCCTCAAGAGTTACTGACAACCGTTCTCCGCTCTTCTCGATTTTGTTTACCGTAAGCACTCCCTGCGGGGCGTATTCTCCGTTCACGCCAAAATACAACGTGCAAGTGCTTCCCTTTCTGACCGACGCAGGAAGTGCCGACAGCTCGACTTTTGCGTTTGCTATGACAGTTCCGCCCGGCACTATGCTCTCACTGCACGATCCGCCCGAATAGCTTACGCTGAACAGATCGTTCACCGTTACATTATTACCGAAATCCAGCTTGCAGCAGTAGACAGGCTCAGCACCATTAACGGCTGACAGAAAATCATCCGAAACATTTGTATACAAGCTATCACCTACCTTTCTATCAGATTTATTGACACACTCTTGTAATAATAGCCGCTTCCTGCGTACAGCTTACCTGTGGCGGTGAGATCTGTACTGTATGCGGTTATCTCCTTATATTCGCCGTCATAGTCGAATTTTACGGCGAAATAATCGGGTTTGCTCTCAAACAGATTACGCAGGTGAAGAACCTGCGCTTCTGTGAGAAAAGACCATTTAAGCTCTATCTTGTATTTCCAGCAAAGTATGCTTCCGACAGTTGTTCCTGCGGCATTTCTGCCGGTGTTTGGTTCCCACGTCTTGCATCGTGTGGCATTATAGCCGTCAATATCGGGCGGCGGGAGCAGAACACCCTTAACCCATATCAGATTTTTAGCCAAGTGCATTTACCCCCGTTCTGTATGTATTCTCCTTGTTCAGCTGTACTATCAGTCTGTAAAGCGTTTTACCGTCAACCTCACCCTTAGCGATAAGATTAAGACCTTTCAGAAACTTCAGTATCTCACGGAGCAGAAGTACGACTTCCGTCATATCTCCGCCTTCGCCGATGATGTCCTTGAGCTTTGACAGAGGCGCAATTACCTCCGGGTCTGTTCCTGCATTACGGTTATCACCGACCATTGCAAGCGTAGGCGCATACGCAAGACCGCCCTTTGCAAGTTTAGGTATCAGCGGAGGATTTTCAGGCATTGAGAAATGCCAGTCCTGACCGAACAAATCGCCTATTGCGCCTGCCACACCGCCGATAGCGTCAACTATACCCTTAACTGCGTTGTAAATGCCTGTCCAGAGCATATTAATACCGTCGATTATCAGATTGATAACGCCTTTGATCACGCCCCAGATTGTGTTCCAGATACCGCTGAAAAAGTCGCATATTCCCTGCCAAGCCTTATTCCAGTCGCCTGAAAATACACCTGTTATAAAGTCTATCAGTCCGCCGAAGGTCTTAATAATACCGCCGATTATATCGCCGATAGCGGTAAATACAGTGTCAAAAACGCCTTTGACCGCCGCCAGTACATTTTTTATCGTGGGTCCCAACGTTTTCACGAACCAATCGACAAACGGCTTTAGAAAATTCCATACTGCTTTTACGCAATCCACGATTTTTGCGACAACGGCAACGACCTTTACATAGACAGGCTTTATTGCTTTGTCCCACAGGGATTTTATAAGGTCACATACCCACTGTATAACGGGCTGTATCCACTCTTTATAGACCGTCAGCACTGTATCACCGACTGAAGTTATAAGCGACTGAATAGCTTCCATCATCGGTTCGCCATACTGCGACCATAGCTTTGCCGAGGTTATCCACAAATCGCTCCATACGCCCTGCAAGGTTGTCAGTATCGGCATAACACCGGTTACAAAAACCTCGTCGAATATCGTCTTGACGGTTTCAAAGAGCGTCGTCATAACCTCTGCGGTCGCCGTCCACTGATCTGTCAGCAACGGTAACACGGTTGTTATCATTGTGTTCAGCGAAGGGAAAATAACGTTATCCCACAGCTGACCGAACACAAGATTAAACGTATCTCCAAGCCCTGAAGCTATCGTACCTATTGACTTAAACGCTGTCTGAAGCGCCGGAGTCAGATTATTTGTAAAATAGTTCTTGAACGGCTCGGCAAGAGTTGCCATATCACTCCAGGCCTTGCTCATATTATCCTTGAAGCCTTCTATAACGGGTGCGAATTTTTTGCCTATCTCCGCAAATATCGGAGCAAAATTTGTGTCGAAATACTTTTTGACGTTTGCAAACTGCTTTTTCAGCAGAGCAAACACCTTTTTAATCTGCTCACGGATCTTATTTCCGATACCCTCGGCTGTCTTATCGCCCTCGCTGTCAAGTGCAGAGAGATCAGAGGAGGAGCTGTCGCTCTCGTCCTTTGAAGCAACATTCATCTCATCAAAACTTGCAAGGAAACGGCTGTTTTCCTTAGCCTTTTTTCCGACAGCTTCGACCTTTTTTGCCGCTTCAAGCGACTTTTTATACGTTGTGCCGAACAGCCCCGAAATAAAGCTCGCTATAGCTTTTGTCGCTGTGGCAAGTCCGGATGCCAATGTATTAAGCGCAGGCATGATAGCGTTTACTATAGGCGTAAACGCAACCTGAAGATTGCCCTTTATCTGCTTTACACTGTTGCCGAACTCCTCGTTTGCACCGATAGCATCCGACATTACCGACTTTATGCCACGAAACGCCGCATAAAGCCCTGCCATAAGAAACGTAGATTTAAGTGCGGATTTGACACTTTTACCAAGTCCGCCTATTGTCTTGCCGAATCCACTGGCAGAAGTTTTTGCTTTGCCGAGCGATTTTTCAGCAGAAGCACCTACTTTTTTGACCGACTTTTCAAGGTTATCAACAGGTTTTTCTGCTCTTTTGAAATGGCTCGCAAAAGAGGAAGCCAGTTTTTTCACAGGAGCGATGACCGAGTTATTTACCGCCGTGCCTACCGTTTTCAACGTGTTTTTCACCTTTGAAACAGGCTGTATTATCTTGCTTGCCGCCTTATCGGCCGTTTCCAGCACCTGCTCAATCTTTTTACACCCCGAATCCAGTACGTCGGTAGTTTTTTCTACCGCACTCTGCACTTTTTCGTTTGATGCAGCAGCCTCTGTTACCGCTGTTTTAACCTGCAGCATTTTGTCTATCAGCATCGCTATGACAGGTAACGATTGCAGATTTATGTTGTTTGTGCTTTCAGGTATCTTGTTTACCGCTTCGGCAGCCTGCCGTGCGGCTTCAGCCAGCTTTTTGGCTTCTGCATCCGCTTGCATTGCCTTATCTATCTTGGCTTTAGTAGCTTCGGACTGCTGCTGCAGTTTCAGCATACTTGTTTCCACGGCGTTTATTTTTTCTATTACGGCATTGCCCTTTTCGCCTGCCATGTCTTTATCAGACATTGCCGCCATTTCTCTGTTAAGCTGTTTCCACTTCTCCTGTGCAAGCTCTATTTTTTCGTTAGTCAGCTCAAGACTTTTGTTCAGACGGTCGATAGGTTCGGAAGGAATTTCAAAACTGCCGACATCAATTTCGGGGAGCTCCTCTTTTTCTTTGGACTTCTTCTTATCGCTTTTCGGCTGATAGTTGTTCACGAAATCCATAGCTTCTTTGCTATAACCGGGTCCGAACTCGTACTTGTTATTTATCGTTTTGCCAAGGCTTTCTGCTTCCTTTTCCGCTTCTTTTACAGGCTCGACAAGCGCCTTTTCCAGAGTTTCGGAAGCCTTTTCGGCACTTTCGGATATAGAGCTTTCAAGCGTCTTTCCTACCTCTTCGGCGGGCTTTTCGACCTTCTGCACAGCCTTTTCAACGCTCTGCGTCACGGTCTTTTCTACAGCCTTGCCGACTTCCTCAACAGGCTTTACAGCCTTATCGGCGGCTTTTGACACACTGTCGGTAAGTGCCTTTTCGGCGGTTTCACCGACCTTATCCCACTGCGACTGTATGCTTTTCTGTAAAGCCGAAAGCTGTTTGTCAAGCTCTGCGTCTATTATCAGTGACAGGCTGATAGTGCCTACTGACGCACCGTTTCCGTCAGCCATTTACTCACCTCCCCCGAATGCCTTTTTTATCATCATTTCAAGAGCCGTTATATCGCTCTGTATCTGTTTTGGAGTTTTCTCCGCAAGCTGTTTCTTCGCTCTGAATGCCGCCCACTCCCGCCGTATGCGGTTTTCATACGGCGAAAAGTGTTTGAGCATCTCCTTGTTATCCTCGCTTCGTATCCGCACTGTCTGGCCGAGCGGAGTATCATTCATAATGCCGGATACAAGGCTCAGCCAGTCAGAATAGTGCAAATCGTCCTGCTCGGACGGCAGTATGTGATACTGTTTTGCTATCGACTGACGTATCAGCTCACGGTCATACTCGATGTCGTACCAGACTTCATTACTCGTGAAATCGCTCGGTATCTTCCTGTCCCGTCATGGCGGATATTACTATCTCGGACAGCTTCTGATATGCCGCCCACGGCATATTCATTTCGCTTATCTCCTTAGCGGCGGCAGGCTCGAACGCCAGCTTGAACATCTCGTCAATCTTTTCAATGTCCTTCTTATCGCCGTTATTGTAAAGTGCCATTACCTTCTTGACCGTCTTTTCACGATCGTCTACCTTGTAGACCTTTTCTCCGATGCGTATTTCGGGAACGCCTACGAGTAGCTTTTCATCAAGTGTGTACATCTTAGCCATTGTATTTATCTCCTTACTTTGCGTCTGTAAATGTGGGCTTGCCGTCCGACATGATGTCAAACGCAAGAGGTGCTACCGCTGTGGAATCGCCCGATTCCCACTCCGTCACGTTTATAACGCACGGTATTGTCAGCGTTGCGCCGCTGGGGAACGTCCACACTACAGTTGTGTGGCTGTCTGCGCCTGTTTTGAGTGCAAGTCCTGCAACATAATCGTTGCCTGCGTCACCGATGTTTCTCTTGCCGGATACGCTGACGGTCAGCGCCTTACCTGTCACAAGTCTTCTTGTCCAGCCTTCCTGATCGAACGGTTTCCACTCCTCGACATTGCCGTCAATGGAAACCGAAAAGCTCTCCATATCGGCAATAGTTACAAGATTCTCGGCTGTCGCACCTGTTCCGCCTGTCTTGTCAATCTTGAACTGATTTTCATATACGGGATATACTCCTGTTTTGTTAGCCATTGTTAATTACTCCTTTCGTAATAAACCGTCACATCAATAACGTACTCGCAGATACCTCTTTCATCTCTGCCTGCGTTATGCGCCTCACTGCAACTCAAAAAGCCGACCGTGTGCCCCCCGGCAGTATAGCCGTGTACATCGGTCAGCTTATCAAGTATTTCGTTTGCCGCACTCTCGGCTGTTGTCGGATTGTCCGTCCAGTGTATCAGTACGCTGATGTGCTTTTCAAGTGTTTTCGTGCAAGGCTTACCGCCTATGCTGATTTTCTTAGGATAGGTGTTTTTTGACGCATACACGCCGATACACTTATCCTTATTTGCGTCTATACAGCCTGCGTATACGTCCTCTATGCCGAGAACATCAGCAAGCATATCGGCTGCTTCAAGTAACGTCATACGCCTGTTCTCCTCTTGAAATCATATATAAACGCATCACGGGCAAGGTCTTTCTTTTCCCCGTTTACATAAGGTTCAAACCACCCTGCCCCTGCGTTTGCGTTCTTGCCCTGCTGGAAGTGATATTCGGGATGATAGTTTAGTCGCCTTGCCTGAGGAGAACCGGTGACTATAGTTGCTCCATTCTGAGTTGTTGCAACGAAAGTCTGATTATTCTGCATATCGCCCGTGTCAAACGGCATTGTTTGTGAGCTTACAAGGTCGGTATGTACCTGTTCCATTGCTACTTCAGCACTTTTTAACGCCGCCGCTTCCAGATTTGCTATAGCAGCCTTATCAAGCTTTACGGTTACTTTTATCACTATATCAGCTCCAGTCTTGTGTAATTTACCGTCCCGTCGGGGTTTTTAGCCTTTTCCGAGCCGTATATCTTGTACTCTCTGCTGCCTATCTCCACAGATCCGTCAACTATCGGGCTGTCCGGGGCAATATCTCCGCAGAAAAGAGCCTCGCCAGACAGCGTTATCAGCTGTTTTTCCGCAGAGAGCTTCTGCCGTGCTTTTTCCGAATGGAAGCACTTGCCCTCAAAAATGACCGTCCGCTTCTTCGAGCCGTCACGGTTAAGTCCGTCTGTACGATACACGGTACAAGGCGTTGTACAAACCCTTTCGGGTACAAGTTTCGGATATTTCATTATAACCCCCTGTAGCAAAGCCCTGTCTGCAATAGCGTGTTATAAATCTGCCGTGTTGTAGTGACACCGCAGTAATTTATAACCTTCGAGCTGTCAAATGACATTGACACACCGCTGATACTATAGGAACTGAGCGGACTGTCAAGCAGTTCGGCATTGTCAAAAACAAATGCTGTCTGCTGTGACAGTGCCAGCCTTACCTTATCCCGCTGAAACGCTGTCAGATTATTAAATCCTATAGCTGTTATGCGGTTGAAGGTCAGTGTGTCGATGTCGCTCTCCGCCCTGTTTTCAAGGGCGTTATACTGCTGTTCTGTTATTGCGCTGTCGGGGCATAAGGTCTGAAATTCCGCAAAAGTGAGGTACATTAAGCCTCACCCTTTTTTGCCTTTGCCGTCCTTGCCTGAGCAAGCTCATCACGGAGCTTTGCTATCTCCGCCTGAGCCTTTTCAAATTCGGCATATGGCACGGTAGCCTGCGGAGAATGCTCCACAGCCCCGTTATCGCCAATGATGTCATAGCCCTGTGCAAGGTATGACTTCTTCTCGGCTTCCGTGATAGTATACTGCTTGTTTGCCTTTACTGCTACCATAGTTACCTCCTTAGTATGTTACGACTATAGCCTTTGCGTTGCCGGGAGCGGTATTGAATGTTATCACACCCGATGACTTGTCATAGCTGTAGTCTGTTGTCGCTGTACCGTCTACAGTTACGCCGATGAGCTTTTCGGGCTTGTCGGTCACTGTGAATGCAGTTGTCGAGCCGTTACCTGCGAATGTCTGCGTCAGAGCAGATACATTCATGATACAGCCGTCAACAAACAGGTGATCTATCGCAAATGTACCGTTGTACTTGCGGTTCTGGTACAGATAGTTGTCTGCCGTTCTGCTGTCAGAGCCGGGAGCAAACAGATGTATATATGCGTACTTATCTCTTGACACCTGGCATTCGGGGTCAATGAGAATGTAGTTTATCTGCTTTGCGCCGACACCGGACTTACAGCCGTCCGTGAAATCGTACACGGTCTTGAAACGAGCTGAGGGAACTGTAACGATATTGCCTATATCGTCAACAGAATGAATACGTCTGTCGATACCGCCGCCGCTCTTGATGTCGAGCGTTCTCTGAATACCCTCTGCGTTCTTGAGTATCGTCTTATAGTCTGCGGTGACATAGAGTATCATTCTGTCGAGGGGCACACCCTTATCTTCAAGTGTCTTGAGGTTCTCGTCAAAGTCCTTGAGAACATTCTCAATCGTGAGCTTGTCGTGCTTTATTGTTGCGCCTACTCTTACAGCCTCTGCATACAGCTTTGAGAATGTATAGCTGTCGTGTTCGGGGATTGCCTGCGTCCTGTCGAAACGGCTCTGAATGTTTGCCAGTGATACAACGGTATCGGTTTCGTCAAAATCCACAGGATCTACTACGAACTCGATAGAACGGTCGTGATCGAGCGTCTTTGTTTCGTAGTTGTTCTCGTATGTACCCTGAGGGAAGCCGAGCGATGCTCTTGTGTGGTCCTTATAACCGGATACCGACAGAGTGGGTATCTTGATTGTTTTTCCGCCTCTGAGCTGAATATCGGAATTTGAGTGATAGAGAGCGTCGGCCTTTGATTCCTGACCGTAAAGCTCTCTGAGCTGATTGGTATACTGTTCAGCATAGTTGATTGTGTTTGACATTTTTACACCTTACCTTTCTTACTTCTTTTTCTTGATACCGAATGCGTTATCAAGTCTGCTGTTGTCGGGCTTTTCTTCCTTGTCGGAGCTGCCTGCTCCGACCTTGAAGCCGCCCTGCTTCTTGCTGTCGCCCACGTCAGCCTTCATATCGGGATATTTCTTGACTACCGCCGACAGTGCCGAGTTGATGTCCTCGCTTTTGCCGGACTTGACGTAGCTTTCGGCAATAGCCACAGCATCGTCCATACAATCGGGCTTTACACCGAGCGACATTGCGGCTATCTGTGTTTTCAGCCTTAAAATCTCCTCGTCCTTTGCATCGGGAGCTTCGGGTGCAGGCTCAGATTCGGGCTTATCCGCCTTTTCTTCGGGCTTATCGTCCTTCTTGTCCTCTGCCTTGCTCTCATCGGGCTTCTCTGCCATACCGTTATCGTCCGTCTGCTTGTTTTCGGCGGGCTTCTCTTCGGGCTTGGGCTCGTCCTTCTGCTCCGCTGTGGGAGCGGGCTTCTTCTCCTCTTCGGGAGTTTTCTTTTCGGGTTCCATTGCTTTACCTCGCTTTCTTTGATTTTGGGTATAAAAATACCGCCCTCGTGGAGCGGTAAAATTATCAGTCTTTATTTGTAAAAGTAATCGGTATAATCATTTCCGGCAGAAAATTCATTTCATAATGATATTTATCAACGTAAGCACCGCTTACGTCTTCCACTGTGTACATTGTCCAGTCATTCAAATACACATAATCAACCTTGTACACGTTCGGAGCAACTTCTATCGTTACAACCAGCTCGTTTGCTTCGTTGTTTGAAATAGAAAAATTACCAATAAGCTCAAGCACTGGTTTGTCGCTCCTTGCATTGATAACCGACAACCGCCTTGTCACATTGAAGTTATCGGCTTCTTTCTGCACATTGTACGTCACTCTGTCAGCTTCCGTGCAACCACACAGAAGAACCGCCGTCAGTATAAATCCGGCTCCGGAAATAATGATTTTCTTAATTTTGTTCATACTAAAAATCCTTTCGTTCGTATTTTAGATATAAAAATACCGCTCCAAAAGGAGCGGTAAAATTATTAAGTTTGGTTGTGCAATTGATTGCACACGGGTATAAGAAAACCGCTCACTGCTGTGGGCGGTTCTTATCTATTCATTTTTTCTGATTTAGCTTCTTCCAAATCTATATAGCTCTGTATGATGGCTTCTTTCTCTTTTATTTCCTTTGGTGCATCCGCAACAAGATGAAAAGTCTCGTCATAGTAAGGCTTAACTTCATCGTACAATTTAGCTATATTAGGCGTCATTAAAACTCTCATCCTATCACTCCTCTTAACAATTGAAAAACTCGGAATTCAGTATACGTTTCATAATATTTACGCTTATCATGCTGAATTGATGCGTACTTGCTAACAATAATATTATATCCCTTAGCGGCTAATTTGTCAAGTCTATTCTTTGCTTTGCCGTTGATAAACATTATATAATCATCATAATTTTCGGATGTAACGATTCCGAATTCTCTTCTGTATGTTTCTGCGTCCATCCAGTGATACAACTCATGAACATATGAGCTCAAATCATTTTCACTACATGCAAGCTGTTCCATGACGATTGGCATATTCTGTGGTTTATAAACGGTCATATCTTCACAAATAAGCAATTGATTTTCGATGGCACGATATACAGCAACATCCATTGTAGCCATATCCTCGTGGCTGACAACAATAATCTTTGGAAGATTTTCTCTTTCTGTTATTTCCATTTTATCAACTGCTTCTGATATGTTTTTGTCTATCTGATGTAACTTCTTAGGCTTGATTTTTACATTCTCAGAAACGTAAATGGCATTCTGTGTGTTATCGGCTTTGTGAGCTTTAACTTCATAATCACGAGTAAATGTAACCTCATCATTTTTATTTAGAACAACGGGGCGATAACTCTGCACCTTATCGTCCGCTTTTGGAACTATAACCTCAGTATAAGCTTCCTCTGACTTCTCAAGCTCGCCGGCAGTAGCCTCAATATTATTGCTCTCTGAAGCGAGAATGTCTTTTACAGGCTGTTTTACAGTTTCCTGTACGTTTTCTGTCGTTTCGGCAGTTTCAACGGCTTCATCGGCTTCATCAGTCATAGCCGCAGTCGGCGCATTGTCTGTGTCTTCGTTGCTCTGAACAGGCTTTATAGGCTCAGGCTGTACAAAATTCATTGTGTTTTCGTTATTTTCCGGCTTAGAAACGTTATTTTCCGGTTCAGAAACGTTATTATCCGGCTGAGGAATATTAGGCTCTTTATCTGTCGGAACAGGATTTTTGCTTTCGGTATCGGTAGCTTTAACAGGTGCTTCTTCCGTTCTCGGAGCTGTCTGCTTCGGCTCACCCTTACCGCTGTAGATCTTCTCTCTTGAATAATCTCTGCGGAGAACATCGTCGTGCTCTTTGATAAACTCTCTGAGCTTGCCTTGTTCCTCTCGGAGCTTACGCTTATACTCCTTGACCTTCTTCTCGTCCTGCGTGCCCTCAACCTTGCGTTTGAGCGCTCTTATCTTGCGCTCCATAGCCCGTTGCTTTTCTTCAAGCTCTCGCTGTTTCCGTATCTTCTCGGCAGGAATCGGCTGAGGTATCTTTGTAAGCCCCTCTATGTACTGTCCCATAGTATGACGGCAGTTAGGGTGGAACAGCCCGCCTCGGATTGCCACAGACAACAGCATAAACCACTTGTCGCAGTAGTTTGACTTGCCGAAGTCGCCGCTTCTCTCGCCGTTCCATATCGTGAATACATCATCAATGTAAACCTTGCCCTGATACGGCTCGCAGGTTTCTGAGCAGCCTCCGTACTGCGATATAAGCACAGTGTCATATCCAAGCTCCGCAAAGCGTTTAGCCGCCCCCTGCAATGTTGCTCTTGTGGACGTTGTTCTGAGCGCCATACGCACATAATCGGCAATATTAACTCGCCTGCCATCTGCGTATCCAATGCAGTTTATGCCTTTGTCGAGGAAGTCCCTTGTTGCAAGGTCGATTGCTTCATTAAGCGTAATTGAGCCTGTGCCCATCATAAGCTGTACCTTGTTCAGCGTTGTGCGGTAAACATCGTCCATATTACGCACAGCGGCGGTAAGGGCGGTCTTTTCAAGCGTTGTTACGTCTTCCATCAGCTTATCCATCTTCGGCTTGTTGACCCCGAAAAAGTGATCATCCGGTATAGCTGTCGGCGCTTCGGGCGGCTGAGGCTGTGCCGGAACATCGGGAACATTGACGCCGCTTTCCGAAACATCAATGACCGACTGCTCCGCTGTATGCTCTCCCTCGTGAAACTGATCCGTCATAAGCTGTCGGGTTTCATCGTCAATAACATCTACATATTCGTCCGCTATCTGAGCGTTCTCCTTGCGGAAATTGTCAATGTTATTGAGCTTTTCAGCCTGCCACGCAGACCATTCAAAGCCTTCTTTTTCTTCTTCAGCTTTGTGCCGTGAAAGATTGCGTTTCAGCGAAGCAATGAGCCTTAGCTCTATCTCTTCAAATATCCTTGCAATATCTCTGAAACTAAGCAAGCTCATCACCTACCGCAGATGTCGCACCATCGGCAAGCCCCTTTTCCTGCATTATACGCTTGACTTCACCGGCTTTCCATTCGTCCTCTTTAGAACTGCCCCACAGCTCCTCGACCTGCGTTTCGACCGACATAATGCCGTAGGTACTTGCCTTGCCGACCGTTTCTACACGACTGTCAAAGTCGGGTGCGCCATATTCACCAAAATCAACGCTTACCTCATATTCTTCGGGTGCTTTGCCCTGCATATTGTCGTATGTTTTTAATACAGCCGACACAAGCTCAGGCAGAGCCTTTTCAAGCGCTGTCGTTATTGTGTTCCGGGTGTTGCCCGTAACGTCCTTCTTCTCTCGCTGAGCGTCCGCACTTGACATCTTGCCGACATCAATACCGAGTGTCGCAGGCGATACAAGTCCTTGCAGGCACATCAGCAGGCAGTTTGTATACGATGATACAAATGCGTCATACTTTATGTCGGGCTGGACTACCTCAATCTTCGGGGTAACGCCCTCCTGCAACGGCTGACTTATCGTGATGTAATTGTTGCCGAACTGGTTGAGCTTTCCGACCGAGCCGTTCTCGGCATTGCGTGGTATCATATTATCGGGTATGTACTGCTTCACACGTCCCATTCTGATTGCGTCCCACCACTGTGAGATAACCTCGTCCAGAGCGTCAAAACAATCGGATTTACCGCCGTCGAATATACTCTTGCCCCTGCCCGGATATTTCTTAGAAGCGTAAAACTTCAGCGGTACAGCCATTATATAATCCCCGGCAAACTCTACTCGTTGTTCTATGCCGGCAAGGCAAGAAACACTGTCAAGGCTCACCTCGTGACCGCTGTGGTCGTACAATCGGCTTTCAATGTAACCTCTGCCGTAATGCTCCTCAAGCTGATATATCCTGTTGCCGTCTTCGTGGGCACTGCGAAATATAACTTCTGTCAGGACACCCCTCAGATAGCGATATTCAATCTTGTCGGCTCCCACAAATTCAACAATAGGCGTTAAGGACAGCGTATCATCGACCGAAATCTTGAAAGCGCCGTCACCCTCAACGAGCGTATCTACTATTGCCTTTCCGACAAGTGCGGTAAAGTCCGTGTTCTGCGATATATCCTCAAATGCCGCTCTGCCTTTTTCGCCCTCGACCGCTATATCGTCCATATCCGAATAAACGATATAGGCGAGCGTATCGGCTATAATGGCAGGCAAGCCGCTGTGTATCTTGCGGACTTTCTCGTTATCGGGAACGCTCCCCCAGAAAGAATTTGTGCCGCAGCCGAGCTGCTTGAAGAACTGCGACAGCTCATATGCGTCACCTCTGTACCACAGCTTCGCCCGGAGAATGTCCGCCATAAGCCCCGTTCTTTCGTTCAGGACAAAGGTCTGCTCCGATGCAGGATTTATATTGAGCCAGTTCAGAAACATCTGTCTGACTTTCTCTCCTATGTCAAATTTCATCTGTTTTCACGCTCCCTATAAGTGATTTGAACGGAAGCCAGGCATACTGGCAGGAGTTTATGCAGTGATCGTTGCCGTCCTCCGGCTCTGCCTTATCCTCTTTCCAGCTGTATATGTTAAGCTCCGCTATGTAATTTTTGCAATGTTCCAGGATATAAAAATCACCTGCCGCCAGCCACGCTGACTGCAAGTGAATACGGTCGATTATTTTCGTTTTCTTGAACGCAGGTATGAAGTTATACAGGCTTCCCGAAAGCCGCTTGAACTTCTGGCATTCGAGTATCGTTGCCTGATCTGCGCTGTCTATGTAGACATCTTTTGCAAAGCCCCACAGCTTGCGATTTCTTTCAAGAAAATCGGTAAAGATTTTCGGAATATCGGACGGTGTAAGCGGCACACGGCGGTCACGATTGTTGTATGTTTCCTCGTCAAGCGTTACGCATTTGCGGTCCGCCGTGATCCCCACAAACGTAAATGCTATCGTATCAGGTGAGGACTGCGAGTAGGCTGTATCTAAACCCGCCGAGAACCGCTCGAATTTAAAGCCTTGCGCCGTACCGAGTGAAATTATATTACGGGGTTGTAAATCGAAAACAAGCCCCGTTGCACGCCCTCTCAAGCCCAGTATCTTGTTCTTGTACAGCTTAGTACCCTTCGGGGCGGCAAGCATCTTTCGTTGTATGTCCTCATCGGTCAGCGAAAGATTATCACGAAAAGTAAAGAACCAGTACCGCCAATCCGGCACAGGTTCTTCCGTAAGCTCTTTCATTATTTCATCTGGCACGTCACAGGCGTATTTTTTGTATGGACGTGAGCGGTTGACAAACTCTTTATACACCGGCAAGCCCGGATCATCGGGGTTCAGGGTAGCCATAAGGTAATCATTTCGGGTAGACATCTCACGGACGAACTCTATATCGGCGGTATTTATCTCGTCGATATAGACGCACCCGAACTGCTGTCTCTTATACACATCTGACGCTGCCGACG
>ERZ1026931.404-NODE-404-length-19377-cov-4.592071_pt1 | contig 19377 bp, 8 predicted proteins | sample MGYA00519253_ERZ1026931 | MGnify/ENA primary metagenome ERZ1026931 (study PRJEB26926, sample SAMN06164831) | human gut metagenome | biome: ENVO:00009003; feature: ENVO:2100002; material: ENVO:00002003 | host: Homo sapiens | place: USA | collected 2012 ... | reverse complement strand
TAGTCTCGTGGGCTCGGAGATGTGTATAAGAGACAGGGCGTGGATGAGATATATGTTACGTTGTTTGAGAACAAACGGCAAGACGTTATTCGTCTTAAAACATTGTTGGAACAATGGGGATTTGTGAAACATGGCTATAAAAACGATAATGGTGAACTGGTCCTCGTGAAATCAATGTGTTCGTATGATGTTAATCGTGATCCCCAATTGAATTACCCTCTTATCAAAGATACGGCAAATGCTTTTATCCTACCAATCAAAGCGGAATATCATACAGACTTATTCCCCGATAAGATATTGAAGAATGAAAACATGCACCTTTATGAGGAAAATTTGGCGCATCGATATGCAATTGAGAAGATTTATTTGACAGGTGCATTTAATATTAGGGCAAAACAAGGAGATGTTGTACTCATTTATCGAATGAGTGATCAGTGGTATAAAAGCTATTCGTCGGTTGTAACGGGATTGGCAATCGTACAGGATATTATTCCAACAAAAAACGTCGAGGAGTGCATCAGCATTTGTAAGAACCGTTCGATATTCGACGAGCAAAGCATTCGTGGTTTTTACGAGCAATACCCGACTGTTGTGAAGCTACTGGATTTCGTTTCATTTAAGAATCCGGTTGTGTTGCAACAATTGAGAGAGCTTGGAGTTGTTGATGCATATTCAGGGCCAAGACCGTTTACGTCCATAACAAAAGACCAATATGATGCAATCTATAAAATGGGAATGGAGGAGAAACAATGAAAAAGAGAATTGTTATATCAATTAACCCCCAACATGTAAAAAACATCTTGAGCGGTATAAAAAAGTATGAATACCGCAAAATTGCCGCAAAACAAGATATTTCTTCTATCATTATTTACGAAACGTCCCCAATAAAGCGCGTTGTCGCCTATTTTAACGAGACGCGCGGGGAAAGCTATGGAGGACAGCTTGTAGCAATTGTAGAACAGCGCGTCCGTCGTATAGGTGAAGCTGCCGCTTACCGACGGCAACTCGAAATCCGCCGTTCCTCCCTCCTCGAACTCTATTGCGGAGAGAATCTGACAGTTCCAGAAGCAGCCGACTCTGAAAGTCTCCGCTTCTTTGGCGATTGTTATCGTGCCGGACTTTTGCTGCGGGCAGAACACAAGCATCTTTCTGCCTGCCGTATACAGCGCTCCGTCGTAAGAGGAGAAGTAAAGACCTCCCTCCTCCACGTTTATGCTTTCTACCGCGGCGCAGTCGCGTCCGTCGTATTCGCTGAAACACATGACGGCGTTGGGATTGCTTAAACCTCCCGCGAGTTTAAGCCCGAACTGAAAAGCGTCGTAGTCGTTTTCCACTCCGCGCAGTCTGTTGGGCAGATTGAGAGTTTTGAGCGACGTGCAGCCCCAGAAAGCTCTTTCCGCAAAGGAAAGGTCGCCCGTGCCGCCAAGCCCGAACTCGATTTCGGCAAGGCTTTCGCAGTGATAGAAGGCACGCGGACCGATTGCGCGCGCAAAGCCGCTTACCCCCGCAACCACGTCGTCGCCGTTGGCAACGGTTTTGGGTACGTAAACATAAGTGAGCGCGGCGCAGTTGTAGAACGTGGAGTATGGTATGCTCGTCAGTCCGTCGGGAAAAGTCGCTTTTTTGAGCGACGCGCAGTATGTGAATACGCTTTCGCCCAATTTGAGAGGTTCAAAAGGCGTTTCTTCCTTCCCCGTCGCCCTCGGAGCGAATTTGATTTCGGAAATTGCAGAGCTGCGGAAGGCGTATTTGCCTATTTCCGTCACCGACGCGGGTATTGTGAGGACGGACAAGCTCTTGGTGTTGCCGAAAGCGTTTGCCGCTATTGTGCGGACTCCGCCGAAATCTATATCGGACAGGCCGCTTCCGTCGAAGCAGTTTTCGCCCAATGACAGCGTACGCTCGGGCAATTTGATGCTCTTTAACGCCGTACAGCGGTAAAACGCCTTGTCGCCTATGGTGAGAAGCTCCTCTCCCTCAACGAACAACACCTCCGAAAGATTGACGCAGCTTTCAAACGCGCCGTTGCCTATGTTGACAACGCTTGCGGGTATGGTAATTTTAACCATATTGGCTTTGCCGATAAACACGCCGCCGCCGATAACCTTGATAGTATCAGGTATAACGTAGTCGCCCGTCAGTCCTTCGGGATAATAAGCGATTTCGGTCACGTCGGCGTTGTAAAGCACCCCCTGTTCGTCCGCGTAATAGTTTGGATTGTCGGGGCTTACAACAAAGCTTTTAAGCTTGGTGCAGTTGTAAAACACCGAATTGAAGGGCATATACCCCACATTGTCGGGGATTTCCACGCTTTCCAGCATACGGCAGTTTCTGAACACGTATTCGCCGAATTGCAGGTCTGAACGCACGTGGCTTAAATCTATGTCGTTAAGTTTCGAGTTGTCGGCAAAGGCGTTTTTGCCTATCGCCGTGAGCGTGGACGGCAGCAGCAGAGATTGCAAAGAGCAACCCTCAAACGCCTCCTCGCCGATTTGGGCAACGCCGCAGCTTTTGGTATATTCGAATTTAAAGCTGACCTTTTCTCCTTGTTCCGTCGTTTCCGTAACTCTTGTCATTGTCCCGCTTTCTTCAAAAACCAGCTCGGCAAGCTTGGAACAATCGGCGAAAGCCCTTCTGCCGATAACCATTGTGCCTGCGGGGCGCTCGCTCGCGACAAAAACAACCTTTGTCAGACTGTCGCACTCCGCAAACGCTTCCGCCCCTATCGTGCGGACGTTGGCGTGTAAATACACCTCTTTGACCGTACTCTTGATTTTGGTTGAAGACGGGTTGGTATAAAACGCCCTTTCGGCAATGTTGAGCGCCGCCGTCGGCAGCGTGTAAACGCCGCTGTCCTTGTTGTGCGCGGCGGGATAATAAAGCAGGGTGTCCTTTGCCGCGTTGAACAGCACTCCGTCGATTGACGAATAGGCTGCGTTGTCGAAGGAGCCGACGATGTTTATATTTTCAAGTTTTCCGAACAGCGAAAAAATCTCGTGCTCTGCCTTTTCAAACTTTTTAAGTCTTGCGGGCAGCGTGAGATTTACAAGCGCGGTGCAGGAAACGATTGCTCCGTCGCTCATGGTAAGCGGAATTTCCTCCGTTATCGACTGCTCGAAAACAATGGATTTAAGCGTCGTGCTGTTTGAAAACGATGCGCGGGCAACCGTCTTGACGGAAGCGGGAACGATGATTTCTTCCAGCTTGGTTTTGGCAAAAGCGTTCTGCGTTATTTTTGTCACCGCGTCGGGTATGCGGTAGCTTCCGGTAAACGTCGCGGGCACGAGAGCTATTTCCATCTCTCCCTGCATGACGATGTTTCTGTAAAGAAGCGTGCCCTCCTGCGCGAAGTAAACTGGGTCGATTTCCCCCTCGATTTCACGCACTTCATAACGCTCGATATATCTGCATCCGTCAAACGCGGTCAAAGAAATTGTCCTTACCGTGTTGGGAATGCTTACGCTCACAAGCTTGGTGCAGTTGAGAAACGCATAGTCCTGAATAGAAACCACTTTTAGCGTTTCGGGATTGGGATTTTCGTCCGTCGGCACGGGAGTGTACGTCGCGGGGATAATAAGATGGGTAACCTGCGAGATTCTCGGTCCCGCCTTGACGGCGTAACCGTCGCCGTCTCTGACGTAATCGATTGCGTCGACGTAATAAGCGTAAAGAACGATGTCTTCCGAGGTGTGGGACCATTTTATCCTGCTGCGGCCTTCGGAGTCAGTGTAAGCGACGCCGTAGCCGTCGGCGCTCGCGCACCAATACGTAAACACCTTTATTTCGTAATTTACGTCGGGCACGGGCAGAACGAAATCGCTGCCGTAAGCCACCTCGGCGGTAAGCGTGCGCTGTCCGTCTACCGTGCCGAACTCGCCGCAGTCGAGAGTTATCGTATAAACGTGGGCAACCCAGTTTGCATAGAGAACAACGTCGGCGTTGAACGGGAAATATTCTTCGGAAAACTCCGCGCCGTTTGCCGCCGCGCCGCCCTCTTTGTTGTACCAGCCGCCGAAGTCATAGCCAGTTTTGCTTGTTTCGGCAAGCTCCACTTTGTCGCCCACCGCCAGATAAAGCGGGGCGACCGCTTCGCCTCCCATAGCGTTCAAGCTCAACGTATGCGCCCACACCTTGAGAGAAGTCCAAACCGGCTCGCTTTCGTCCTCGGTGTTTTCGTCCGCGCATCTGACCTCTATCAGGTTTTCGCCCGCTTTGGTCAGTTTTATCTCGGCGAAGTTGACTCCGCCCGCAACACCGAAAGCGGAACCGCCGTTTATCCTCACTTCATAGGAGGAAACGCCCGCGACATAGTCCCAGGAAATTACGTTTCTGAAATAGCGCAGGTTTGTAGCTTGCGTCTGCCAGCCGAAAACCGTTTCGTCGCTCCACTTGGATTCGGATTCTCCCGCAGCCTTGATTTTGAGGGAATAATATCCGCCCTTCGACCATGCAACGTCGGTGTCCGAAAACGGCAGGCAGGTCTCGTCAGTCTCGAAGTTTTTGCCGTCGATGCTCACTATGTACGACGTAGCGTCGGCAACGTCGTTCCAGCTTATCCTGTCGGCGGATACGACAATACCCGACGGAGTGGCAAGCTGATTTTTTTCAAAGACAAACGTCGCCTCGTCCGAAGGAACGAAACCCGGCGTATACGCGCGCACGGCGACGGAAATTTCGCCGGAATATTCTTTGAGGCTGAAACTGTTTCTGCCTCCCGTGGATACGGGCGCGCCTCCGTTTACCGACACGGTATAATCCGAAGCGTCGTCAAGCGCGTCCCACACCAAGAGGTCGCTCTCCGTGTCGAGATGCAGACCGCTTACGACGGGCAGCTTGCGCAGATAGACAAACGCTCTCGAAACGGACGAAGCATAGCCCTCCGCAGTAGCGGTAACAACAAACTCAATGCCTTCGGGAAGCATTTTGCAGTTTGAAAAATCGAAATATACGGAAGCGCCGTTGTCAAAATGAGTGTGAACGTGATTTTCGTCGCCGCACACGACGTCGATGAAATATCTCGTCGCATTGGGCACGGGACGCCAAACAAGCAATCCGTTGTCCGCAACGGAAAAATCGGACACTCTGTTGAGCGCCTTGTTTTTGTAGTATCTTGAAACCGTGACGTCGCCCGCGGTGAGCGTGATTTCATAGTCGCCTGCAATGCCGTTGGCAAAATCCAGCTTTTTGGAGCTGCCCGCCGTCGCGCCGATAGTTTCGTCGACAATGACTGCGCCCAGCGGGTTGACTACTTTAAGCCTGACCGCCGTGCCCGCGCCGTCCCAGGAAACACCCTCTGCGCTGACGTAAACCAAAGGCAAAGCCGCACTTCCCTTTTCCTGCCAGAGGGCGAAAAGCGTGGTGTCCTCGCAAAAAACCATTCCGTCCGCGTACATATAGGACAGTCTGTCTCTGTCCTCGTACATACTTATCCACCAGCCCTTGAATATATATCCCTCGCGCTCGGGCGACGGAACTTCAAGCAGCTTGCCGCCGACAGTCTCCGCTTCGCTCGGCTTGCCGCCGTCGTAATTCAAATCAAAAGTCACGGCGTACTCCGACTGTCCGTGAACTACCGCGGCAAATCTTGCGTAAACGGTTGTGTTGCAGACAATTGCGGAACCGAAATCATAAGGTCGGGTAAAGTTTTTGTCGCTATACCAACCGACAAAAACACAATCCGTCTTTTGCGGCTCCGCGACAGGTCTGTCAACAGTCCTTCCGTTTACCACGGAGACCGATTGCACCGCGCTTCCTCCGTCGGTGTCGAAGGTCACCGTATAGGTAATTTTGGGCAGAAATACAAGCCGCTCCCCTTTGTACGTCAGCTCAATCCCGCCGTCGGAATATGACGCGGCGAGCTGCCCGTCTTCCTCTTTGAGAAAAGTCAGGGTAAGAACTCCGTTTTCAAGAACGTATGTTCCCGACTTGTTGTCCCCTTTTACAACGAAGGAAAATCTGCTGCCGCTGTTTAAGACAATTTGATACTCCTCTCCGTCGGCGTCACAATAGTAAACGCCCGTTTCCGGACCTTCCTCGATAGGTTTCGGCTTGCAGCCGCCCAGCGCGAGCAGCACAGCCGCCGCCACGCAAACGAGTAGCAGCAACAAAAACCGTTTCTTTTTAGCCATAGGATTTACCTCCTCGATATTTAAAACGCTTTCCGCGTTTGATTTACATCAATAGGAGCCGCTTTCGTCGGAATTTCACACGGTGTCAAACTGCGACATTTCAACATAAAAAAACATGCCGTTTTAATATATTATGACTTATATGCAATAAATGACTTAATCATTTATTCGGGTATTATTCATGATTTTGTCGATTATTCTCAGTCTATGAAAAAATCAAGATAAACTTATAATAATAGTAGAATTCTACTTTGTCAAGACTTTTCAAGTAGGTTTCTACTAAAATATTCGGGATGGAAATTTTAAGCAGCAGGATTAAAGAACTCAGAGAAGAAAATTTTCTTTCGCAAAAGGCGCTCGCGCAAAGAGTAGGCGTAACTCAAAAAGCAATCGATTTTTGGGAAAAAGGTCAAAACGAGCCCAAAGCAACGTATCTCAAAAACCTTGCGCTCGCCTTCAACGTCAAGGCGGGATATTTGCTTGGACTTGAAAACAGAGACGATTGAACGCTTTTCCAACCGTCAATTAAGCGATATTTGACACCCACTCCCGTACCGTGCAGCCTTCAAGGCTTGCAATGCTTGCGCGCCGAAAAAACGCCGTCACTCAAATCAAAGCGGAAAATCTATTATTCCATACAGCATGGTTTTTGCTTTTTTCAACACACTCATAAATTTGAAAAAAATTTAAAAACAAATATTTTCGCAATGTCAAAAAGTATAAACAAAAAAAGCAAACGCCTGTTTGCGCTTTAAAGCAGCAGACAGGCGTTTGGAATCAGAAGCCCAATAGAGATTTGGCATAGCCCTGCCCAAACTCTCCGAAGCATAAACAATTATAATCAATCAAAATCAAGTTAAAGTCCGTGCATATTCTACACCAAAATTTTTTCAAACATACTCAAATGTATTTGTACAATTGTCCAATAATAATTGTAAAATAATTTCATTAGCCTGCTCGATTAGCTTAAACATCAACCGTTACATATTTTTTCCCTAAAACAATCCTTGCAGCAAAATTTTTTTCAGGTTTAATCCGATTTTGTTTTTTCTCATGCGGAATTTTTTCAGGGCAGGCTGAAAGGGGCGCTCCCCTATCGGGAGCGCCCCTTAAATATCGAATTTTTCAAGACGCGAACTTATTTTACGAAACAACCAACTAACTTTCCGGATTTCGACCACAGCTACGTATTCAGTCTCAAACCTCGCGAAATCAACCGTAAGGATTTTCAAATAATCAACGGATTTTATTGTTTACAAAACGATTCCGGGAAATAAAAAACCCCGCTGAACACGGGGCTTTAAAGTAAGTTTTATTAAGCGTTTTCGCTCGTTTCGGCAGCGGTCGTTTGGTCCGACTCAACGCCGCCGATATTCTGCGAATACAGATGGCAGGCGACCTTGTGACCGTTTTCGTACTCGATGTAATTGGGCGCAACCTTGGAACAGATATCCATACATTCCGAACAACGGGTATGAAACTTGCAGCCCGAAGGCGGATTCGCGGGTGACGGAATGTCGCCTTTTAGTATGATACGGTTCATTTTGACGGTCGGGTCGGGCACGGGCACAGCCGAGAACAGAGCTTTTGTATAAGGATGCATAGGATTTGAAAAAATCTTTTCCTTCGGTCCGTACTCCACCATGCTGCCCAGATACATGACGCCTACATAATCGCTTATATGCTCCACGACGGACAAGTCGTGCGAAATAAATATATAAGTGAGATTCATGTCGCGCTGCAAATCTTCCAGCAGATTTATTATCTGCGCCTGAATGGACACGTCGAGCGCCGAAACAGGCTCGTCGCAGATGACAAGACGGGGCTTTAAGGCAAGCGCGCGCGCAATACAGATACGCTGGCGCTGACCGCCGCTGAACTCGTGCGGATATCTTTCAAAGTAGTGAGTCTGCAAACCGCACTTCTTCATCGTGTCGAGAATGTGCTGCCTATACTGCTCTCTTGGCACAATGTTGTGCTCTCTGACCGCTTCTCCTATGATTTCGCCGACCGGCATACGGGGCGAAAGACTGGAATACGGGTCCTGGAAAATCATCTGAATCTGAGGACGCAACGCGCGCAGCTCTTTGGGTTTTAGCTTGCTTATGTCTTTTCCGTCAAAAATAACCTGACCGTCGGTGACGCTGTGCAGACGCAGAATTGTGCGCCCCATAGTCGTCTTGCCGCATCCGGACTCGCCGACTATACCTATCGTTTTGCCGGCTTCAACGGTGAACGAAACGTCGTCGACAGCGCGTACGTAAGACAGAGGTCTGCCGAAAAAGTCCGTTTTAAGCGGAAAATATTTTTTGAGATTTCTTACAACTAGCAGCTTTCCCTTTTCCTCATCTGTCAGGCACAGGTCGTCGGAGGCAGGGCCGCTTTCGGCGGCGACCGCAACATTTTCTTCATTCTCAACAGCGTCGTTGAGGGCTTGATTTTTCTTTTCTTCCATAATCTTACTCACCCTCCTTTTTGTTCTCGTTGTAGAGATAGCACGAAACGCTGTGCGTAGGCGTAACCTGTATCATGGGAGGATATTCGCCGTTGCACTTGCCTATGCACTTGTCGCACCTGTCTTTAAAATAACAATAGGACGGCATATTGACAGGGTTAGGCACCTGTCCGGGAATATTGTAAAGCCTTTCCACTTTTTTGTTTACGGCAGGCTTGCTCTTTTGCAGTCCCATAGTGTAAGGATGCAAAGGATTTTGGAAAATTTCCAGAGCGGTGCCGCGTTCAATCACCTTGCCGGCATACATGACAACTACGTAATCCGCCATTTCGGCAATAACGCCCAAGTCGTGAGTTATCAGCATGATGCTGCCGTTTATTTTGTTCTTGATTTCGCGCAGCAGGTCGAGAATCTGAGCCTGAATAGTGACGTCCAAAGCCGTCGTAGGCTCGTCCGCGATGATAAGCTCGGGATTGCAGATAAGCGCCATGGCTATCATAACGCGCTGCCGCATACCGCCGCTGAGCTCGTGCGGATAACGCTTGTAAATGTTTTCCGGCATGGCTATGCCGACAAGCTCAAGCATTTCTATGCTGCGCTTTTTGGCGTATTCCTTCGTCGCGCCTTCAACGTGCAGCAGAGTCACCTCGTCAAGCTGATTTCCGATTGTGAAAACGGGATTTAAGCTTGTCATAGGCTCTTGGAAAATCATGGCGACCAAATTGCCCCTGATACGGTGCATTTCGTATTTGGGCATTTTGGCTATGTCGAAAACCTTGCGCTCGGTTTTGTACTGAGGAACGCCGAACTCGTTTGTTTCAATCACGGGCTTTCCCTTTTCGTCAAAAACCTGATTTCCGTTTTCATCCAGCTTGTAAATGGGAATCTTGTTGCGTTTTTCGTCGTAAGAATAATCCGTTCCTTCAAAACGAATGGAGCCGGAAACAATTTGCCCCTGAGGCGCCTGAACAAGCTGCATAAGCGAAAGCGAAGTCACGCTCTTGCCGCAGCCCGATTCGCCGACAACGCCGACGATTTTCCCTTTGGGTATATTGAAGGAAACGCCGTCAACCGCCTTGACCACACCCACGTCCGTAAAGAAGTAGGTGTGAAGGTCGTCAAACTCAACGACATTCTGCGGGTCTTTCATTTCCGTGAGATACTCGCTCTCGGGCACGTTTTTTCTGCGTTTTTTCTTTTCAAACTCCAAAGTAATTTTGAGGTTCTCTTTGGATATGCGGCGGGATTCCTTGGCGGAAATGTAATGCTTGCTGACTTCCTCGTCCTTTTTGAACAGCTTACGCACCCTGTTCCAGGTCTTTTTGAAGAAGTTTTCTTCCTGCTCAGTCTGTTCGCCCGCCTTTTCTACCTTTTCCTCCGCGGTCTCAGTTACTTCCAGATTATTTTTATTTTTCTTTTCATCCATAACCGTTACCTCTTCATTTTCGGGTCAAAAGCGTCGCGCAAGCCGTCGCCTACAAAGTTGAAGCCAAGCACAGCGAGTATGATACAGATTCCGGGCGGAATCCATTGATACGCAATCTGATAAACCTCGCTTTCCATATCCTTGATGGCATTTATCATTGTTCCCCAGGAAGCGTAAGGCTCCTGAACGCCGAGTCCCAGATAGCTGAGAGTGGCTTCCGAAATAATAATTCCGCCCAGTCCCATCGTCATGGAAACAATAAGCTGCGGCATGACGTTGGGAATCAGATGCTTGAATATTTTTCTTGACGTGGACAGCCCCGTCGCCTCCGCCGCAATCATGTACTCCTGCTCTCTCAACATGAGTATCTGACCGCGCACCAAACGGGCAATGCCCGACCAGCCGAAAATCGTCAGAACAAGCATCAGCCAGTAAATACGCGACATGCCGTTTATTTCATAAGCGTCGAGCAAGGTACCGGCAATCAGCATAATCGGAAATGTGGGGACGCACATAAATATATCCACTATACGCATGATGAGCTGGTCAACCCATTTCCCGAAATAGCCGGCAATCCCGCCAAGCACAATTCCGATAATGCCTTCCAACAAAATAACGACAAAGCCCAGCGTCATGGATATTCTTCCTCCCCAGAACGTTCTGGTCAGCACGTCGCGACCTTTGCCGTCGGTGCCCAGCCAATGTTTGGAGCTGGGGGGGTCGTTTATGTTCTGTGTTGGAATGTCCTCAAGAATCAGATAGTAGTCTCCGTCGGAAACATAATTAAAGGAATATTTTATATTTCCGGGATTCTGGTCTATTTCGCTGTAATGATAACCCGTAAACCACGGTCCGACAAAACTCAATACGTAAAGCGCGATAAGTATTACCAAACCGACAACCGACAGTCTGGAACGGAAAAATCTTTTTGCCACAAGTCTGCCCGGTGACATGATTTTTGCCTTGTCGGAAAGAAACTCTCTCTCCTCCTCCATCTGTTCATTCAATGTGGCGTTTTCGGAGGTTTCCTGAACTAAATTCTTATCTTTTTCTTCCATTTCAATCCTCCTATTTTCCAATCTTGACGCGGGGGTCAACCAGACCGTATGCCAAGTCGGAAAGCAACACGCCCAAAACGGTCATAATGGAAATAAACATATTGTAAGACATTGTAAACGGTATGTCGCCGTCAATCATAGCTCTGTAAGCCTTGTTTCCGATACCGTCCAAATTGAACACCTGCTCCGTAATCATAGCGCCGCCGAACAATCCGGGAAGAGTACCCGCAAGCATTGTGACCAACGGAATCATTGTATTTCTGAAAGCATGCTTGTAGACGACCTTCTTTTCGGACAGACCTTTGGCTCTCGCAGTTCTTATGTAGTCGGAATTTAAAACCTCGAGCATATTGGTTCTCGTATGTCTCATAAGTCCGCCGACCGAAAGAATGGTCAAAACAAACATAGGAAGTATCAAGTGATAAATCAAATCCACGAATTTGGCAAAACCGGTAAGAGTCTGAGTCGTATCTTTCAAACCGCTCGAAGGCAGAATTTCAAGACCGCCGTAGCCCTTGCCGAAAATGGTCAGCAAAAATTTGCCGAAAAAGAACGCGGGCAACGATATACCGATGATAACGAGAACGGTAACCGTATAGTCAACGACTCCGTACTGGTGAGTAGCGGCAGTCACTCCCAAAGGAATTGCAATAATAAATTGGAATACCAACGAAACGGCGGAGATGCCGAAGGATATCCACATAAACTGACCGATAACGTCGGCGACGGGACGGGCGTAAACAAAGGAATCTCCCCAGTTTCCGGTCACAAAGTTCCCCAGCCAATTGATGTAACCCTCTGCCCACGTACCGTTCAGTCCGTACGCTTCATAAAGGGCGTCAATCATTTCCTGAGTGACCTCGCTTCCTCCCGCAACAATATTCTGTATCTGCTTGCTTACGAAATCGTCGGGCATGAGCCTGATTAAAATGTAAAGTATAATTGAAATACCCAACAAAATCAATATTGAAAGCAGCAATCTTTTGACTATGTATTTGAACATATATGCTCCTTAATTTTACGTGGGGGAGGGCAGGTATCCCTCCCCCGCATAATTTTTATAAATCAGGCATCGTTCAGTCTTGATTTACAAAACTTACTTCCCAGACTCTGCTCATAGGGTCCTGATAAGGAGTGACCTGCTGTACGGAATTAGGGTCTTCGGAGGTAAGCAAAGTGTCTGCGTCTATAACATTTTTGTTGAAAACATACAGATTCTTTCTCTGATATGTCGGTATTTCAACGCAAAGCTCCATTACCTGTTCGAGCGCCATCTCGTAAATAACAGCTCTCGCATTCTGTTCGAGCATTGTACGAGCTTCTTCTATATAATCCGAAAGCGTATCGATAACTCCTCTTTCAAACGAGAACAAATTGGCATTTGAATCGTTAAGAATTTCTCTGTACCCCCAGTTCCAAACGCTTGTTGCTTTGGAATCCTTGTGCCAAACCTGATACATATCGGGGTCGACCGTGGAGCTCCACGCCGCCGCCCACACTTGCAGACTGCCCGTAGCCAGCTTTCTCAAAGCGGAGATATCCGTTTTGACGGTGATATCGGTGCCGAAGTTGTTGTTGAGTATTTCAGCCGCGTTGTAAAGCACCTGATAAGCGGGGTGGTCCTGAGTGTCGCCGGATATAGTAAAGGTCAGTTTGAGCGGTTTTCCGCCGTAGTAATACGTGTCTCCGTCTGTCGTAAGATAATTGTCGGCAACAGCCAAATCGAGTTCAGACTTTATCTTGCTCTTAGTCTCCGTCTTATCGTAAGGATAATAAGCTTCCGTCAATCCCTCTGGATAAGCCCAGCTCACGGACGACATACCGCGGTAAATAATGCTTGCAAGTCCGCCGGGATAATAGTTGAGGAACAGGTCAAGGTCTATCGCATGAGCTATCGCTCTTCTTACATGGACGTTTTCCAATCCTTTTTGTCCGGCGTTAATACCGATGTAGCCGTAACCGAGATTGTCGACGGTGATATAGTCAAATTCTTTTCTGACCTTTTTGTTTGTGTTAAGGTCGTTTATCGTATCCTGTTTTGCGGAAGGAGCGGCATAATGCATACTGCCCGCCAGCAATGAAGAATACATTTTCATGGAGTTGATTACATAGTAGTGATAGCGTTTAATTTTCGCGTTGTTGGACTTTGCGTCCTCTTCGGAACAAGTGACATAAGCAAACTCGTCGGGCTTGGACATATCTCTCTTCTTGTATATTTCCGTCTGAGTCGCAGGGTCCCAACCGCTGAACAGAGTATAGAAATACTCGTTTCTCACAAAGTAAACGGATGAGCCGGTGTAGAAGTCCTCATATTTGAGAGCGGAACCGGTAACCGTACCCGCGGCATTGGACGCCTGATAAACGCCTGCACCGACAGGTATGGTGATTTTTCTCATGTCAGCCATAAAGTTGACGTCTCCCATTTTGACGCCGAAATTGGTCAGTCCGTCCCACTCGTTGATTTGCTCCTGTTGCGAATAGATATGCATGGGCATGGGAGAAATGGAGAAGTTGTACACCGCCTTGGGGTCAACCTCGTTTATACGGATTTTTATAACCTCGTAACCGCTGACGACGTTTCCGTTTGCATCGTACTCAGCCAATGGATAAGTGGTGGTGACGCCGTTGTCGTTGGTGATTGTTATCGTCTTTGCTTCCTTGTTGAGTATTTCGGAATCGGGAAGCATATCGGTATCGAGATAAACGGAAGCGGGGTCGTCGGCAAGCCACTGCTTGTTCCAGGTTATGCCTTTGATGTTGGGCACATTGCCTTTGTTTGCATCCAGATAGAACGTGTAAGCCTCAGCCTTGAACTGCTCCAAAACAGTCATGGCGGTCGCCCACTCGGTGACTATGCTTTCAAACTCGACCGGCATTTTGTTTGTGAAAACCATACGGATGGCTTCGTCTTTTCTATCGTCGGTCCAATCTCTGTACTGGTGATCCTTAGAAGGTCTCCACTGTCCCTGATCGTTCAGTTCGTCCTGAATAAATCCTTCCGCATAGAGGAACATTTGAGTGTCGTTGAGTATGAGGTCGCGGAGGTCGTCTGTATCCCAGGCGCCCATATTGTTGCTGTAATCCGTCTCCAATTCCTCATAGAAAGTCTGAGCGACATATTCGTAGTCGGCAGCGAGATCCAGACCTTTTTCATACTCGGTGTCTTCGGTAGCAGGATACTGCTCTCTGATTTTGTCACGCATGGCGCTTTTAAGGCTATAATGTCTGACGCCGTCCGCGTCCACAGTAACGGTCATTTCGTCTTTCAGACCCGCTGCGGTAAGGTTGTCGTTATAGTCGTTCAGTTTTATATCTTTGTATGCTTCAACAAGGGCGCTGCGTCTTTGAACGGCAGATTGCATCATCTGATTGTCGAGGTTTTCCTGAGCATTTTCGTCCTCGGTCTGGGTTCTGTATGCTTGGAGACCGATAATATCAGTCGAATACATCGTGCTGGAACCTATGTAAGAAGTATCCAGATAAACGTAATAGGTGAACAGAACGTCTTTCATGGTCAAAGGCGTTCCGTCGCTGAACTTGACCTTGTTTTTAAGCACGAAATAATAATCCGTGTAGGTTACGCCGTCCTGAACAGTAGTCGAATTGGGATTGTTGGGGTCGTAAGTAACTTTCGACATGAAGTCCAACGCCACGCTGGGATATTCGGGTCCGCAAACGATTTTAGCGTTTTTGTCCATGCTTATCATGCTGGCGGCAACCGTACCGGCAACCGTGGTGTCGTTTCCCGACGTTGCGAAGAAACTGTTGAAAACGCCGTCCGGCTCTTCAAGTCCGACAACCAGCTGGTCTTTTTCATTATCATATGTTTTCTTCTTGCAAGCCGCAAAGAGAGGAAGCACCATGATAAGCGCAAGAATCACAGCCAAAAGTCTTGTGAGTCTGAGTTTTTTCATTTTGAAACCTCCGTTTTGAAATTTATTCTAAAAGCTCAACGCTTAAAGTTTAAGTTTTACTCTGACGATTGTCGGTTACGTCTATATCGAAATTGCATCCTTCCACAACCGTCGCTTCGTCTTTCTGTCCGAACCACACGTCACTGTTTATCAATTCCCTGATACCGTTGTTGCCCTCGGTGTTCTCAATGGTGAGCGTGCCGCTTAACGTGACGTTTTTGAGCGTAGAGTTTATTATATTTCCCGCAAGGAAACCGAACCTTATGCTCTCATTGCTGCCCGAAGGCAAAGCTATATTCATGTTCATGCCCTCAAAAGTCACATCCTCAATCGTCGCTCCGTCCAGAACTCCGAAAAATCCTATAAACAGAGTGCTCTGACGCTGATAAACGGGCTGTAAAGGCTCTTTGAATATAATTTTGTGACCGTTGCCCTTTATCGTGCCGGTAAATCTGAGCGAAGGATTGAAAACAGTGCAATCGTCACGCTCCATATCGTTGTTGATATACAAATTCTCCGTCTTGAGAGTGACGTCGTCCACAAGATAATAATTTCCGTTGCCAAGCGACACTTTCGATTCGGAATCAAGAATAGTCCAGGTTCCTTCAAGATACTTGCAGTAAATTCTGTATACCACGTTGCTCATATCTTCCGAAAGGTCGGATTCGGTGGTGACCGGGTGAGCAAGGCTTCCCAAGTCAAGCTCCTGCGTCAACGCCTCGTCGGCATAGAAAGGCTGTTCGGAATTGAAGCCGCTGAGCAGCGTCTTGCCGGTGAACTTGTTTTTCATTCCGGTGTAATCGCTTTGAGACACTTCTCCGCATATAAACTCCGTTCCGTCAATTCCTTTGTACAGGCTTTTGACTTCCACCCAGGTTTTGACCGCCTCGCCGCCTTCTTCGGGAGCGATGAAATCATAATATCCGAAAGAAAAGCTGCGCAGCATTCTCCATCTTGCAACGAGCGTTACGTCTTCCGTCACCGTGTCGGTGTTGAAGTCCCATATTTCCCAGCTGTCGATGTCGGCAACGTCGCTGTCCGCCGAGGGTTTGATATACCAGCCGATAACTTCGTAACCTACCCTTGTGGGAAACCACGCGGAGGGAAGCTCATTGATTTTCGTACCGCTCTTGCAGTAATACTTTACATATTCGTAATGATTCACACTGCCGCCGTTGAATTCAAGAGTAACCACGCGGTCATACCCTTCGCCGAGAACACTTTCCTCCATTTGCACGTGGTCGCGAAGCTTGCAACCCGCAAACAGCAGGCAAACGCCTATAAGCAGAATAACAATTAGAAATTTTTTGCTTTTCATCTATTTCTCCTCTTCCCGCCGCAGGACTTTGAGTCCTGCGGGGGAGAAATTCCAAAGCACAGTTTAAGTTCAGGAAAGTTTATTCTTCTTTCTTGTCCTCAACTTCTTTTGCCTCTGCGCAAACGGCTTTGTTCTTCCTGACAATGTCGAACACGACGTAAGCCACGAAACCAAGCGCAATCACGCCGGCAACGATTGCAAGTACGATAACCGTGGTTTTCAGCTTTTTGATGGTCTCGTCCTTTTCGTCTACAACGGGAGTCTCGGGGTCGGTAGGCTCGCCTGGATTCGTAGAACTTGCTTTAAGTTCCTTAATCCTCTCTTCGGCGGCAACCAAAGTGTTGTATGCCGAAGCAATCATCGACCTCTGCTCTGCGGTGGGTATCGCGTTGTAAGCCGCTCTCGCCGCCACGACCGCCGTCTCGTCTTTGAGTGTCATGTTTCTGACGCCGGGGAGAGCGTTTATCAACTCTTCCGCAAAAACGGTTTCGTCGGCTTTTGCATTCGCACCTTTAATAATATAGTCAAAATACACATCTGTCAACCAATTATCATAGCCAACTCCGTTTTCGGGTACGATTGCCACGATATCTTCGGCAACTCCCAGCTGTCCGCCGAGATTGTAGTACAGATACCAGACGGCTTCATACGCCATATTGTAGTAAACGATGTTTTCTCCGGGTTGGAAAATATCTCCGACGTTGTTTGACGCCTTTGTAGCGTCGTTGGTCTTGATACCTTCAAGCTCGGGCATGAGATACGACCTGAACTCTATGGTCTTGAGCTTTTCGCAATCATAGAAAGCAGAGTCGCCTATGGTTTTGAGTGTTCTGGGCAGCACGAGAACTTCGAGATAATCGCTTCCCGCGCCTGCGCCGGTGCCTATTCTCACAGTGTTGTCGAGAACGGTGTAAACCCTGTCCTCCTTCTGTGCGGGATAGGAAAGCAGCTGATATCCTCCGTTGGGCAGCGTGCCGTAAAGTACGCCGTCTTCCACAAAGTATCCGGAGCCGAGATTGAAGCTGTCGGTCGTCTTGCCATTGACGGTTCTGGTAAACTCGTGCAGGTTTTTGGCATGAGCGAACACGCCGTCGCCTATCGACTCAATTTCTTTCTGAGTGAAAGTAAAGCTTTCGAGACCGGTTCCGTTGAACGCTCCGACGCCGAAACGAACAACATTGGGCAAGTCGACTGAGGTGAGAGCTTCCGTTCCCAAGAACGCGCCGTCAGGCACTTCTTCAATAAGAGGAACATGGATTTTCGTAGCGCTTTCCGCTTCGTAGAAGCACATTTCGCCGATTTGCGTGCACTCGGGAGCATTGATTTCCTTGACGCTCATGCAATACATAAACACAGCGTCGCCCATGGAAACAACTCTCTCGCAGTTAATCGTTTCAAGGCTGCCCGACAAATAGAACGCGCCGTTATTCAAAACAACGTCTATTTCGGAATCCGTAGGCAGCGTAACCTCTTTCAAAGAGCTGAGGATTACGTTCCACTGATTTCCGCTGCTGTCGGTTGCGGTGGCAAGCAATCCGGAGAATGCCATTTCACCGACTTCCTCCACCTTGGGCATATTGACCTTTTCAACCCATATCGCATATTCGAAAGCGCCGGCTTCCACAATACGCAAGTTGGGCATATCAAGCTCCGTCAGACCTGCGCCGGGATAAGTGTCCGTCAGATTGACCGAACCTATGTTGTTGAAGAACGCGCCTTCTCTGATTATCTCTACGTTATCGAGATTAATCTCGGTCAAAGTGACGCAATAAGCAAAAGCGTATTTGTTGATTTCTTTGAGTTCCGAACCCAACGTCACGTCTTCCAGCGACGTCTGTCCGAAGAAAGCGTAATCGCCAAGTTCTTCAACGGAAGAGAGGTCAATCTCTGTCAGGGAGCCGCCGGTCACCTGACCGTTGTAGTTGGTGGAAAACGCATTTGCGCCTATTTTCTTGACGCCGGACAGGTCGATATTTTCAAGCGACAGATTCATTCCGAAGCAGGATTCGGGGATTTCCGTGAGATTGCCGAGCTCAACCGTTCCTCTGCCCAGATTGCTGCACAGGTAGAAAGCGCCTACTCCGAGCGTAACGTCATTGCCGAGTTCGAGCGAGAAAACTCCCTCGCATACAGCAAACGCTTCCTGTCCGATAACGGCATTGTCGCCTATCGTAATTTTATTGGGACCGCTCACAATCTGACCTTGGCTGTTGCTTTGCACGCAGTTGTAGTAAGCGCGCGCGCCGACCTCAACGCCTGCGGGGATGTTGATTTCAAACAGATTGTAACAGACTCCGAAAGCTCCTTCGCCGATTCTCTTAAGAGTTTCGGGGAAAATGATTTCAGTCAAGCCGGTGCAACCGTAGAAAGCGTAGTCGCCGATAACTTCAATTGAGGTGTTGCTCAAATCAAGGTCGCCTATCTCGGTTCTGCCGCTAAAAATGCCGCGTCCGAGCGATTTTAACGTAGAAGCAAAGGTGTAGCCGTTGTAGCTAACTCCCGGCGCCATCATGACGATTTCCGTCCGGTCGGCATTGTAAACAACCGCCTTGTCGTCGGAAAGCACGAGATTGGCGTTTCCGCTTGCCACGTTGAAGGATTTGAGCCTGCTTGCTCCCGCAAACACGCTCACGCCGATTTTTTCAAGCGTCGCGTCCGCCGTGAAGGACACTTTGGAAAGATTGGAACAGCCGTTGAACGCGCTGTCGCCGATTTCCGTAACCGCGCCCGTAAAGTTGACTTCGGACAGTCTCGAACAGCCGTAGAAAGCCATTGCGGGAATCTTGCTCTGAGGAATGGTAACACGCGTAAGCGAAGTGTTTCTGAACATTCCCTCTCCCATAGCCGTGTTGACGCTCATCTCGACAGAGGTCAGAGAGCTGCAACCGCCGAACGCGTTGGTTCCGACCGCCGCAAGGTAAGGGATATTGACCGTCTTGATTGCCACACAGCCCTCGAACACGCTGTCGCCCAGCCAGCTTATCGAGCTGAAATCGACATCTGTCAGGCGTTTGCAGTTCATAAACGCTCTGCTGAAAATCTGTCTCTTATACACATCTCCGAGCCCACGAGACTACG
>ERZ1026931.390-NODE-390-length-19796-cov-6.841801_pt1 | contig 19796 bp, 17 predicted proteins | sample MGYA00519253_ERZ1026931 | MGnify/ENA primary metagenome ERZ1026931 (study PRJEB26926, sample SAMN06164831) | human gut metagenome | biome: ENVO:00009003; feature: ENVO:2100002; material: ENVO:00002003 | host: Homo sapiens | place: USA | collected 2012 ... | reverse complement strand
TTCATCAAGCGTTTCAAATCCAAGTCGTTTCATTTCTTCTTTTGCTTTTCTAAACTCGGAAACATTTTCCGACGGCAATTCAGGAAACACTTTTTCAATAGGTTCGTCTTTTAATGAAATCGACGGAGTTTCTTCTGTCTTATCTTCGACTGTTTCGTCCCATGATTCATAAACAGTAGGAAATCTTTTTTCTTTTGAATCGTCAGGATTTTCAACTTCTGAAAACGAAAACAATTTTTGCATAGTATCCATTGAGTCTGTGTCGGATTGAGTTTTCGGCACCGGCTTTCCATTGAATACGTTTGTCAAGGTATCCGCAACGGCAAGTTTCGATGAATAGTTCAAATGGCTGTAAATATCTGCCGTTGTGCTGAATGTGCTGTGTCCAAGCCATTCCTGAACGGCTTTCATACTTACGCCGCACGCAATCAATATACTTGCACAACTATGCCGTAATTCGTGCAAGCGAATTAGCGGCAAATTATTGCGCAATAAAAAGGTCCTAAAATGAGTTGTCAACGTATCCGGACGGACGATTTTACCCACGTCGTCAACGCATACGTATCCTAAATATTCTCTCGAATAATAAGAACCATAACGCTCTATATTGCGTTCCTGCTCACTTTTTACTTTGAGCAATATCTCTTTAACCATAGGTAAAAGCGGTAACGTTCGCATACTCGATTGATTTTTCATTTTGTCTTTTTTTACAATTGTTCTTTTCCCGTTTACTTCACATTGAACGACAGCGTGTTCCAAAGTAATTGTGTCACGTTCAAAATCGACAGATTCCCAACGCAACCCACAGACTTCACTACGCCGCAACCCATAAATTGCAGTAAGTTTGTAGATAAATTCATACGGATCGCCTTGAAGTTTTTTGAATAGTTCCGACATTTGCTCAATTGTATAAAATTTCGCTTTGTATTTCGGGGATTTCGGGCGCTCTATTTTATCAGCTGGATTTGTCTTGATATAATCTGCACGATAGGCGATATGTAAAGCCCTATGTATAATTGTATGACAATGATGGCATTCCTGAATGCTCTTTCCGTTCTTTTGTAAAAAAGAGTAAAAGTCCTGTATGTCACGCGGTTTCAAATTGCAAAGACGGATATGTTTTTCTTTGAAATACTCGGCAATTGATTTTACTCTGCGCTTATATACGGCATAAGTTGTAATTTGCAAATTAGGTTTTGCCATTTCTAACCAGTCCCACAAATAATCTGAAAACAGCGGACTGTTTATACTTTCTTCCTCGCTTAACTCGTTATTAGAGACAGATTCTCTTGTTCTATCGGCTTTTTTCTGTACGGTTGGCAATATTCCTTGCTCGAACTGTGCGACGATTTCTCTCATCATATCGGTAGCGGCGCGCTTGTTGTTCCGTTCGTCAAGACCGGTGGCGATCCACTTGTTTTTATATTTGCCGTTTTCGTCCTTGTAAGAGATAACAACATAATACTTGCCACCTTTAACCGCTAATCTGCCTGTCATTTTTACCCTCCGCGCAAACGAAAGCGATGACGCTTTTTTTGGCTATAATATATTTACTCCCGACCTTTTTAGCCGGCAAAACTCCGCTACGTAAAAGGCGATAAGCAAACGACGTGCTTATTCTCAACATATCCGAAACCTGCTCGACGCTCACAACGTCGGGGTAGTCCTTAAACATTTCATTCATAAGCAAAAGCCCTCCTGCAAGGGTATGTATATTTGTTCCTGTAAATTTTCGATAAGTTCGTCTATAATGTATTCAAAATCGCTTTTATCGACGTTGGCAAGATTTCCGTATCCATCCAAACGATAAATATCCGCATCATACGTGTCGCCTATAAAAAACCTTAACCGACTGAGATCCGTCGCATTTTCTTTAACGATATACTCCAAAATATCTTCGGTAACGAAATCGTAGTCGGTAATTGTGTCCGTTAGGCTGGTTCCGTGCTTATTATCAAATTCGGCACACTTGTTCCAAAGTTTACTATACGTGTCGTTGTGGTCGTAACCCAAACCGCACTTAAACTCGCTTAAATCGTCCATAAAAGCCAGTTTCTCAAAATCTTCGTCATTTGAAACATAAAACTCGCCATAATGAAATACGGCAACGGCGTCGGTATCGATTCGAATATTCCGTCCTTTTTGGTCAATAAAAACTACGGGGCTTTCGGACAGATTTTTTATGTAAACATAATCGGAAAACCACTTGTCGAAGTAATCGTGTTTCATATCTAAAAAACTTTTCGGGGGATTATAAAACAATTCTTCTTTGTATCCGAAATATCTATCGTTGAATTGCTCCACTATCGAAATATAATCTTCGACGGTATCGGCAAGGGCAAGGTCTCCGAATACTTCTTCACCGTATCCGCCGTTGCTTAAATACATATCGCCGTTAAATTCTCTCGAACTTAAAATATTCCCTTCCGGCGTTATTATGGCAATTTGTCCTCTCGTCAAAATAATCCTCCTTTACATTTGACTTTGTTCTTCGCGGAATCTGCGGTAAAGTCCGCCGTCTTCATTTCGTACGTTTTCTGCAAAAAAAGATAGCGCGTGACTGTAATCGCTGTCTTCATCATATAGCAAACAGTAGCACCCTTCGTCGCGTTCTACGGTAATACCGAAAGACGTAAGAATTCCTTTCAGATAAAAAGCGTAGGTTTCTATCCGTCCGTCTCTGCTTTCATAGTGTTCTTTCGGTACAACTTCCGAATAGTTACAAAGCGTACCGTCCCTAAGAGAAGATTGCAGATAATCGGCGGTTTCCTTTGCGTCGTATTGAGTAAGAATATCGCGTAAAATACGCGCGGCGTCATCAGTCGTTTCCGTTGACAGCCGTTCGGCAACGGTACGCAAATCAGGGGATAAGTCATCGTATAAGTCGATTATTCGCTTATCTATATACTGTTCCTGTTTCCTGTCGGGCGCGACGAAAATCTTGACGGTATCGAAATCGAAAACGTTGGCGGCGTGCGGCACGGCTCTTGGGTGTCGGGTATAGTAGAGCGGAATGTCGTTTTCGAGCAAAGAACCGAAAAAATCCCGCATTGTTTTGTTCGGCACTTCTTCTATGATTAAATTTTTAGGTTTCGTCATTTTTACAATCCTCCCGCAAAACGGCGAACATGGGTAGTTCACAAAGCAGTTCAAACGGCGTTTTATAACGCTTTCCAAATACCTTATGTTCCCATTCCACGCCGTAAAGCTGCCCGAACACAGCCATAAGCACCGTTACGACGATACTGTTTCCCGCCTGACTGTAAATATCCGTTTCGGAAACATAAACAATACGTTCTTTCTTGCCTGTACTTTCATTTTTACGATAATAATACCTGCTTTTATAATAGTCTTTATCTTCAAAGCCCATAAAACGCAAGGCTTCGAGCGGCGTAAGGTGCCGTATGTTTTTTTCATGCGAAGAATGTTCGTCCAAAATATAATTGCCTTGTTTTGTGGTAAGGCAATCGAATATTCCTTCGGTGCATAAAACTTCGTTGCATTGCTTATATATCGCCCCTTTAATTTTTCCGAGCGGCATAATTCTGAACGTGTCCGAAAAATAGCGATTATACGGTTCTACGTCGTCGAGCGTTTTTGTGTAATATTTGTCCTTTACCTTGTGTTCGAGTAAATCTTTAATGCGGACGCCCGAATCGTAACCGTGCGGGTATTCGAAATCGATTTTCAAATCCTTGCGAACGGCAACGAGAATAAGCCTTGTACGGTTTTGCGGAACGTTAAAATATTTTGCGTTGAGAATATCCGCGTTCAGTCTGTAACCGAGTCCCGAAAGCGTGTGACAAAACTTCCTGTAAGTATGGATGTGTTTTATCGAAATAACGGCGGCAACGTTTTCCCAAACGACGATTTTCGGCTTTGAAAGTGCTATGAGTTTTATGTAATACCACATCAGGCTGGAACGCGTGCCGGAACCTTCTTCGCCACCCTTGCCGAGTCCTGCGTTGGAAAAATCCTGACACGGCGTTCCGCCTACAAGCAAATCAAGATCCTGCGGAATAGGTTTTTGGTTTATGTTTTCGAGATTGCCGAAATTTTTATTCGTCGATTCTTTATGTATTGCGCAATAGGCTTTTATAGCCGGAATGTCTATCTCGCTGAAAAAAGACAACTCGTATGGTATTCCGAGCATTTTAAGAGCCTTTTCGGGCGCGCCTATGCCGGAACATACCGTGGCGACTTTCAACACTTGTTTTATCCTCCTTTACATTTCCGTTCCCGTAGTTAGTCGAACCACCCTTTGACGTGACGTATAAGCCGATTTAAGGGCGTTTAGGGCGTTTTCTATCGTTATTTGTCCGTAAGTGGACGAACCGCGTTTCGTGTCCCATTTAGAACGATACAGTCCTGAAGAACGAAATATGCGGTCTATCTGCGAAGCGTCCTGCGTCCACCATGCAAGAATGGAACAAAGGGCAAAATCCGCCGAACTATGACTTACTGAGCCGTCAAAGTTTCCGTTATACAGTTTGTTAAACCGCTCGGCAATTCGGCTGTCGCGTATTTTTTCCAACAACTCGGAATCCGTGTGCGTGCAATCGGAACGAACGATAATCGCTTCTGCCTTTTTTCCGACGTATTCTTCGTTGACCTTCAAGAGAACGTCCGAGTAATCCTTAATTTTTGTCGTGTCTGACAATAAATTTCCCGTCATACACATAAAACGGTATCTCGAATACATTTCAACTCCGCGTTTATCGTTTTTCTTCATTGCGTCGGCTGGCAGAGTGCCGCGAACGAGAATATGGATACCCGTGCCGCTTAATGACGTTTCGGCATAGGTGTCAGAGAAAATTTGCAGCAATTCCTGCGCGTCGGTAGTCAGAACGGCGCCCGTGTCTTTATCAACGGCGTGGTCAAGGTCGATAAACGTTATGCCTTCGCCGAGAGCAAAAACAAGACCGCCGTAACGGTTTCTTTCGCAGTATCTTTTTGCCGTTTCAAAGTCTGTCCACGTGTCCGGCTCGTTGCTTTTGGCAAACTTGCTCGTTACGGGACTGATGATTATTTTTTGATACTTATTTTTGTTTTTATCGTAATAACTTCGGTAAACGCACCATTGTTTAAGCGTTTTCAGTTCTTGCGGTATGTTTGAATAAATCATAGTCCTCCTAAAAACCCATAAAGCCGAAAGCAACGGTAACAGCGGCAACGTAAAATCTTTTGTCTTTGAAATAATCAAGGTCGGCGTCTGCCGTCCGTTCCCGTTCAACTCCGAAAGCATACGCAACGTTATGCGCCGCCCATTCTCCCGACATATCGGACAATGAAATCTTTATTCCTTGCATTGACAGGCGACGGCGGATAAAACAAAGAATTTCAATTCGTTCTTTTTTTGTAAAGCAGTAAGATTTTTCTATTTTTACCGCGCTTTTGCCGAACGTGATTTTTGCCGTGTTGCCGTTGCTTGTTGTATAGACGACAGTATTGCCTATGTGATCGCACTCAGTAACTGTTCCGACTTTTACGGAGTTGATAGCGGACAGAGTTATAAGGTTGCAGATAAGAGCCGTTACCGATAAAATAAGACAGATAACGGCAATGATTAAACAAGTCTTTCGTATCGTAAACACCTCGCTTTACATTTCAAGTTGGTATCTGTGCGACGTGTCGTATAGCACGACGTATTCGTTGATAATGCCGAGTGCCTCTTTATAATTGTCGCAGGCTTTAACGCGTTCGTAGAGTTCTTCGTAGTCGGAAAGTCTGTCTTTCTTTTGCAATTCTTTTTTTACAACGCCGAGAACATAGAAAACGTTCCCGTTTTCACCGCTCAAATCGATGAAAATAAGCGATTGTTCGCGGATTCGTTCTTTTTCCTGTTGTTTGCGTAAGATTTCGAGTTCTTCTTCGGATACGTCGTCTTCGACGTCGAAAACGGGACCGCAATCACAGGACAAAAGTTGTCCGCCGCAAGCAGGGCAACGCTCTATGTCGCATTGCGGTAAATGCTGTTGTCCGTAACGAAGTCCACAATCACCGCAACAGGCGTCTTTATCGTTTTCATACCAGTCGCCGTGATCGCCGATTTTGATAGGATTGTATAATTTGCCTTTTATAAGCAGTTTCGACATGTTTCAGTTCTCCTTATAAACGGAAGCAAGCCGCTTGCGACTTGCTTCCCAGTAAGTTTTATTGATTTCAAAGCCTATAAATTTTCTGTCTGTTTCGACGCACGCCGCAGCCGTCGTTCCGCTGCCCATAAAGGGATCAAGTACGAGATCTCCCGATTTGGAACTGTTTTCCACGAGATTGCGGATAATAGACAGCGGTTTTACCGTAGGATGACCGTATAACCGTTTATCTTTTGCGTTTATGGGTAATTCGTAAACGGTAGTTGCGCTGTGATATGTTTTCGGCTGACAATATGCGCCCCGTCTGAAATACAGACAATACTCTTTATCCGAGAGATATTTATTGCAAAACAGCGGCGTAGCGTTGGTTTTATGCCATACGATAATATCCATTTTGCATTTTCGTTGATTTACGAAAAAATCTATGTATTGTGGAATTTGCGCACCGTTACACCAGATATAAATATTCGGAATCCGCATAACGTCCCACATTGCCTTTAAGTGTACTTCCTCGATACCTTTCGTAAGATTGCCGTCTTCGAGTTCGTCGTTCATCGGCTGTATGCTGCGTGCAAGGTCACTTTTTCCACCCGCTTTCGTTGAACGGATAAGATATGGCGGGTCCGTTACGATTAAGTCCGCTTGCAAGCCTTGTTTTAGCATTTCTTCTATACCGATAAGACAATCGATATTGTAAATTTCGTTTGTTTTAAGCACGTTTACCTCGCGTATAAAAGTTCTCCGCAATTACATTTCCGACTGTGATTTATGCATTTGCGACTGTTGTTTTTTTATCTCTGCAATCCGTTCCGGCGGAAAAAAACCATAAATGCCCTCCGGACGTTCGATACCCATTTGCCTGTATTCCGAAGCAAGGTCTTCTTCAACGTCGCGCAATTCGGGTTCGTCGTCGCGCAGGTCGTAATATCGCCATTTACCGTCCTTACCGAATATATACATATATTCGCACCAACTTCCGAGAGCGTTTTCAAGCGTGATTACTTTTGCGTCTATATCTTTTTCTCCACGGTCTCTGCCGTAGGCAACGACAACGTCGTCCTGCCTTTTATCGTAATCGAAAGAGTGAGGGAGACTTGGATCGGGGGTAATTATCGGACCGAGAGACGAAATATCTCCGAGCGCAAGCAGCGCGTCAACTCTTTTAGGAGTGGAATAGTGGTCTAACAGCATTGCGCCGTTGTATGTGAGATAGCCGTCCGAATGGCAATAGATGCCGTAATACGTGCCGTCCTGTTGTTCTTTACAAATTAAACTTCTTGTGCTCAATTACATTTCCTCCTGTTCTTCTATACTTTCGTAAGTTCCCGTTTCTTCATTAAAGAGAAATTCGTCGTCGCAGCCCCAAAGCCCGAAAAAGGTTTCATACGCTTCTTTGCTCCCGTCGGCAAAATGTTCTCCCTTTACGGGCGCGCCGTTTTCAAAAATGATATAGCCGGCATTGATACCGGGCTGTTCTTCGGCATATTCGTATTCAAATTTGCAATCGGGATGTTTGGCTGCAAGCATAGCCATTAGTTTCGGGACAGACGACCATGCAGTATCGAAATAAATATCCGCTTTTCCCATATCGTTTATCTGCGAATGACAAGCGTTCCATTTCGTTCCCCAGTTGTCGCAACACCAGTCATACCAGTCAGTCGCTTTATATTTCGCGTAATTATCCAAAGCCTGTTTGCCGTAGGCATTAACGTCCGCTTTGGTTTTGAAAAACAGTTCTTTACTTTGAAAGTCGCGAAATTTCAGCATGCCATTCATTTCTTTTGTTATTTCGTCTTCCGTCATAACCAAATCTTTCCCGTATGCCTTTAAGAAAAGTTTTGCGTATTTGGTATAGGCGGGCGAATCTTCGAGCATATTGTTGATAAACAGTTTTGCGCAGGTTTTGTTCACGCCTTGACTGAAAATATCCAGTTCTTTCGGCATAGGTAAAATTTTATTGAAATCAAACTCGTATCCGTATTCCGAGTCTTCGTCGTCTATAAGCATAGACTTCATGATTTCAACGGAATTTTCGCCTTTGATTGTTAAATGATTGCATACCCAGTTGGGCATTATGTCGTTCCTCCTTTTTTACGGCGATTACATACACGCCGAATTGTTTGCTACAAGTTTATCGAATAGAGCGTAATACTTGTCCGAAACGTAAGATTTCATTTCGCTTGCGAGTTTTTTCATACTTCCGTCGTAGCGAAATCCTCCGCAGGAATCTTCCACTTCGCCGTCAAGACCTTCGATAAGAAAGCCATACCACGCTCCGTTCAGATAATCGTTGTATTCTTCAACTTCTGCGGTCAGTTCTTTTTTTATTTCGTCTTCGGTAACGTCGGGTTTGTTAAACCATTTTTGCGCGTCTTGTTTCGTGCAGTAAATAAAACCGAGTTGTCCGCTGTCCCAAGAGTCGTTAAAATCGTTGACAGACACGTATAACCCCGAATGATCGAGCAAATATACGGGCAGACAAACAAACATATCTTTTGCCGCCGCACTTTCTGCAAAATCCTGCGGAGTATCATACGAGTGGCTGTCTCCGAACGAATATCGTCTGTGCCAGCAAAGCATTATTCCGAGATGGTCGCAGTCTGTGCGCGGATTCAACGGATTTTCGTCCGGAATGATTTTTAACGTGTATCCGTTCAGTTTGGTTTCCATAGGCATTTCACATCACGCTCTCGTTTTTCTTATAGTGTTTGAAACCGGTCTGTACGTGCGTGTACATTTCTCCGAAACTGTTGACGCTATGGTTTTGAAAATATTCCATAAGTCGATTTATCTGTTCTTCTTTCAGACTGACCGATTCGCCTTCGTCGCCCGCGCCGACAAAAACAAGCGGTCCGAACAAAGCGTCTTTCCACTGCGGACGATAGACGTTGGGTTCGAGTCCTATCAACAACCCCTCGTCATTACAAAAACCGTAAATATCTTCCATATTCGGCAAGTCTCCCGCAGCAATACAGCCGCCGACGATATTCTGTAAAGTTTTAAGGTCATCGTCGATATTCACGACCTGTGCCTTTTTATACGGCTCTTTTACTACCGCGACTATTTTTTTCATTCTCTGCCTCCGTGTCGTTATTTCTTTTGCTTACGTAACGCTTATAGCGCAAAAGTTCTTTTTCTGTGGTATAGTAAGCCTGTTGAATACCTACGCCGATGATTTCTTTTACTGCGCTACGTTCCTGCGGCGCGAGTTTTACCGTGCTTTCCCGCAATTTGCGGAGATTTTCCAAAAGTTCGTTTTTGGAAGAAAAGTCTATCGTTTCGATAATCGCTTTCAGTTCTCCGCCCATTACATCGTTACCTCCGTTTTCTTTTTCCCTTTGGAAGCGGGGGATTTAATGTTTTCCGTTTTTACGGGCTTCACTTCGGTAACTTTCGGCTCGGCTGCGGCGGTTTTCTGTTTGTGCAGTTCGTAAGACAGTTTGTTTTCCACCGCCATAATAATTTTTTGCGAAACGGAACGTATAACGCCGATATTCCCCGCGAAGCGCGCAAAATCCTTCTCGCCGAATTTTGAAAAGTCCGGTTCTGTAAGTTTATCCGTTTTCAGTCCGAGTCTGTTTGCGACGATGTATGTAATCGCGCTCATTTCCACGCCGTTCATTTCGGACGAACGAATACCGGTAAAATTCCGTCTGTCGCGGGTAAGCACGTTCGCGGCGGCGATTTGATTGATGAGAGTTTTCAGTTTCGCTTCTTTTCCGAGTGTTTTGCTGATTTCGATTATTCGACTTTCGGTATCGAGCCGCGATGTAACTTCTTTTCCGAGTGATTCGCTTTCGTCGAACTCAAAACCTTTAATCGTTCCTTTCAGAACGTCGGTTATAAAATCGTAGTTTTTGTCCAGAATTTCAGGCGTAATTTTCAAATCCCTTACGTCCTCGCCCTTTGTCTGACTTTCGTCAAAAACGTAATTTATACGATAGCCCGTTACTTTGTTGACCAAGTTTTCGGTCGGTTGTCCGTTTTTATCGAAAACGACTTCCTTCGCAAACACGGGCGCAATGATTTTAATTGATTTTTCGCCGGGCTTTATCGAACGCTTGCGGTAATTCCACGCGTTCATTCCTTCCACACGCGTAGCGTCCGGTTTCGCCGCAAGAATAAGCATTTGATTGCGAAGAGAATAGTCGCCGAGCAAAATCATAGCGTCTATCAATTCGCGGTATTTTCCTTCCTTCAAAAGTTTTTCAAACGTTTCGTCAGCCTGTCTGATAAGGTTGTCCGTCACGTTTTTTGCCGTATTATCGCTCATAAATTAGATCTCCTTTTGTTGATTATTTTCGTCGAAAAGGCTTTCGACGTATGGCGTGGCTACGATTCGTATATTTGTCCGTTTTTCCGGCGAAGAAATCAGAAACGCAGAGCCGCGCGGGTTGTGCACGATATTCTCTCTTTCGGCGGCGTTTATCTGTCCCGCTTTCTCATAAAGTTTGCAAAGTTCCGTCATATCATTAGGCGGTAAGGCGAATATAAGCGAGTATTGCGATACATTGATAATCGCCATAGATTTACGCGCCGTTTCGGGCGTTCCCACAAAGTCTTTGAGCGATTGCGTGATTACAATTTGCATTCCGCCATATTTTCGAATACGCTTTGCAAGTTGAAACATAAAATCGAGCGCGACGGGATACCGCTCGTCCACAAATAAATGCGCCTCGTCAATTACTACCGCTATCTTGCGATTTGCTCCGTATTTAAGGTTGTAATCGCGGTTTTTTATGACTTCGTTTTCAAGCCATTTCAGAATAAGCAGCATTTGCGAGTTGGCGACCGTGCCGTTTCGGTTGGCTATCAGTTTCTGAAAGTTGAAGCACACGAAATCGGCATCAGCGTTAAGGCTTGTAGGTCCGTTCCAAAGGTTGGAATATCTTCCGCCGCTACGGAATTTCGACAGATAGTTGGAAAGAATTTTATAACAGGAACGATTGTATTCGTCCGGTTCCGTCGATACCCGTTCGTCGGTGAGTTCCGCAAGGTCGTCGAACGTCGGATAATTCTCCGGTTTAAGACGCTCAAAACGGCTGTCTTCGTCTATGCCTTTTTTCGCGTAAACTTCGGTAGTCAGGCGATTCAAAAGTTCCAGACAATCGGGAGAAAGTCCGGGAATAGACGTTTTATAAAACTCTTCCAAAAATTGAAGGTGGGCGAAATAACTGTTTCGACTTCCGTCCTCGTTTTCATCGCCGAGCGATACTATAACGTGAAACGGATTTACTTTTCCAAATTTCGCCGAAGCGACGTCGAGCATTTTCCCGTTCAGGTTTTCGGTCAGTTTCGTATATTCGTTTTCGGGATCGAGAATATAGATTTTTGTTCCGCAAGAGGCGAGATGCGTAAGCAGCGTTTTCGTGGCGTAACTCTTACCGCTACCGGACTTGCCGATAACTACAATATTGCTGTTAACGAATTCCGAATCACGTTTGAAAAAATCCACGAATACGGGCAACCTGTTCTCTCCGAGAAGTAGTCCGTTTTCGTCTATAACCGCATTGCTTACAAACGGAAAACAAGCGGATACGGAAGTTGCCTGTATCCCGCGTGAAATCTTTACTTTATCGTATTCGGTTACGGTAGATGTCAGATAAACGTCGGTTTGTCTCCCAAACATTTCGTTTGCGGAAAATCCGTTTTCACGCAGTTTAGCCCGAACCCGTTTTTTTACGTCGGCTTTGCCGTTTTCGTCGTATGCCGTAATGATAAAAGTTACGTCAAACAAAGTTTCGTTATCGTTTTGCAATCTTACGAGCAACGCGGACAACGTTTCTACGTGCGTTGTGTTGTCTATAACCTTGCTGGCTTTGCCTTTTTTGCGTGTGGAAAGTTCTATAATCGCATTATCGATACGGCGAATTGCCTTGCTTTTCTCTATGGGTTTGAGTTTCATAACGACTTTTGTGCCGGGAATATCAAACAAGTCCTCACCCCAAGCGTTACCTACTTTGAGCGGGTAGCCGCATACGACGAAATGCGAAAGTTTCTTTTCGTCCTGCAACGTACCGTTTAGTCTGAATTTTACGTGTATAACTTCTCCGTTCTCCGCCTGAATCCCGTAGGAAAGGCGAATAAATTCTTCAAGTTCGTCGTTACCGAGAATATTCGTTTCGATACTGCCTGATTGCAGGATTTGTTTCATATAAGCAAGCGTATCTTTCAACGCGGTAGGCGATTTATCGTGAACGGATATGTAGTATGTGCTGTATGTAACGCGACTTTCGCTGTTGAGTGTGTCGATAAGCGTTATTCTGTCTTCGATTACGTTCAATCGTGATACGTATTCGTCGTGTGTAATCAAACCGTTTTCTTCGGCGGCAATCAGGTCTTCGATACGGTCGAGTTCGGCTTGCAGTTGTTTGTTCAGATTGAGTTCTTTATCGAGTTTGACGATTTCCGCTTCCTGTGTTAGATTGACGGTACCGAGTGCGTTTGCCAAAATTCCGTCGATAAGATAATTTTGTTTGCCGCCGGCGAGCAATCTGAATTCGATAGGCTTGATTTCCACCACGCCCGTATAAGAGCCGTCTTTATTTTTGATAAGTTCGTTTTCAACCTTTTCGTAAGGCGTGATACTATCAATCGTCGCGCCGTCCTTACCGTTTTTCGTGTAACGTTTTCGTCCGAACAAATGACGGAACATATAGACGACCGACATATAAATTCTTTCGTTACCTATCGATACGAAAAGCGGGGCAAACACGCATACGATACCGAGAGCAAGCAGATATTTGAAAGAAAAATTGCTTGCAAGAGTTATTGCGACGAGCGCAAGCCCCGTTAAGGCGAGAAATATGTCCGGTAGGGTAATGCCTTTATAGAATTGTAATTTTACTTTTGTGTTGCGCGGTATAAGCCTCATTCCGCTTTATCCTCCTTTGCTTTGTCGGTTTCTTTCGTTTCGTGTTCCGAGTCCGTTTTATCGTCTTTCACGTTTTCGGTCGCCTTGTCTTCCGCTTTTTTCACAAAATCCGCGCGGTTAACGAAAGTTGTTCCGGCAATTACGTTTCTTACACGGGGAATAAAGTTTTTACCCGCCGTAATGGCGCCGCCTTGCAAAAGGTCTTTCATTACTCCGACGGGTAGCGTAGCAAGTCGCAACGCACCTTTCGCTGCATTTCCGATTGCTTGCGCCTTTGTCGGTTTTGCCGCCGTATCACTTGTAGCCGTCGCTTGTCGGACGTTGTGTCTGTTCCTTTGCGTGTGAATTGCCGAAGAAACATTATCGAAAAAGCCCGCTCCGCGTTTTTTGTTGGCAAGAAAATCCGTCCCGCCGATAAGCATACCTGCGGCAACACCCGCCGTTCCCGTAACCGCTTTTGCCATATACGCGCCCGTCTGAATGTTGGCAAGCAACTGTTGCGCTTCTTGTCCGCCGGCGTTGTTTCCGGTAAGCTGGGCGATTACCATATTCGCTTTCGTAACGGCAAACGCGCCGCCGATTACGAACAATAACTGCACGATTCCGTTTTTGAAATTGCTGTCAAAGAACGCAATCCCCGAAATTTTGGGTATGATAAGAAAAAAGAGATTCATTGCAAGCACGATACCGTAACAACCGAGAACTTTTGAAATCATCATTTCCCGCCAAAGTTTGAAACGCTGTCCGTCGTCAAGCGGAATAGTAGATACCGAAACGGGTGAAACGATATACAAAAGAACGATATCGAATATCCTTTGAATAAATGAAATCGTGCTGAGAACAAACATAACGAGTATCACGAGAGCACTTGCAAGCCCTACAAAAAAGTTCATATCCGCAAGTTTGTAATACTGCGTGACTGCCGAAAGATTGTTGTAATCGAGTTGTCCCGTTATAAACATCTGTTCTATCGAAGCACGCGAACCTGCGGGACCTATGTAAGCGTCGTATCCGCTCGTTACGAGTATTTGACCGCCGAGCGAAACGTGCGTGCTTCCGGAAACGGCTGCACCCGACATGCTCGCGTTGATTCCGCGCATTACCACGTTCGTGAGAGTGATCCCCGCAAGCAGAACAAACGGCACGATTAAGAACGTAATAAAACTTTGCAGAGATTTCGCTACGATTTGTCCTTTCGTTTTTTTATGCTGCGGATCGGCGGCTTCACTTTTAACGATAGCGACGCCGACGAATATAAACAACAGAATTACGCCAACGAGAAATACGCCCAAAAATGCGTTTCTAACGCCTTCCGTTGTCAGGAAATATGTCAGCAAATCGCTCTGCTCTCCGTCGATTTTCACCGTTTCTATTCCTACGAGTTTCAAGAAGATTTCACGAATAAAATCTATAATGTAACAGATGCTCTTTTGAAGAACGTATAACAGTTCGTAAAACCATCCGAAAAACCAGTCCATACTTTGCCTCCGTTACACTTGTTTTTGTACCCAACTTTGCAAAATAGGCATTGCTATTTTCAAAGCGACAATCAGAACGAATATAATCAGAAACCCTATAATCGCCCCGATTAAATCTTTTTTTGCTTTCTCTCTGGAATTCTGTTCGTCGCTTTTTGCGATTTTCAGTCCGAGAAAGATACAATAAATCGTTCCAACCGCACCCACGATTGCAATGCAGGGCCAGAGAAGCGCGTTTATGACTTCAAGTATCGGGGCTATCACGGGCGAAAAATCCACGCCCGCTGCTAACAAATTCTTGTTAAATCTCATGTTACCTCCTATGTTTGTAATGTAAAAAACGTAGTTTTTGAGAAAGAAAGCGGGTATCCCGCTTGTCTTAAAGAGCGTGTTTCGGTCGGGCAAAACGTCCGACTGAATCACGCCTTATCCTGCTTGGAAAAATAGGTCTGTTTTACCCGTTTTTGAGTCAGTTTTACTATTGGTTCAAAATTTTATTTCGGCTCTGATTAACTTTTTCGATTTCCCTCCTGAATAGATATTGCTTTTTTTCGTGTGATATGGTAAAATATCGGTATGGATGAACTTGAATTAAAACAGAAAAAGTTATTCGACGATATTCGCCACGTTGACGAAAACGGCAATGAGTATTGGCTTGCGAGAGAGTTGCAAGTTGCGCTACAATATGCAAAATGGGAGAATTTCCATAAAGTAATTAAAACCGCACAAATTGCCTGCAAAATTAGTCAACAAAACGTTTTCGATCATTTTCCTGAGGTCAGGAAAATGATTTTAATCGGCAAAGGTGGACAACGACCGCAAATCGATTATAAACTCACGCGTTACGCATGCTATCTCATCGTAATGAACGGAGATCCTCGAAAAAACGTTATTGCTTGGGGACAAACGTATTTTGCCGTCAAGACAAGACAGCAGGAACTGAACGAACTTTACGAGAAACTTTCCGAAGATGAGAAACGTCTGTTTGTTCGCGGAGATATTAAGCAGAAAAACATGCTGCTTGCCGAAGCCGCACACAAGGCTGGTATTATTACGGCTGTTGAGTATGCAAAATTTCAGGACGCTGGGTATCGTGGTTTATACGGTGGATTAACGGCGAGAGATATTGCCGAAAATAAAGGCTTGAATAGCGGCGAAGAAATTCTCGATTACATGGGCAGCGAAGAACTTGCTGCAAACCTTTTCCGCATAACGCAAACGGAAGCAAAAATGAAACGAGAAGGCACGGCTACGCCGTCGGAAGCAAATGCTGCACATTACCAAATAGGCTCAATCGTCCGCAAAGCAATCGTAGAAGCCGGCGGCACTATGCCCGAAAATTTGCCTGTTCCCGATAAGAGCATTAAAGAACTTGAATCGGAAACACGCAAACAGTTAAAACCTAAAAAAGACTGATTTTCAAGGAAGGCGATAAACCTTCCTTTCTTTATGCCTTTTTCTTGCCGAATTTACCTTTCTTTCTCATTAAAACAATGAGAATTGCCATACCCGCAATAAACATAATACCTATAATAATTAGCGAAACGGCGCCGGAATTCATAGAGTGCAGAATTTCAAAGGTATATTCCGTAACGTTTCCGCATTCGTCTGTAAGAATTACTTTGTAAACGCCTTCTTCGGTGATAACGTCTCCGAGCGTGTAAGAGATTTCGGCATTGTTTTTATACACTTTCATTTCTGCTTTTTCGCTTAAATCCGAAAGAGCGACCGAACCTTTCGTCGAACCGCCGTTTTCTACGCCCGTAAGCGTAAGCGTCGGAGCCGTGCCGTCAACCGTTACGGTAAAGTTATACACTTTGCCGTTTACCACAACGCCGACCTCGTAAATACCGTCGTCGAGCAGTTCCAAAGTTCCGTAGTTAAGACGTCTTTCTTCTCCGTTAACGAGTACCTTTTCAAAGCCCGGAGTATCGTCGAAATTGTGAGAGAAACTCTTTGCGAGCGGTTTCACGATTTCAAAAAAGATTTCTTCTACGTTACCAAGTTTGTCCGTTAAAACGAGCGTATATTTTGCCGGCACGGTAATCGTTTCGCCGAGAATATATTCTATCTCTTCGCCGTCTCTCGTAAGAAAAACGGATACGCTTTCATTCGCGATTACGGTTACAGAGTTTGCAAGTCCGTTAGAGTTAACGTCGATAGCAAAATCGACATACTTGTCTATACCGAAAGTTACTTCTGTTTTGTTCCCCGCAAGGTCGCGAACGACAAGAGCATACGAACCGCTTTCGGTGATTGCGGTATCAGAAAGATAAACGCCGAGCGAGCTTCCGTCTTTGAAAAGTTCTGCGGTGAGAGCGTCTTCGGTAAAGATAACTTTTACGTCCCTATTTACCGTTTCGCCGTTATTCGCACCGTCAATCTTTACAACGGGATTTACCGTGTCGATTGTAAAGGAATAAGTCGCTTTGTATCCGTCAAAATTCTCAAAGGTAACGGTATAAATGCCGTCATCGATTAAAGCGTCGCCGCTTGTGTATTCGATAACTTCTCCGTTTTTGCGAACCACTACCGTCGCTTCGTCCGTCCATATAAAAGATACCGTTACGTTGGTATAGCCGCCGTTTTCAACGCCGTTCAAAGCGCAGGACGGTTCGGGCTGGGCATAGGAAATTTGCTCGGTTACGGAATCGATTCCCGTGCGGAATTCATCGGTAACGATTACTCGGTAAATACCGCTCGTTCGGAAAGCGTAAAAAAGCCTGTCGGTAGAAACGGCGTTGCCGTAATCGTCTTCGTTTATAATTCTCCACGTTTCGCCGTTGTCGGTTGATTTCAAAATTTCAAGCGTCTGAATATTTGATTCCTTGTCCGCACTTTCGGTTACGGTAATTTCGAGTTTTTTACCGTCCGTGTTTTCAGTAAAAACTATTTTCGGCGCATTACGCGAAATAACAAGGGTAAAGGATTCCGAAAACCCGAAATGGTTGACGGCTTCTACCATATACGATCCGCTTGCGGAAAGGGTAAATGTGTCGTAAAGATTGAGATTGCTAAGCAGAACGCCGTTCTCGTCATAAACGTTGAACATAGCCATTTCGTCGAAATCGTCGCTGATCGAAAGAATAATTTCATCTTTGAAATAGTATGTTCTGTCGAACGTTACAAGGTTAGGCGAACCATCTTCGACCGCATAATGAATGTTCGGCGCTCTGCGAATAACGATAATTTCGTAATCACAGGAATTTCCCCACGAATCCGATACTGTGGCGACGTGTTTTCCTTCTCCTTCGTAAACCGAACCTACAAAAGTTTCGCCGTCTATCAAGACGCCGATATTGCCGCCGAATTCTATATATTTTGAGAGAATAACTTTCGCGTCTGAGTATTCAAACAAATTTTCGCCGTCGGCGATGGTTGCGGGTTCTTTTTCCCAGAAGAAATAATCTTTAATGCCTATCGCGGCATATTCGGCAATGACTTCGTTTAAGCGTGCTTCGGTAAAGTAAGCGACTTCCTCATCGGGACTGCCTGACTTTTTATAGATAAAGTAGGATCCGTTTTCGGCGTTAACGGCGTCGATTGCGTCCATAGCGATACCCGTATCCCACGTTTCGTTATTCCATACACCTGTGCGAACAAATCCTCTTTCACGAAGTTTTGCAAAGGCAAACGCCGCATCGTAAGAAGAAAAAGCGTAATTATTTCCTTTTTCGTCAGGGGCTTCAAAATATTCTTTTTGGAGCGTTTCGGTTAAAACGTTGCGTTTTTCGGATACAAATTCCGTTTCCCATACGTTACCTGCGGCGTCGGTACAGACAACTTTATATACTCCTGTGTCGATGGTATAAATCGTCGAACCTTTTACGTAAGGTTTGCCGTTTACGGTTACACTTCTTACGGGCGCGTAAACATCGGGGCTGCCATCCGTCCAAGTGATAACGACGTCTCCGGTTGTGACATTTTCCGCAAGGTTTGAAAGAGTAAGCGGTTTTTTAGTGCGGTCGATAACGACGGAATAAAATCCCGTACTGTTGCCTGCACGATCAACACCGTAAAACACGTATTTACCCGACTTGTAAAATTCCGCTCCCGATGCGTAGGACACGAAAGAAGTTCCGTCCGGAGTTTTTACATAACAAGTTTCGCTGCATACGAATTTAATATGTCCGCCGTTTGTGTAGCCATTGTTATCGATAGGCTTATCGTCAACGTAAAGCATAGCGGACGGAATTTGTCTGTTCAAGGTAATTGTATAAGTCACAGACTGATTTCCTGCTTTATCCACCGAATAGAACGAATAAACGCCTTCTTCCGTAAATTGAGTTCCCGACGTATAGGAAACATAAGACGTTGATGACGGCTTCTTTACGTATGTAGCCGAAAGACCTATAACGTCATAAGGCACGAATTTAATGTAACTTGCGTTCGTTGCTCCGCCGTTCTGTATTACAGAAGAACCGCCGTAAAGAATGCCCGTCGGTTTTGTTTTGTCGAGAGTAATAGACACGGTAGCCGACTGATTGCCCGATTTATCAACAGAATAAAAAGAGTAAGAGCCTTCGGTTGCAAGTTGCGTGCCTGACGAATATGCCGCATAGTAACTTGCGCCGGGCATTTTTACGTAGCAATTCGCTATTCCCGAATGAGAGTCCGTAGCCACGTACTTGACGTAGCTTGCGTTTGTATAGGAACCGCTGCTCATTGCCGTCGTTCCTCCGTAAAGAGTGCCGACAGGCAGTATCGCGTCGTAATACACCTTGTATTCTTCGGAATAGTTGCCGGCTTTGTCAACGCAACGGAAAGCGTACCAGCCGTAGGAGTCCGAGAGCGTAGTGCCGGACGAATAAGACGTCCAAGACGAAGAGCCGGGCTTTTTTACCTGATAATACGAAACACCGCCCGTATCGGTAGCAGTATATCTGACAGGCTTATTCGTGTACTCGCCGTTCTGGACGGTATAGCCGGCAGAATTTACAACCTTACCTACGGGAGCAATCGTGTCGAGATAAATGCTTACGGTTTCGTTATAGTTGTCGTAATAATCCTCCGCGTAGAAATACCACCAGCCGTTATTGTAAGAGGTTGCGCCGACGGTATAGGTAGTGTTGTAGGACGACGAGTAACTCGAAGTAGTGGGAGATTTATAGAGAATACGCCACGGTTTGTAGTCTGTAACGGAATAAGTGATTTGTTTATTCGTATATGTGCCGCTACTTACTGATGTCGTTCCTGCTTTCAAAGTGTAAGACGGTCCGGTTTTATCGATTACAAACCTATACGTATAGGTGTACTCGGCGGTTGCCCAAAGAAACGTGTTGTGTTTGCCTTTATAGGTCAAAACGTATTCGCCGTCGGGCAATGAACCGGAATAAAGCGTCATATCCT
>ERZ1026931.388-NODE-388-length-19876-cov-11.899046_pt1 | contig 19876 bp, 10 predicted proteins | sample MGYA00519253_ERZ1026931 | MGnify/ENA primary metagenome ERZ1026931 (study PRJEB26926, sample SAMN06164831) | human gut metagenome | biome: ENVO:00009003; feature: ENVO:2100002; material: ENVO:00002003 | host: Homo sapiens | place: USA | collected 2012 ... | reverse complement strand
CTTATGCGATCGTCGGCAGCGTCAGATGTGTATAAGAGACAGATTCATACTGATTACTTATTTTGTAAGTTTCAAACACATCAATAATCGTTATTAACATTCATTCCAGCAATAATCCTCATAACAAATAAATCGCAAACATCCATACAATAAACCCATGGAATCCATCAAAAAGGAAATTATAAATTGAATAGAACTTATAGTATTGTCTGGAGCACCGTACGTAATATGTACATTGTGGCTTCAGAGTTGGCGCGTGGTGGATGCAGAATTAAAACATCATCCATCATTAACAAGGTGAATGATTTAAATAGTAAAGCAACACGTAATGCTGCACTACCTGGAATAAAAGCACTACCTACTCAGGTAGCTTGCGCCGTAATCACTGCCTTGATTTTTACCAGCCCAACCGCGCTGGCAGGCACCGATACCTATAATACATTTACCAATTATACCACTGGCTATATCGATGAACTCTCTCATGATATGACCACGGATGGCTCGACAAGTTCTATTATTTACTCTGATCCATTAAAAGGCTCTGCGCTGTACGTTGCTGGTGATTTAGCAACCAATACATCAGTAACAGGAGACAACCTCACTATTGAAACAACGGGTGGTCAGGATGGGAGTAATCTGGGTAACGCCATCGTTGTAGAAAACAATGCAACTCTACAGTTAACAAATTCAAAAATTCTATCATCTGGCATATATAGCTCTACGATTATTGTTCAATATGATGGCCATTTATCACTATCAGATAGCACAGTGGACATGATCGGGAGCAATTATGCCACGGTCATCGCAGATTACCATTCAGATATATCACTGACAAACACAACCGTGACTGGAGATAATAGCAATGATGTTGGTGCAAGTCATAGCAGTAATCTCACAGTAAGTGGCAGCACAGTGAGACTCTCAGAGGGTATACTACGCATCGTCGATAACGCCACGTTAAATATGTCCGATAGTACGGTAAGTTCTACAGGCATAGACAGTACCGTTTGGGGTTACAGAGAATCAACCCTAAAGCTGCAAAATTCATCGATTACACATACCAGTACCGAAGGGGCGGCAATTGAAGCCAGCAACGCCACAAAGCTTGATATTACTGGCGATAAGGCATCAATGCTGGTTAATTCTGCAGGTATCGGCGTTTATGGCATCGGTTCCGCCGTCAATATTGATGGGGCCACCATTGATGCAAAAAACGACGGGATTAAAATGACGAGCGTAGGCCATAGCCCGTTTTATACCGATTTAACCTCCCTGAACGTAAAAAATGCCACTGTGACGTCAGACACAGCGGCATTACATGTCGACAGCAATACCAAAATCACATCCCCCATCACGCTGACAGACGTCACGCTGACGGGTCCCACCGCCATCATGCTGGACAGCAAAACCACCGTTGAAGCCACAGACTCTACGCTTAACGGTGATGTTACGGCGGGAATGACATCTTCAACGCTATCACTTAAAAATTCGACGCTAAATGGAGCAACGGACGCCATTTCCGCCACCCTATCGCTCGACGAAAGCAGCCACTGGAATCTGAACAACAAATCCTATCTCGGAACCCTGACCAGTGATGGAAAGATTGATCTGATCCAACAGGAAGGTTCCACAGGGTCGATTTTGAACGTTGACAGTACCCTGACGTTACAAGATCGGAGTCAACTGGCTATCACCATGGGTAACGCTTCCACAACGCCAGTTATTAAAACCAGTAGTACTACGCTGGCAGGCGATCTGACCGTCAATGCAGCGGCGACGTTTGCTCCTGTAGATTCCGACAAAAACTTTAGCTCATTTGTTCTCATCGACTCCAGCAGCGCAATTAACGGCGACTTTGACAGTCTGACACTCAATGTTGATACCCCTAGCCTTCCGGACTACCTCACGCTGAACGCGGGTATCGATGCGAAAGACAATACCAATTACGTTTTGAGTGAAGGATTAAGCTGGAATGCGGATGCAAATTCCGCAAGGGAAGCCCATGGTACTTTCACAATTGCAAGCGATGACAGATTTGAAGTTGTAAGCGAACTGAGTGACGTCAATGCCACAACCAACTGGGACGGTGAAACACTGACCAAAGAAGGTGACGGTACACTGATACTGAGTAACGCCAACAACAATTATGGCGCGACTCAAATCAATGCCGGAACACTGGCCTCAAAAAATGCGGCAACGCTTGGCCACGGTGATGTAACAATTAGCCAGGGAGCAACTTTACAGCTTAGCGCCGGTACGCTGGATAACACGCTTGTAGGTGAAGGCGTACTGAAAAAAGACGGTTCTGACAGCCTGACACTCACCGCTGATAGCAGCGATTACAGTGGTGACATCGTTATCGCTGACGGTACGCTCATCGCTAATGAAACCAAATCGCTGGGAACAAGTAGCATTACCGATAACGGCGTACTTCAATTAGATTCAGGAACACTTAACAATCAGATCACGGGCACAGGCTCTCTGCTCAAAGACGGCAGTGGTTCGCTGGTAATGTCCAGTGACAACAGCTATAGCGGCGGCACGGTAATTAAAGATGGTGAAGTCACCGCAACCCATGTTAACGCACTCGGTAGTGGTGATGTTGATAACAGCGGTACGTTGTTACTAAATGCCGATGGTAAATTTGATATGGGAGGCGCACAGTTCGTCACTCATTCTGACGCCACAACAACGCTGGCTGCCGGTAGTACGCTAAATGTAAAAACATTCACACAGGAAACAGACAGCACTCTGAACATCGAGCTGGATGATTCAAGCAGTGAAGCTATTATCACCGCAGATGACGTTGCATTAGGGGGTTCACTCAATATCTCTGGTATCGGCAACATCAAAGACCCGTTAACCAATGATCCTTATACCTTTACGCTGATAGACGCGAATAATGATATCCAGGGTGATTTTGATGAACTCACCATTGCGGGTATGGATCAAAAATCGGTCGATTTCCTCACCGTTGACGGCAAAATCAACGAGAACGATCACAGCCAATATCTGCTGGCAACCTCCTTATCCTGGTATGCAGACCGCGATAATGCTGCAACTGATGCTCACGGAACCTTCACGCTAAGCGATCCTGACGGTAGCTTCACTCTCGGCACCGATCTTACTGATGTCAATGACACACTCAACGCATCAAGCACCACTGGCTGGGATGGTAAAACACTCACCAAAGAAGGCGGCGGTGAACTGATTCTTTCCGGTAATAACAGCTACAGCGGCGGCACTTTTATCAACGAAGGAACCCTTACCGCAACCAGTGAAAATGCGCTTGGCACGGGTCTGGTGGATAACAACTCCATTTTAGTTCTGGATACAGACGGTACGATAAACGCAACGGGGGGTATTACAACCCGAACCGATAGCACAACGGTACTGACCTCCGGAACGTCACTGAATCTTGGCCAGGGTAACTTGACACAGGAAAGCGGTAGTACGCTTGATGTCGAACTTAACAGCGATTCAGTTCAGCCTCTGATTACAGGAAGCAATGCAGAGCTGGATGGCACGTTGCATGTGAATGATATCACCCTGCAAGACCATGCCTCAGATAAAGACCTTAGGAGCTTTACTCTGATGGATATGGATAACGACATCAGTGGAAACTTTGCCCACCTGTCGATGAACATTATCGATAAACCCGACTACCTGACGGTAAGCGGAATGGTAAATCCTGACGACGCCTCACAGTACCTGCTTGCTGAAGATTTGAGTTGGAATGCAGGCGCAACCTCCGCGACAGCAGCGCATGGCAACTTTACCTTGAGCTCCGGAGAAACCTTCGAAGTCACCAGCAGCCTGGCAGACCGGACCGGCAACAGCGACTGGGATGGTCAGTCATTAACCAAAATGGGCGCAGGAGAGCTAATCCTTAGCGGTAATAACACTTATAGTGGCACAACCGACATCCAGGAAGGAACTCTTTGGTTAGCGGGAACAGGCACTATTGGTGCTGTAGGCAGCCAACAAACCGTGAATATTGCCGCTGGAGCAACCTTCGGTGGCAGCAATGAAGCCGTAGTAAATGGCAATGTCGATAACAAAGGGACGCTTAATTTTGGTGATAGCGAAGAAACGAACGCCACGTTTTTCATTAATGGCGATCTCACCAACTCCGGCACCCTTGTTAGCGGAAGCAGCACCTACTTACCGGGCAATACATTGCACGTTGAGGGTGATTACATCGGTAACGAGGGTAGCCTCTATCTGAACACTGAATTGGGTGACGACAGTTCCGCCACCGATAAATTAGTTGTCACTGGCGATACATCCGGAAACACCACGCTGTATATACATGGTATTGGCAACCAAGGCGCACAAACCACCACCGGTATTGAAGTTGTCGATATTGGAGGCGAGTCCAATGGTGTCTTTAAGCAAGGCAACCAGGTTCAAGCTGGCCTGTATGAGTACCGATTATATAAAAATGAAAGTAATGGCGACTGGTATCTCAGTTCCCAAACTATTGCGCCCGTTGACCCGGATGATGGTAGTGATGTGACCCCTGTTGATCCGGATGATGGTAGCGATGTGACGCCTGTCGATCCGGATGATGGTAGCGACGTGACGCCTGTCGATCCGGATGATGGTAGCGACGTGACGCCTGTCGATCCTGACAACGGCGGCAACACTACGCCACAATATCGCGCTGATATCGGTGCTTACCTGGGCAACCAGTGGATGGCACGCAGCCTACAAATGCAAACGCTGTATGACCGCGAAGGCAGTCAGTACCGTAGCGCGGATGGCAGCGTTTGGGCACATTTCAAAGCGGGTCAATCCGACTCACAAGCAGTAAGCGGCAATCTTGATTTAGACAGCAACTACTCCGAGTTCCAGTTAGGTGGGGATATTCTGGCATGGGATAATGGTCAGCAAAGTCTGACCATTGGGGTGATGGCCAGCTATATCAACGCAGATACTGACAGTACAGGTAATCGCGGCGCAGATGGCAGTCAGTTCACCGCAAGCGGTAATGTTGATGGTTATAATCTCGGTGTGTATGCAACCTGGTTTGCCGATGCGCAAACCCACCGAGGTCTGTATATGGACAGTTGGTATCAGTACGGTATTTATAACAACAGCGTAGAAAACGGTGATGTCGGCTCCGAAGAGTATGATTCAACCGCCAATGCCATCTCACTGGAAACGGGTTACCGCTACGATATTTCCCTGAACAATGGTAATACCGTCAGCCTGACGCCACAGGCGCAAATTATCTGGCAGAACTATGATGCCGATAGCGTAACCGATAACAATGGCACCCGTATAGACGGTCAGAGCAGTGATAGCTGGACGACAAGAATGGGTCTTCGGGTTGACGGCAAGCTATATAAAGATAAATCGACTGTGATCCAGCCGTTTATGGAAGCAAACTGGCTACACACCAATGACGAAACCTCGGTGTCGTTTGACGGTACAGACGTGCAGCAGGATCTTCCGGCTAATAGAGCAGAGCTAAAAGTCGGTATTCAGGCAGATATAAACAAACAATGGAATGTTCGTGCTCAGATTAGCGGACAGAAAGGCAGCAATGATTTCGGCGACATCAATGGTAGTCTGAATCTTCGCTATAACTGGTAACATAAACCAACTGCCGGGTAGCGTCCTCCCTACCCGGCATTCTTCATCATGACCAAATTATTTCAGATAGCGGCTTTGGCTCGCCAATCAAATAGCCCTGTAAATAATCAATCCCCAGAGAAATCACCGCACTGCGTATTTCTTCGCTTTCGACGTACTCCGCAACCACCAGCATTCTTTTCATTCGCGCCAGATGGCAAATTGAGGCCACAATTTGGTAGTCGAGGCTGTTCGAAACGATATTGCGAATAAAGCTGCCATCAATTTTCAGGATATCGGCATTCACATTCTTCAGCCGCGCATAGCTGGCATATCCGGTACCAAAATCGTCAATCGCAATCTGACAGCCCAATGATTGCAGCTGCAACAACGTTGTCTGTGCCTGTTCTGCATTGGTTAAGGCATTGCTTTCCGTTACTTCAAAGATAAGTTGCCATGCTTCAACCTTGTACTTATTCAGTAACTGGTTGATGTCATTAGGAAGTCTGGCACGACATACCGATGTGGGTGACAAATTAATAGCAAACCGGTGAGCGGGAATTTTTTCCCGATTCTGTGCCATAAATTTCAGCGTATTTTCAATCACCCACAGATCGATGCGGGATGCCAAACCAAACTCATGAGCTACCGGCAAGAAGCTATCAGGGGCGATAGTTTCACCGTCATCCCCCTCAAGCCGCAGCAGGATTTCGTGGTACACGTCGCCACGCACGCCAAAAATCGGCTGCGCCTTCAGGAAAAAGCGATTGTTCTCCAGCGCCTGCTGAATACGGTTCATCATCGCAACCTTATCTTTCAGGTCGCGTTGCAGGTGCATCACACCACGCCGCTGCAAATTCTCTGGCGAATTGGTTGCCAGCGATAACTCAGCAATAGTACTTAACTCCCCCAGCAACAAATAGATGTGGTTAACAGGAGAACGGACATAGCAAAAGCTGATCCCAACCTGCGGCTGTAAAGGCATGCCGTCCCAGATAAAACGAAACTGCTTGATATGCCTGTCCAGAGCTTCGATACGTTCCTGGTGCTGCTCAGTGTTAAGACGCAGAATTAAATCATTACCCGATAATTGATAAACATACTCATCCTGTTCAAGCAGCGGTGTTATCCACTGAGCCAGTTTTTGCTTGTACTGGATACGCAGCATGATGCCGTAATTTTTCACCAGCAACTCCATGCCCGGAACCCCCAAAAAACAGAGCACTGACCATGGTGCTTTTTTCAAATCCCGGTTCAAAGCGCGCAAATTCGGAATATGCACCATGGGGTCAAAGAAGGCCAGACGATGGTTGCGCCGGGTAACAAACCGTTGACGTGTTGCCAGTACGGCAATGAAATTCACGATGAAGGAGAAAACCAGGTAACTCGACGAAGTAATGGCAAGCTGGGTATCGTAACCTGAATACCAGGGCATATAGCGCTGATAATAATGAATTGAGGTAATTAGTACTACAGACCATATCAGCGAAATAAATCTATAACCGTAACGCATTGCTCCCCAAAGCATGACAGGCAGCAACAGTGACAAGGTATAATTCGTGCTGAATATTGAGCTTTGCTCATTTAGCGGCATACACAGCATTGCCATAAGCACGGCCAATATAATCAGCCAGATCGCAAACTCTGTTTTAGTTACTTTGGTATCAAACTGCTGCTTTAATTGAGAAAAAAAACCTCTCACATGCAAGGGGTTGCGAATTGTTCGTATAATAAAATAGCACAGCGGTACACCTACAAGATTTCCAGCGAGTATGGCCTGATAGTTGATTAATGTGCCTGTGTTGAAGGGCATAACGCCCACCATGCCGGATTTGCTTTCATAAACGCCCACAAATGCAGCAAACTGGAAGAGTATCAGAAACAGCGTAGCCGGACAGAACACCTGCCAGAACATACGTTGAAACATCAGGTGGGAGTCCCCATGGGAAACATTGTTTCGTCGGGGTGAAAATACTTTATATCCCCCCCAGCTAAGCACTATTGTAACTATAAAGTGCGAAATTATAGAGAGTGTTTCAAATAGCCCAACCTGCGGGTATTTGTACCAGACAATGGAAATGATAATTCCTGGCAATGCCGCCCAGCCAAAAAAAAGCATCAGGCTAATCATCAGCGCTAACGGCAGGTAGAAAAGAATTACGGTCCCCGTACTAATATGGGCATAGGTGGTGGCAGTGCTCAATATAGGCAACAACAAAGATGGCAAGATGAGAGGTAACGCCCACCATCTGTCTCTAATACCAATATATTTTTTATTGAGTTTCATAGATGCTCAGTAGAATCCCACACATCCTGTAGGGGGTATTCAGACAGGCATCCCACCTGACTTCAAAACGATAAAGTAAAATACATCACAATGATTCATCGATTTTAGTTGGCAGCAAAGGATGGTGCTTGATACATATCAAAAAAAACGCCCCTCATTCATCAATTATTACGCTTTTCATTGTTTTTTATCGTTAATACATTATTCATGCAAATAATAATATTAATTTCTATAACATAAGGAGATAAAACAACTGAAGCAATTTTACATAAGGAAGAATTGACCATTCCCTCTCAGTGTGCCTTAATGTGAGTATCGCCCTCAGTTGGGTACACTACAAGGAACCTTTTGTGAGCCAGGTTACCAGCCTACGCAAACGACACCGATTTAACAGTCGCATGATCCGGATCGTACTGCTTATCAGCTTTCTCTTCTTCTTCGGACGCTTCGTCTACTCCGCTATTGGTGCGTGGCATCACCACCAGGACAAAAAAGAATCTCAGCAGATCACTCAGCCGCAACAGACATCTCCTGCACAAACCGACGTACATTGATCGCTCGCGCCTGTGATATCCCCAGCATTAAGATTCCTTACCGGATGGCTAATCGTCTGACATTTAACCATCCGGTAAGGGATTTGAGTGACGAAACTTTACACACATCTCCCACCACTCTCGCTGAATTATCGGATAATCGACCGTATTTTTCGCACAAATACACAATCTTTTCATTCCACTTCACCGCACCATTCGCGCTGATTTTTACGTTCTGTTTTAACGAACATAAAAAAGACAAACAGTGCTCAAATAAACGCTAATTAATATCATCAGTAAATATCACTGACGAAAATATTTATATATTGCATGAAAATTAAATAGTTATTTGAATTGTTACCATTTTTAAATACTACAGGGTAATACCATGAGTGGTTTTTTATTATTCCCGAAAATAAGAAGCGGCCTTGAGTGGATCGCCGGGCACAGTGATGCTGTCATTCAATTCGGCTGGAATATCGTTGCCGCCGTAATCTTATTGTTTGTCGGTAAATTTATCGCTCGTCTGCTCTCTCGTGGGCTGGAAAAGTTACTACTTAAACGTAAAGTCGATAGAACCATCATTCAGTTCTTCACCGCGCTGGTACGTTACATCACCCTCGCCTTTTCCGTCGTCGCAGCGTTGGGCCGCGTCGGTATTGAAACATCCTCCATTATTGCCGTCATCGGTGCCGCCGGACTCGCTATTGGCCTCGCGCTACAAGGCTCACTTTCCAACTTTGCCGCTGGTGTATTACTGGTTTCCCTGCGGCCTTTTCGCGCAGGGGAAGTGGTACAGATTGGCGCTGTCACTGGAACAGTGGAAAAGGTGCATATTTTCTCCACCACCTTACTCACCGCGGATAGTAAAGAAGTTGTGATTCCAAACGGTAAGATCATCGCTGACAACATCATTAACTATTCCCGTCACCCTTTCCGCCGTATCGATCTGGTGATTGGCGTGGGCTACCAGAGCCGAATAGCAGATGTTAAGCGCGTGATTAACCATATTATCGAGCAGGACAGCCGCATAGATAAGCAACGTGGGGTGACCGTTCGTCTGGGTGAACTGGGCGCTTCTGCGCTGAATTTTTACGTCCGCGTGTGGGTGCCTAACGTTGAATACTGGAACACCTATTACGATCTGCTGGAAAATATCAAAGAGGCGCTGGACGCCAACCACATCAGCCTGCCTTATCCGCAGATGGATGTGCATATTCAGAGTATCGCACCTCAGCAGCAGCCTCAGCTTCAACTGGTCGATTAGCGTACTATCCTGCAGAGCATGCGCCTGAAGTATTTACTGAAATGCGTGCAATAAAAAGCCCTCTGTAAATAGAGGGCTTTTTTTCATATTACCGGTTCAGAAACCGCTACCAAAAGGGATATTATTCCCACTCAATCGTCGCTGGCGGCTTACCGCTGATGTCATACACCACGCGGGAAATACCGTTCACTTCGTTGATGATGCGGTTGGATACGCGGCCTAAGAAGTCATACGGCAGGTGCGCCCAGTGCGCGGTCATAAAGTCGATGGTTTCAACAGCACGCAGGGAAACAACCCAATCGTACTTACGGCCATCGCCCATAACGCCAACGGAACGTACCGGCAGGAACACGGTGAACGCCTGGCTTACCTTGTTGTACAAGTCAGCTTTGTGCAGTTCTTCAATGAAGATAGCATCCGCGCGACGCAGCAGGTCGCAGTACTCTTTCTTCACTTCGCCAAGCACACGTACGCCCAGACCCGGTCCCGGGAACGGGTGACGGTACAGCATGTCGTACGGCAGGCCCAGCTCCAGACCAATCTTACGCACTTCGTCTTTGAACAGCTCACGCAGCGGCTCAACCAGCCCCATCTTCATCTCTTTCGGCAAACCGCCAACGTTGTGGTGAGATTTAATAACGTGCGCTTTACCGGTGGCAGAAGCCGCGGATTCGATCACGTCCGGGTAGATGGTGCCCTGCGCCAGCCACTTAACGTCCTCCAGCTTCAGCGCTTCTTCATCGAATACTTCCACGAATACGCGGCCGATGATTTTACGTTTAGCTTCTGGATCGTTCTCGCCTTTCAGCGCGTCCAGGAAACGCTTTTCGCCTTCCACATGAATGATGTTCAGGCCAAAGTGGTCGCCGAACATATCCATCACCTGCTGAGCTTCGTTGAGACGCAGCAGGCCATTGTCAACGAACACGCAGGTCAGGTTTTTGCCGATAGCACGGTGCAGCAACATCGCGGTGACGGAGGAGTCAACGCCGCCGGACAGACCGAGGATAACTTTATCATTGCCAACCTGCTCGCGAATGCGGGCAACGGCGTCATCGATAATTTTTGCCGGCGTCCACAGCGCTTCACACTGGCAGATGTCGCGCACAAAGCGCTCCAGCATGCGCATGCCCTGACGGGTGTGGGTAACTTCCGGGTGGAACTGCACTCCGTAGAAGCGTTTTTCTTCGTGCGCCATGATAGCGAACGGGCAGCTGTCGGTGCTGGCAACGGTCACGAAACCTTCCGGAATCGCAGTCACTTTGTCGCCGTGGCTCATCCACACGTCCAGCAGCGGTTTGCCGTCTGCGGTCAGGGAGTCTTCAATACCGCGGACAAGTGCGCTGTCGGTCTGAACTTCAACCTGCGCATAGCCGAATTCACGTTCGTTAGAACCTTCAACATGACCACCGAGCTGCATTGCCATGGTCTGCATACCGTAGCACACGCCGAACACCGGCACGCCCGCATTGAAAACGTATTCCGGCGCACGCGGGCTGTTTTCTTCAGTGGTACTTTCCGGACCACCGGAAAGAATGATACCGCTTGGGTTGAATTCGCGAATTTGTGCTTCCGTAACATCCCATGCCCACAGTTCACAGTAGACGCCCAGTTCACGTACGCGACGTGCAACCAGCTGAGTGTACTGCGAGCCGAAATCGAGGATGAGAATGCGATGTTTATGAATATTGTCTGTCATTGACGCTAATTCCGAGGCAAGTGAAACAAATTCGCCCGGCATATAGCCGGGCGCGGAAACTTATCAGGAGCCCATGCGGTAGTTAGGGGACTCTTTGGTGATGGTCACATCGTGAACGTGACTTTCCTGAATACCCGCACCGCTGATGCGTACAAACTCTGCTTTCGTTCGCAGCGCGTCGATAGTACCACAGCCGGTCAGACCCATACAGGAGCGCAGGCCGCCCATCTGCTGGTGAATGATCTCTTTCAGGCGACCTTTATAGGCAACGCGACCTTCAATACCTTCCGGGACCAGTTTGTCAGCGGCGTTATCGCTCTGGAAGTAACGGTCAGAAGATCCTTTGGACATCGCGCCCAAAGAACCCATACCGCGGTAAGATTTGTAAGAACGGCCCTGGTACAGTTCGATTTCGCCCGGGGATTCTTCAGTACCCGCCAGCATGGAGCCAACCATCACTGCGGCAGCACCAGCAGCAATCGCTTTGGCGATGTCGCCGGAGAAACGAATACCGCCATCGGCGATAACCGGGATACCGGTGCCTTCCAGCGCTTCAACGGCATCAGAAACGGCGGTGATCTGCGGAACACCGACACCGGTAACGATACGGGTAGTACAGATGGAGCCAGGGCCGATACCCACTTTAACAGCGCTGCAGCCGGCTTCAGCCAGCGCGCGAGCACCTGCGCCCGTAGCAACGTTACCGCCGATGATCTGCAGGTCAGGATATTTAGCACGCGTTTCACGAATACGCTGCAGAACGCCTTCAGAGTGGCCGTGAGAGGAGTCAATCAGCAGGACGTCTACGCCAGCGGCAACCAGCGCGTCAACACGCTCTTCGTTACCTGCGCCAGCACCGACAGCTGCACCAACGCGCAGACGACCATGCTCGTCTTTACAGGCGTTAGGTTTACGTTCTGCTTTCTGGAAATCTTTAACGGTGATCATACCGAGCAGATGGAAGCTGTCATCAACAACCAGCGCTTTCTCAACGCGTTTTTCGTGCATTTTGGCAAAAACAACATCACGCGCTTCGCCTTCACGAACGGTCACCAGACGCTCTTTCGGGGTCATGTAGACGCTAACCGGCTGATTCAGGTCAGTCACAAAACGCACGTCACGACCAGTGATGATGCCGACCAGTTCATTATCTTCTGTCACCACCGGGTAGCCTGCAAAGCCGTTACGCTCGGTCAGTTCTTTCACTTCGCGCAGAGTAGTGGTTGGCAGTACGGTCTGTGGGTCAGTTACCACACCAGATTCGTGTTTCTTCACGCGGCGAACTTCTTCAGCCTGGCGCTCGATGGACATGTTTTTGTGGATAAAACCGATGCCGCCTTCCTGGGCCAGGGCAATCGCCAGGCGCGCTTCCGTCACTGTGTCCATTGCTGCGGAGAGCATAGGAATGTTCAGGCGAATGGTTTTCGTCAACTGCGTGCTGAGGTCAGCAGTATTCGGCAGAACGGTAGAATGAGCGGGAACGAGGAGGACGTCGTCAAACGTCAGGGCTTCTTTTGCGATACGTAGCATGGGCAATATCTCACCTGGGAGGTTATTAAATATTGCCGCGGCATTATACAGAGCGTAACCGATTGCATCCACACTTTTTTGCAAAAAAACCTTGCGCTCCTCTGTGAGCATGTTACTTTCGACTGAATAACTTGCTGATTTAGAATTTGATCCCGCTCACATGTTATCCTCTCAAACCACCTCAATTTTTACCGTAAGCCGCCTAAATCAGACGGTTCGTTTGCTGCTTGAGCAGGAAATGGGACAAGTTTGGATCAGCGGTGAAATCTCGAATTTCACTCAGCCGTCCTCCGGTCACTGGTATTTTACGCTCAAAGATGACACCGCCCAGGTACGCTGCGCGATGTTTCGCAACAGCAATCGTCGGGTAACGTTCCGCCCACAGCACGGTCAGCAGGTTCTGGTACGCGCCAACATTACGTTGTACGAACCGCGCGGCGACTACCAGATTATTGTTGAGAGCATGCAGCCAGCTGGCGAAGGCTTGTTGCAGCAAAAATATGAGCAACTCAAAGCCAAACTGCAGGCTGAAGGGCTATTCGATCAGCAATACAAGCAACCGCTACCTTCACCAGCCCACTGCGTAGGGGTCATTACCTCGAAAACCGGGGCTGCGCTGCACGACATTCTCCACGTGCTAAAGCGTCGTGACCCATCCCTGCCCGTTATTATCTACCCGACCGCGGTCCAGGGTGACGATGCGCCAGGACAGATCGTTCGCGCCATTGAGCTGGCGAATGTGCGGGGCGAGTGCGATGTGCTTATCGTCGGGCGCGGCGGCGGTTCTCTGGAAGATTTGTGGAGCTTTAACGACGAACGCGTAGCGCGGGCAATCTTTGCCAGCCGCATTCCGGTAGTAAGCGCCGTCGGCCACGAAACAGATGTCACGATTGCCGATTTTATTGCAGATTTACGGGCACCTACGCCATCAGCTGCGGCGGAAATTGTCAGCCGCAATCAACTGGAACGGCTGCGTCAAATTCAGCATGGCCAGCAGCGTCTGGAAATGGCGATGGACTACTACATCGCCAACCGTACTCGTCGATTTACCCAGCTTCATCACCGTTTGCAACAGCAACATCCGCAACTGCGTCTGGCCCGTCAGCAGACCGTGCTGGAGCGACTGCGCCAGCGGATGAATTTCGCACTTGAGAATAAGATCAAGCAGGCCAATCAGCGCCAACAGCGCGTAAGCCAACGCCTGAGCCAGCAAAACCCGCAGCCGCGCATTTATCGGGCGCAAACCCGTATTCAGCAACTGGAGTACCGTCTGGCAGAGAATATCCGCGCGCGTTTAAGTGCACAGCGAGAACGCTTCGGTAATGTGGTGACGCATCTTGAAGCAGTGAGTCCTCTCTCTACACTCGCTCGTGGTTATAGCGTCACTACCGCGACGGACGGCAAAGTGCTGAAGCAGACCAAACAGGTAAAAACCGGTGATGTGCTCACTACCCGCCTGTCAGACGGTTGGGTAGAGAGCGAAGTGAAAGGCGTAACGGCGGCAAAGAAAACGCGGAAGAAAAAGTCAGATTAAACCGGCACAAATTCCACACGTTTCTTCGAAATCAGACCATGGCCATTCTGACAGAAGTAATCCACCGCTCCGCAGGCTTTTAACACCTGGAGCGGCTGATGGCACTCCGGACAGCGCGCTTCTAACGGAATATCTTTTTTACAGTTTTCACAGTGTGCCACACCGTTTTGTGGTTCCAGTTCTGCGTGACAATCCGGGCAGGTCATCGACATGGTGACTCCTTTAAATAGCGTTCGATTCTGCGCTAATTTTACCATGATACGCCTAGTGTGAACCACGCAACTGTTGCTGTAGGATCAGTAATCGTTCGACCTCCTCCAGCCTGCGCTGCGTCGTGCGACTCACCTCCTGCGGGCTGCGCTCAAACAGACTTTGTGCCCCCAGAATATGTTCCGCCAGACAATGGGCGTAAATCGTACCTGGCAGACACCAGCGTTGCACAACATCACCGTCAATCAATTCGAGCACATCCTCGGCACCCCGCCGGTCGTAATTGATGATGCGCCCATCACGCAGATAAAGGCGCAGACCTTTTTGTCCACCAGCCGGCCCCGCGTATTTATTCAACCAGATATCCAGCGGTATACCGCTAATCAGTCCTTGCAGATGCGCCTCTCCTTCAGCCGTGTTCAGGTCCCCCTGGATAATGTTATGTCCCAGACGGTCTTTAGCGCTCTTCACCTGCAAGGTCATGCTGTCATTACCGCCCAGGTAACGCACCGTTTCACGCAGCATGGCCAGTACGTGTGTGCCAATGTCCAGAATCACGCCATCCGGATGGCGAAGCTCACGCGTGTCCGGCTCACCGGTGGCAAAGTTGAGCGCGATAGGCTCTCCTGAAGCGTTATATCCGCTCGGCTCCTGCAAAAAACCGTCAATTTTAACAACGTCTGAAAAGTGAGAAACCAGTGCCTGTTGTGGGCTATCGCCCAGCCACTGTGCACCGAGTTTTCCCAATGCCAGCTGCATTGCGCCATTGCGCGCCATCCAGTGGTCGAGCGCCAGCACGCGGTCGGCGACGCCGGGTTGAACCAGCAACGTTTTCAGTTTCTCAATTTGGGAAAGCGTGGCGACAATCGGTTTTTCGACCACGATACGTGCGATGGGAGCGGCCAGCGCCTGCTCAAGCACATCGAGATGATGCAGTGATGCGGTGGTGATAAATAAGGTATCAAGCGGTGTTGCAAGAAGTTCAGCGAGCGATGCACAGCATGTCACATCAGCAGGCTGTTTTGCGGTTTGCACGTCAAATCCCACACAGCACAGGGAATCACCGAACATGTGACGTAATGCGGGCAAGTATGCTGTTTCAACAACTGCGCCAAGCCCAACAAACCCTAACAGCATGTTCTCACCTCATAAATTGAATGGCCGGGACATCACGTCTGCCCCGGCACAATCGAGGTGTTATCAGGCGCTGGTTACCGGTTTAGTTTGCGTATTCTCCAGCATGCGACGAATCGGCACAATGAGGACGATCAGTACCGCAGCGCAGATCAGCAACGCAATCGAGCAGCGAGCGAAGAGATCCGGCAGCATATCCAGTTGGTCGGCCTTCACATGACCACCAATCAGACCTGCGGCCAGGTTACCCAGCGCACTGGCGCAGAACCACAGGCCCATCATCTGCCCGCGCATTCTTTCCGGGGCCAGCAGCGTCATGGTCGCCAGACCGATCGGGCTCAGGCACAGCTCACCAAGCGTCAGCATCAGGATGCTGCCCACCAGCCAGAATGGAGAAACGCCAGCACCGCCGTTACTGAGAACGTTTTGCGCAGCCAGCATCATCAGACCAAAGCCTGCAGCGGCACAGAGAATACCGATAACGAACTTGGTGATGCTGCTCGGGCGAATGTTCATGCTCGCCAGCTTCGGCCACGCCCAGCTGAATACTGGTGCCAGCAGAATGATAAACAGCGCGTTTATCGACTGGAACCACACTGCCGGGATTTCAAAATCACCGATCATACGGTTAGTGTAGTCGTTAGCGAACAGGTTGAACGAGGTTGGTTTCTGCTCAAACGCGGACCAGAAGAACGCGGCAGAAACCAGCAGGATAAAGCAGACCAGCAGTCTGGCGCGCTCTTTGCGGTTCAGACCGGCAAAGATGAACAGGTAGATAAAATAGAGCGCGACGGAAGCGGCAATCACGTATACCAGTACGCTGGCAACCGCGACCGGATTAATCACAATCACGCCCTGCGCAATCAGCGTAACGATAACGGCTACGCCGACAGCCAGCGCCAGCAGCCACGCGCCCACACCGTTACGTTTTACTACTGGGCTGTTCCAGGTAGAGTCCAGACCTACTTCGCTGTCATAACGTTTCATCGATGGAACGGCAAACACGCGGAAGATGATCAACGCTACCAGCATCCCGATACCACCGATGCCAAAGCCCCAGTGCCAACCGTGGGTTTTAATCAGCCAGCCGGAGATCAACGGCGCAATAAACGACCCCATATTGATGCCCATGTAGAACAGCGAGAAACCGCCGTCGCGACGCGCATCGCCCTTTTTATACAGCGTGCCAACCATCACTGAGATACAGGTCTTAAACAGACCGGACCCGAGCACGATAAACATCAGGCCGATAAAGAACAGGTTGTTCCCCATAATGGCCGAGAGCGCAATCGACAGGTGACCGAGCGCAATCAAAATGGAACCGTACCACACCGCTTTCTGTTGGCCGAGCCAGTTATCTGCCAGCCAACCACCCGGCAGTGCGGCGAGGTACATCGTACCGGCAAAGATCCCCACAATGGCCGAGGCGTTTTCACGCGCCAGTCCCATGCCGCCGTCATAAACAGTAGCAGCCATAAACAGGATCAGTAACGGGCGAATGCCGTAAAACGAAAAACGCTCCCACATCTCTGTGAAGAACAGCGAGCCGAGCGGATAAGGATGACCGAAGAAAGTTCGGCTTTCTTTTTGATTAACAGAGGATTGCATAATTCTCCCGAAAGTTATGTCGTCGTGCGTGTAAACACCGCGATGTACGCCAGCCAGTTACGTATCTGACCGATTTTTTACATGCGGCGAAAAGTTATTTAACCATTTGATAACCTAAGGCTAGTTTTGTCTAGTACCAGCCCCCGGACTTTAAGATGAAAACTCGACAAATGTCTACTTTCTTAGATTTAAACTTGGCAAAAAACGAATAGTGATTGACATCGCACGGGCTGAGGTTGGTGTTGGAATAACGAAAAAAAACCCGCGACAAGCGCGGGTTTTCATCTGCATCAGCGACGATTACTTGCTTTTTTTGATGTGCTTAATCAAACGCTTACGTTTACGCATCTGAGTCGGAGTCAGCGTATTGCGTTTGTTTGCAAACGGGTTTTCCCCTTCTTTGAACTGAATACGGATCGGCGTCCCCATTACGTTCAGAGATTTGCGGAAATAGTTCATCAGATAGCGCTTGTAGGAATCCGGCAGGTCTTTGACCTGGTTGCCGTGAATCACCACGATTGGCGGGTTATAACCACCGGCATGGGCATATTTCAGCTTCACACGACGACCACGCACCAGCGGCGGCTGATGATCTTCTACTGCCATGGTCATGATGCGCGTCAGCATTGCGGTACTCACGCGACGTGTAGAGCTATCGTATGCTTCACGGACCGATTCAAACAGATTGCCCACGCCGCTACCGTGCAGCGCCGAGATAAAGTGTACGCGCGCAAAATCAATAAAGCCCAGACGGAAGTCCAGCGTCTCTTTGACCTGCTCTTTTACTTCCTGCGTCAGGCCATCCCACTTGTTCACAACGATAACAAGTGAGCGCCCACTATTGAGGATAAAGCCCAGCAGCGACAGGTCCTGATCGGAAATCCCTTCACGCGCGTCAATCACCAGCATCACCACGTTGGCATCTTCAATTGCCTGCAGCGTTTTGATTACTGAGAATTTTTCTACCGCTTCGGTAATTTTGCCACGCTTACGCACGCCCGCGGTATCGATGAGCACATATTCGCGCTCATCGCGCTGCATCGGAATATAAATACTGTCACGCGTGGTTCCCGGCATGTCGTAAACCACTACGCGGTCTTCGCCGAGAATACGGTTAGTAAGTGTAGACTTACCTACGTTCGGACGACCAACAATCGCCAGTTTGATCGGCAGGTCCTGCGGGTTGAAATCGTCCTCAAGCTCTTCTTCGCCGTTTTCTTTGGCTTCCAGCTGCGCCCAGTATTCTGCGTCTTCATCCACTTCTTCCTGAGGAGCAACGTCATCCATCCACGGCAGCAGAACATGCTCCAGCAGGCTGAGGACGCCACGACCATGGGACGCCGCGATCGGATAAATTTCACCCAGACCCAGCGAGTAGAAATCAACAACCGCCTGGTCAGGATCGAGTCCGTCAGTTTTGTTAGCGACCAGGAACGTCGGTTTCTGGCGCGAACGCAGATGTTTCGCAATAGCTTCATCCGCAGGCATCAGGCCTGCACGCGCGTCCACCATGAACAGCACAACGTCTGCTTCTTCGATAGCCAGCAGCGACTGTTCTGCCATACGGGTTTCAACACCGTCTTCGGTGCCATCAATACCGCCGGTATCAATACAGATAAACTCACGGCCTTCAATTTCCGCACGACCGTACTTACGGTCACGAGTCAGACCCGGGAAATCCGCAACCAGCGCATCTCGGGTGCGAGTTAGACGGTTAAATAACGTGGATTTGCCAACGTTAGGGCGCCCGACAAGCGCGACCACAGGTACCATGTTTAAAGCCTCATTTAAAAAATCATCAGACAACGGGCACATTTTTGCCCCGTTGTTAAAAACAGTAAAACGGCCCCTGCACCAGGAGCCGTTTTTCAAAGCGAGCGGCCGCGACGATTAACGCGTAATAGAGTACAGCGTACCGTCTTTCGCCTGGATCAGCAGTTTACCATCAGCAGAGACCGGCTCTGTCAGGAAACCGGAGCTGTCGACTTTCTGCTGGGCAACAAAACGGCCATCGTCAACGTTAATCCAGTGCAGATAGCCTTCGCTATCACCGACGACCAGATTGCCATTATACAATACCGGGGACGTCAGCAGACGGTGCAGCAGATCGCTTTGCGTCCACAGCGTCACGCCGCCATCGGTGGTCAGCGCCAGCACGCGGTCGTTCTGGTCAACCAGGTAGATACGGTTACCGTCGACGATGAAATCATTCACCGAGCCTAGTTCGCGTTTCCACATAATCTGACCGCTGCGCAGATCCAGCGCCGTCAGGTTACCATTATAAGCCAGCGCGTAAACAACGCCATTGACGATAACCGGCGTGGTATCAACGTCGCTCAGACGATCGATTTCCGTTGGGCCTGTCGCCTGAGAGATACGCTGCTGCCAAATCATCTGGCCTTGCTGCATCAGCACGGCGCTCACGCGACCGTTATCACCGCCAACAATAGCTGCGCCAAAGGCGGTTGCCGGAGCGGATTCACCACGCAGAGAC
>ERZ1026931.380-NODE-380-length-20175-cov-11.745030_pt1 | contig 20175 bp, 17 predicted proteins | sample MGYA00519253_ERZ1026931 | MGnify/ENA primary metagenome ERZ1026931 (study PRJEB26926, sample SAMN06164831) | human gut metagenome | biome: ENVO:00009003; feature: ENVO:2100002; material: ENVO:00002003 | host: Homo sapiens | place: USA | collected 2012 ... | reverse complement strand
TATCCTGAACCTTGAAGATAACATAAAATTTCGAAAACCTATGCTCTTTAATATCGTTCTAGGTCACCGCGGCAGTACGCCTGCAACCGTTGACGCATTAATTGCTCTGCGTAGCATGATCCCACGCGACGCCTTATGGGGAATTACTCATTTTGGCAGAAAGAATTTCGATATTATCGCTGCTGCGGTCGCTATGGGTGCCAGTGAAGTGCGAATCGGCTTTGAAGATAGTTATTATTTAAGCGCCGAAGAAAAAGCGCAGCATAATTATCAGCAGGTCGCCAAACTCGCCACGCTCATTCGCAGCATGGATAAAAAAGTCGCTACGCCGGAAATTGCGCGGCGCATGTTATCTATTCCACCCCGGCAGCAATAACAACAGCAAGGACATTTCAACATGACTATGACCACTGTTATTCACAAAACCGGACTCGGCATCAGCGTTGCGGGCGCGGCGCTGGCGATTATCGGCGCACTCATCCAGTCCGCGGCGCTATGGCAACCTGGGCTGGTGATGTTCACTGCCGGATTCGCCGCCGGTGCGGGCTACTGGCCTGGTTTACGCAGCTATCAGTTTACGCTGTGGATCATCGCCGGTTTTGTTGCCGCCATGACCTGGTCTACGGATCTGATTGTCTGGGGCGGTTTCAATATCACCCATAAATGGATCGTGTTCCTCGTGATTCAGGCCACCATGTTCAGCATGGGCACAAAGCTGACGATCCAGGATTTTATTGATGTCGCCAAAATGCCGTGGGCCGTTTTTATCGGTACTTTCTGCCATTTCGTGATCATGCCCCTGCTCGGCCTGAGCATTACCCTGATCTTTGATTTTCCGCCTGAAGTAGCGGTGGGCATTTTGTTGATTGGCGCCTGCCCCAGTGGCCTCTCGTCGACGGTGATGGTTTACATCGCCAACGCTAACCTCGCGCTGGCTGTGTCAATCGCCGCAGTCTCAACGCTGGCAGCAACGGTAATGACGCCACTGTGGGTTAATCTGCTGGCGGGTTCGATGATCGATATCCAGCTCACCGCGATGGTGATGGACGTGGTGAAAATCGTATTAATTCCCATTGGCACAGCAATTCTGCATGACTATCTGAAAACCTATGCCGGCGTGCGCGGCCGCCGTGTCGTCCAGATGCTGGCCGGGATCGGCGCGCTTTGGCTGCTGTATATGATTGCCGGCGGCTGGGACGCGCTGTTTGGTCACGCCAGCGCCGAAGCACAGATGTACGCGGTGGTCCTCAACTTCGTAGCAGGCGGTCTCGTGTGGGCATTGTTCTACAACTGGCTGTATGGCCGCGTGGCGGGCGTGAAGAAGGTCATGCCAACCATCTCAATGATGGGGATCATTTTCTTTACCACCACCGCCGCAGCAGCCGGGCGCGACAACCTGGTGCAGGTCGGTTTCCTGCTCTGTTTCGCCATGCTGATGCATAACCTCGGCGGCTTCCTGATTGGTTATCTGATGAGCCGTTGGATCTTCCGCATGGACGTGCAGTCTGCCCGTACCGTGGCCTTTGAAGTTGGCCTGCAAAACGGCGGTATGGCATCCGGGCTCGCCGCGGCGATGGGCAAACTGGCAACGGTTGGCCTCGCATCAGCGGTGATGACACCTCTGGGTAACGTTAGCGGCTCGCTGCTCGCCAACTACTGGCGCAAAAAAGACGCCAGACAGGCGAAGGCTGCCGCAGCCAAAGATCCCGTTCAACCCGCTTGCGAAAATCTGTCGAAAGGATAATCACGATGACAACTCTCACTCTGGAACACGCCCAGCGTGCCGTAACCTGTGCGCTCGAACTCGCCGAAACACGTTACGCAAATCGCCCGTTAAGCGTGGCCGTATGCGATGCAAATGGAGAACTGCTTAGCTTTGCGCGGATGGATAACGCCAAACTGTTAACCATCGAGTTAACCCAGCGTAAAGCGCGCACCAGTAGCCGCCTGGGCTGCACCACGCAGGCATTTTTACAGCGTCTGCAAAAAGAGCAACTGGATATTGGCTATTTTGCCGACCCGCGTTTTACGGCGCTGCCGGGCGGGATCCCAATTCTGCACCAGGGGAAATGCCTTGGAGCCGTCGCGGTAGGCGGTTTATCCGCGCAGGAAGATCATGATGCGGCGCTGGCCGTCGCGGAAACGTTACTTAAGGAGATTGCCCAATGAAAAAGGTCGCCATGCTGCATACCAGTGCAGCCACGCTTGCGATGATGCAACAGCTGATCGCCGACATTATGCCGGACGTTGAAGTGATGCACCTGGTTGAAGAATCTATGATTAAACAGGTGATGAAAGCCGGAGGCGTATCGCCAAATATTGCCGCCCGCATCGCCGACTATGTGCATATTGCCGAAAAGGCGGACTGCGATATCTTTATTACCGCCTGTTCCTCAATTGGTACTGCGGTAGAGCAATGCCAGTTTATGACCCCGCTCCAGCTCGCGCGCATTGACTGCGCGATGGTGGAAGAGGCGATTGAAAAAGGCGAACGGATCGCCGTGTTAGCAACCGTGGCAACCACGCTGAAGCCAACGCTGGATTACGTCCAGCGCAAAGTTCAACAAAGCGGTAAATCGCGAACCATTACGCCTGTATTAATGGAGGAGGCATTCCACGCGCTGCTGGCGGGAGATATGGATACCCATGACCGTATCGTCAGTGAAGGGTTACAGAGCGCCTTTACTCAAGCGGATGTCGTGATGCTGGCACAGGCTTCGATGGCGCGCGTTTTACAACAGCTCCCTTCCCCGCCGGTACCGGTAATGACCTCACCGGAAAGCGGTATTCGCTGGTTAAAAACGCTGGCTGAAAGCTAAATTCCCGGCAAAAAAAAGGCCATCATCAGATGGCCAACCATGTCGAAACGGGACCAGCCCTTGACCACGCAGACAGTCAGGGCTGTTTTTTTATTTCTTACTTAATAACGCTTTTCAGTGCTTCGCCGATATCGGCCAGGCTACGAACTGTTTTCACGCCTGCGGCTTCCAGCGCAGCGAATTTCTCATCCGCTGTACCTTTACCACCCGCGATGATCGCACCCGCGTGACCCATACGCTTACCTTTCGGCGCAGTCACACCCGCGATGTAACCCACAACAGGCTTGGTCACATGATCTTTGATGTAAGCAGCCGCTTCTTCTTCCGCGCTACCGCCGATCTCACCGATCATGACGATCGCTTCAGTCTGCGGATCTTCCTGGAACAGCTTCAGGATGTCGATGAAGTTAGAGCCAGGGATCGGGTCGCCGCCGATGCCCACACAGGTAGACTGGCCGAAACCGTAGTCGGTGGTCTGCTTAACTGCTTCATAGGTCAGGGTGCCAGAACGGGAAACGATACCCACTTTACCCGGCTTGTGAATGTGGCCCGGCATGATACCGATTTTACATTCACCCGGAGTGATAACGCCTGGGCAGTTCGGGCCGATCATACGTACGCCAGCTTCATCCAGCTTCACTTTCACGGTCAGCATATCCAGCGTTGGGATACCTTCGGTGATGGTGATGATAAGCTTGATGCCTGCATCGATAGCTTCCAGGATGGAGTCTTTGCAGAACGGCGCCGGAACGTAGATAACGGTGGCGGTTGCGCCGGTCGCTTCTACCGCTTCACGTACGGTGTTGAACACTGGCAGACCCAGATGCGTGGTGCCGCCTTTACCCGGCGTAACGCCACCGACCATTTGCGTACCGTAAGCGATCGCTTGTTCAGAGTGGAATGTCCCCTGGCTACCGGTGAAGCCCTGGCAGATAACCTTGGTATCTTTATTAATTAAAACTGACATTATTTCCCCTCCACTGCGGCAACAACCTGCTGAGCTGCATCCGTCAGACTTTTCGCTGCAATAATATTCAGGCCGCTATCAGCCAGTTTTTTCGCGCCGAGTTCAGCGTTGTTACCTTCCAGACGTACCACGACCGGAACGTTTACACCTACTTCTGCTACCGCGCCGATGATACCGTCAGCGATCAGGTCGCAACGTACGATACCGCCGAAGATGTTAACCAGTACGGCTTTAACATTGTCATCAGAGAGGATAATTTTGAACGCTTCGGTTACACGCTCTTTGGTCGCACCGCCGCCAACGTCGAGGAAGTTAGCCGGTTCGCCGCCGTGCAGCTTAACGATGTCCATGGTGCCCATTGCCAGGCCCGCACCGTTAACCATACAACCGATGTTACCGTCCAGTGCGACGTAGTTCAGTTCCCACTGTGCAGCCTGCGCTTCACGCGGATCTTCCTGAGACTGGTCGCGCATTTCGCGCAGGTCAGCCTGGCGGAACAGCGCGTTGCCGTCAGCGCCCAGTTTGCCGTCGAGGCAGATCAGGTCACCCTGCTTGGTCACCACCAGCGGGTTGATTTCGATCAGCGCCAGATCGCGCTCCAGGAAGATAGTCGCCAGACCCATGAAGATCTTGGTGAACTGCTGAACCTGTTTACCTTCCAGACCCAGTTTGAACGCCAGCTCACGACCCTGGTAAGGCATTGGGCCTGCCAGCGGATCGAGCGCCACTTTGTGGATCAGGTGCGGGGTTTCTTCCGCTACTTTTTCGATTTCCACGCCGCCTTCGGTAGAGGCCATGAAGACCACGCGACGGGAGCTACGGTCAACAACTGCGCCGAGGTAAAGTTCTTTACCAATGTCGGTCGCGGCTTCAACCAGAATCTGATTTACCGGTTGGCCATGAGCGTCTGTCTGGTAAGTAACCAGACGTTTACCCAGCCAGTGTTCAGCAAAAGCGCGAATGTCTTCTTTGCTGTTTACCACCTTCACACCGCCCGCTTTACCACGGCCACCAGCGTGAACCTGACATTTCACTACCCACGGGCCAGCGCCGATTTTAGATGCAGCTTCTTCGGCTTCACGCGGAGTAGTACAGGCATAACCCACCGGTGCCGGTAAGCCATAGCGGGCAAAAAGTTGTTTTGCCTGATATTCATGTAAGTTCATGTGTTCTGTCCATCCTTCAGGTAATCGTTATCTTTTACCCGTAGGCCTGATAAGCGTCCAGACCTACGGGGCAGGTGATACTCTTATTAACTACACGTCCAGCAGCAGACGCGTTGGATCTTCCAGCAACTCTTTAATGGTTACCAGGAAGCCCACTGACTCACGACCATCGATCAGACGGTGGTCATAAGACAGCGCCAGATACATCATCGGCAGGATTTCAACCTTGCCGTCTACTGCCATCGGACGATCTTTGATGGCATGCATACCCAGGATGGCGCTCTGCGGTGGGTTGATGATCGGCGTGGACATCAGGGAACCGAACACACCACCGTTAGTGATGGTGAAGTTACCACCCGTCAGATCTTCGACCGTCAACTTGCCGTCGCGACCTTTAACTGCCAGTTCTTTAATATTCTTCTCGATATCAGCCATACCCAGCAGATCCACATCACGCAGGACCGGCGTGACCAGGCCACGCGGCGTGGAGACCGCCATGCTGACATCAAAGTAGTTGTGGTAAACCACGTCATCACCATCAATGGACGCGTTCACTTCCGGATAGCGTTTCAGCGCTTCAACAACCGCTTTCACATAGAAAGACATAAAGCCCAGACGGATACCGTGGCGTTTCTCGAACGCATCACCGTATTGCTTACGCAGGTCCATGATTGGCTTCATGTTGACTTCGTTGAACGTGGTCAGCATGGCGGTGGAATTTTTCGCTTCCAGCAGACGCTCGGCTACGCGTTTGCGCAGACGGGTCATCGGAACACGTTTTTCGCCACGCGCGCCCAGTTGAGCCTGTGGTGCAGGTGCTGCTGCCGGCGCTTTTGCTTCAGCTTTCGCAGCCGGAGCTTTCGCCAGATGTTTTTCAACATCTTCACGGGTGATACGACCGCCGACACCGGTGCCGTTGATAGCGCTGGCTTCGAGGTTATGCTCACCCAGCAGGCGACGGATCGCCGGGCTCAGGGCATCGTTGTTCTGCTCAGCAAGAGACGCCTGCTGGCGCTGTGCCGGAGTAGAATCTTTCTCTTCAGACTTAGCACTGGTTTCTTTACCGGTGCTGTTGCCTTCACGCAGGCGACCGAGGATCTGGCGAGAAGTGACGGTTGTCCCTTCATCTTCCAGAACCGCATCAAGAATACCGTCCGCTGATGCCGGTACTTCCAGTACCACTTTGTCAGTTTCGATTTCTACCAGTACTTCATCACGACGTACTGCATCGCCCGGTTTTTTGTGCCAGGTTGCAACCGTTGCATCCGCTACGGATTCAGGCAGGTCGGGAACAAGAATATCTACGCTACTCATTATTTATCCTTTATTTAATCGACGTTCAGCGCGTCATTTACCAGATCTTGTTGCTGCTTCTGGTGAACGGACATATACCCTACTGCCGGAGAGGCAGAGGCCGGGCGACCTGCATAACGCAGAGCTGACCCAAATGGAATTACTTCACGGAAATGATGCTGGCTGCAGTACCATGCGCCCTGGTTGAGCGGCTCTTCCTGGCACCAGACAAAATCATGTACATGAGCAAACGGTTTCAGCGCTTCCTGCACCGCTTTATGCGGGAACGGATAGAGCTGTTCGATGCGCACAATGGCAACATCTTTTTGGTCGTTCTTGCGGCGTTGCTCCAGCAGGTCGTAATAAACCTTACCAGAACACATCACGACACGCTTCACGCCTTTAGGATCAAGTTCATCGACTTCACCAATAGCTGGCAGGAAGGTGCCGTTTGCCAGTTCGTCCAGCGTAGACACCGCCAGCGGATGACGCAGCAGCGACTTCGGCGACATCACCACCAGCGGACGACGCATACCGCGCAGCGCCTGACGACGCAGCATGTGGTAAACCTGCGCCGGGGTAGACGGGACGCAAACCTGCATGTTTTGCTCAGCGCAAAGTTGCAGATAACGTTCCAGACGCGCGGAGGAGTGCTCCGGCCCCTGACCTTCGTAACCGTGCGGCAGCAGCATAACCAGACCGCACATACGGCCCCATTTCTGCTCACCGGAAGAGATGAACTGGTCGATAACCACCTGTGCACCGTTGGCGAAGTCGCCGAATTGCGCTTCCCAGATGGTCAGCGTGCGCGGTTCTGCTGTGGCATAACCGTACTCAAACGCCAGCACAGCTTCTTCAGACAGCACGGAGTCCCATACGCGGAACGTCCCCTGGCCGTTATGCACATGCTGCAGCGGCGTGTAGGTTGAACCGTTCGCCTGGTTATGAATTACCGCGTGACGGTGGAAGAAGGTGCCGCGACCGGAGTCTTCACCCGACAGACGGACCGGAATGCCTTCGTCAACCAGCGTGGCGTAAGCCAGATTCTCTGCACCACCCCAGTCAAACAGCTTCTCGCCTGCGGCCATGGCCTGACGGTCGCCGTAAATCTTGGCAACGCGCGACTGCATTTCAACCGCTTCAGGTACGGTGCTGATGCGTTTTGCCAGCTCCTGCAGACGCTTCATCTCAACTTTGTTCGGGTAGTTTTCATCCCACTCGTGGTTGAGGTACGGCGACCAGGTGAAGGAGTGCATGTTCATTGGACGCCACTCTTTCACTACGCATTCGCCAGCATCCAGCGCGTCACGGTACAGATTGACCATTTCGGTCGCATCTTCCAGCGTGGCAACTTTGTCCGCTTCCAACTTATCAGCGTAGATTTTGCGCGGGGTCGGATGCTTTTTGATTTTCTGATACATCAGCGGCTGGGTTGCACTCGGCTCGTCGGCTTCGTTGTGGCCGTGACGGCGGTAGCACACCAGATCGATGAAGACATCGCGTTTAAAGGTATTACGGAAATCCAGCGCCAGACGCGTCACGAAAGCAACCGCTTCCGGGTCATCCGCGTTCACGTGGAAAATCGGCGCCTGAACCATCTTACCGATGTCGGTGCAGTACGGTGTAGAACGCGCATCCAGCGGGTTAGAGGTGGTGAAGCCTACCTGGTTGTTGATAACGATGCGAACGGTACCGCCCACTTCGTAACCACGCGCTTTCGACATGTTCAGGGTTTCCTGAACCACGCCCTGCCCGGTAACTGCCGCGTCACCATGAATGGTGATTGGCAGGACTTTATTGCTGCTCGGCTCGTCCAGACGATCCAGACGTGCACGTACGGAACCGATAACCACCGGGCTAACGATTTCCAGGTGCGACGGGTTAAACGCCAGCGCCAGGTGTACCAGACCGCCTTCGGTTTCGATATCAGACGAGAAGCCCATGTGGTACTTCACGTCACCGGTGCCGAGGTGTTCTTTATGTTTGCCCGCAAATTCGTCGAACAGTTCCTGCGGGCGTTTGCCCAGTACGTTAACCAGAACGTTCAGACGACCACGGTGCGCCATGCCCAGCACCACTTCACGGGTACCGCTGTTACCGGCGTGGCGGATCATCTCTTTAAGCATTGGGATTAACGCATCACCGCCTTCCAGCGAGAAGCGTTTTGCGCCCGGGAACTTAGCGCCCAGGTAGCGTTCCAGACCTTCCGCTGCGGTCAGTTCGCTGAGGAAGCGTTTCTTCTCTTCACTACTGAACGCGGCACGTCCAGACTCGATACGCTGTTGAAGCCAGCGTTTTTCTTCGGTGCTGGTGATGTGCATATACTCGGCGCCAATTGGGCCGCAGTAGGTTTGTTTCAGCGCAACAACCAGGTCGCTCAGCTTCATGGTGTCTTTGCCGCCGGCAAAAGAACCTACGTTAAAGCTTTCCTGGAAATCCGCATCGGTCAGATCGTGGAAAGACGGGTCCAGATCGGCCACATTTTCTTGTTGCCACAGTCCCAGCGGATCGAGATTCGCATGCTGATGACCGCGGAAACGATAGGCGTTAATGAGCTGCAGGACTTTAACCTGCTTCACATTGGCATCAGGGTCGGAAATAGAAGAAGAGTAACGTGGGGTAATCAACGCCTGTCGACGGAAATAATCACGTGTTTTTGAGTGGAGTTGATCCGGTTTGACTCCGGTACCAGGTAACTGCTGGAACGTCGAACGCCAGTTAGCATCTACCGAGTCAGGGTCGGTTAAGAAGTCTTCATAGAGCTGTTCTATCCAGCTCTGGTTAGAACCAGAGAGGTAAGAAGAGTCCAACCAGGCTTTCAAAGCGCTGTTCTGCATCGTGATCCCTTAAGCATTTGTATGCTTACTTCGCCGTGGATACTACCACGCACACCGATGTGCGTGCCGGGGTTCACTTGTTGCGGACTGTCGTGTTTTCTGCGTCCGCTAAGGAACCTTTAAAAACTGTCTAATAATCGTCGCTGTTCAGGCTGCGACTGCGTTGCAACCCTCACTCACTCCGGTCACATAGTTAACTATGCTCCCGAAGATTCGTTCCGTTCGCGCCTTGTCTCGCGCTGAACATCTCGATTATTGCTATCAATGTGGCAGTTTTTAGAGGTTTCCTGCACTACCGGGGAATCACTTCCCCGGCAACAACAATTACTTACGCACTACGTTTGAGCAGCATCGACTTAATATGGCCGATGGCGCGCGTCGGGTTCAACCCTTTCGGACATACGCTGACGCAGTTCATGATGCTATGGCAGCGGAATACGCTGAAAGCGTCACTTAAACCTTCCAGGCGGCTGTCGGTCTCGGTATCGCGGCTATCGATTAAGAAGCGATACGCTGCCAGCAGGCCTGCCGGGCCAATAAACTTGTCCGGGTTCCACCAGAATGATGGGCAGGACGTTGAGCAGCATGCACACAAAATACATTCATACAGCCCATCGAGCTTCTCACGCTGCTCTGGCATTTGTAAATGCTCACGAGCCGGCGGATTTTTCCCATTATTCAACAAGTAAGGCTTAATCTTCTCATACTGTGCGTAGAATTGCCCCATGTCTACCACCAAATCGCGCACAACCGGTAAGCCCGGCAGCGGGCGAATGACAATTTTCTTGCCCGGCTGATTCAGCGCAGAAATAGGTGTGATACAGGCCAGTCCATTTTTGCCATTCATGTTCAGACCGTCGGAGCCACAAACCCCTTCACGGCAGGAGCGACGAAACGACAGCGACGGATCTTTTTCTTTCAGCTGCATCAATGCATCCAGCAGCATCATGTCGCGCCCTTCTTCCGCCTCCAGGGTGTAATCCTGCATGCGCGGAGCGTCGTCAACATCCGGGTTATAGCGATAAACTGAAAACTCGAGTTTCATTGTCCTGTCTCCGCATTAATAAGTACGAATCTTCGGCGGGAATGCCGGGCGCAGCTTCGGTTCCATATTGACTTGACGTCGCGTCATGGATTCCGACTCTGGCAGGTACAGGGAATGGCACAGCCAGTTTTCATCATCACGTTCCGGGAAGTCGAAGCGGCTATGCGCGCCACGGCTTTCGGTACGGAAGTTTGCAGATACTGCAGTGGCGTACGCGGTCTCCATCAGGTTATCCAACTCCAGACACTCAACGCGCTGGGTGTTGAACTCGCTGGAGGTATCGTCCAGACGGGCATTTTTCAGGCGTTCGCGAATCGCTTTCAGCTCTTCCAAACCTTTCGCCATCGCATCGCCTTCGCGGAATACCGAGAAGTTATGCTGCATACATTCTTGCAGCGCTTTGCGAATCGCCACCGGGTCTTCACCGTTACGGTTACCGTTCCAGCGGTTCAGACGCGCCAGAGAAGCGTCGATTTCATCTTCGGTCGCATCCAGCAGGTCACCCTGCTCAGCAATAGATTCCTGCAGGTGCAGACCAACCGCACGACCAAATACGACCAGGTCCAGCAGCGAGTTGCCGCCCAGACGGTTGGCGCCGTGAACCGATACGCAGGCGATTTCGCCGACGGCAAACAGCCCAGGGATCACCACATCTTCACCCTGCTCATTCACGGTCAGCGCCTGGCCAGTAACTTTGGTCGGAATACCGCCCATCATATAGTGACAGGTAGGGATAACCGGGATTGGCTCTTTGACCGGGTCAACGTGAGCAAAGGTACGGGACAGTTCGAGAATGCCCGGCAGACGGGATTCCAGTACTTCTTTACCCAGGTGGTCGAGTTTCAGTTTGGCGTGCGGACCCCACGGGCCGTCGCAGCCGCGACCTTCGCGAATTTCGATCATGATGGAACGCGCCACCACGTCACGACCCGCCAGGTCTTTCGCATTCGGGGCATAACGTTCCATGAAGCGCTCGCCATGTTTGTTCAGCAGGTAGCCACCTTCACCACGGCAGCCTTCTGTTACCAGAACGCCTGCACCGGCGATACCGGTTGGGTGGAACTGCCACATCTCCATATCCTGCACCGGCACGCCAGCGCGGATAGCCATACCAACACCGTCACCGGTATTGATGTGGGCATTGGTGGTGGACTGATAAATACGGCCAGCACCGCCGGTCGCCAGCACGGTCGCGCGGGCTTTGAAGTAAACCACTTCACCGGTTTCGATACACAGCGCGGTACAACCGACAACGGCGCCATCGGCGTTTTTCACCAGGTCCAGCGCATACCACTCGGAGAAGATGGTGGTATGGTTTTTCAGGTTCTGCTGATACAGCGTGTGCAACAGCGCATGACCGGTACGGTCGGCCGCTGCCGCGGTACGTGCCGCCTGCTCGCCGCCGAAGTTCTTCGACTGACCGCCAAAAGGACGTTGATAAATTGTGCCATTGTCGAGGCGAGAGAACGGCAGCCCCATGTGGTCCAGCTCCAGAATCGCTTCCGGACCGGTTTTACACATATATTCAATAGCGTCCTGGTCACCAATGTAGTCCGACCCTTTAACAGTGTCGTACATGTGCCATTCCCAGTTATCTTCATGGGTATTACCGAGCGCAACGGTGATGCCACCCTGCGCGGATACGGTATGGGAACGGGTTGGGAACACTTTGGAGAGCAGCGCACAGGTCTGACCGCTCTGGGAAATTTGCAGCGCCGCGCGCATACCTGCGCCGCCGGCACCAATCACAACAGCATCAAATTCTCTGACTGGCAGTTTCATTACACACCCCACACCACAACAAATCCATAAATGACGTAAACCACCAGCGCAACGACGATAGCCAGTTGCAGAATCAGGCGCACAGCCAGAGGTTTAACGTAGTCGGTCAACACCTGCCACATGCCGATCCAGGCATGAATCAAGATGGAGAAAAGTGCCAGCAGGGTGAAGACTTTGGTGAATGCCGATGAGAAGAAACCGGTCCAGACTTCATACGTCAGCTCGCCGCTGGTGGCGAAGAAACCGACCATATAGATGATGTATAACGTCAGAACGATAGCGGTAGCACGGACCAGAATGAAGTCATGTACGCCATTGCGTCCTAATGCGGAGGCGTTGCTTACCATACGAGGACTCCTGCGAGAAGTGAAAGCACGACAATGATAACGAAACAAATTTTGGCGGAGCGCGTCCCTGCTTCGAGGGTTTCTTCGATATAGCCAAAATCCATCAACAGATGGCGAATGCCCATTACGGCGTGATATGCCAGCGCAATCAGGATCCCCCACAGAATTAACTCCACAAAGAAGTTATTCATAATGGATGACGCGGTGAGGAAACCTTCAGGGGAGGAAAGGCTGGTACCCAATAACCACAACAGAATCCCGACCGCCACGAAGGTGATCACTCCGGATACGCGATGGAGAATGGACGCTATCGCCGTGATTGGGAACCGGATCGTTTGCAGATCCAGATTGACAGGTCTTTGTTTTTTCACATTTCTTATCATGAATAACGCCCACATGCTGTTCTTATTATTCCCTTTGGACTTCGGGTACAGAAGATGAAGACACCTGTAGCCTGAAAGACGACGGGATTTCCTTCCTCCGGTCTGCGTGCGGGTCAGACAGCGTCCTTACTATAACTACGCGTCATATAAAACACTGCTTCCAGATGCTAAAACGACACGTTACAACGCTGGTTGGCTCGGGATTGCAGGGTATTCCGGAGACCTGGCGGCAGTATAGGACGTTCACAAAATCATTACAATTAACCTACATATAGTTTGTCGGGTTTTATCCCGAACAGTGACATAGGTCACGATAACAACATTATTTTAATTTTTAATCATCTGATTTGACAATCATTAAACAAAGTTGTTACAAACGACACCAGAAAAAGCATATAATGCGTAAAAGTTATGGGGTCACTCTTTCACCGGAGATTTAGTTATGTAACAGTGTGGAAGTATTGACCAATACCTTCAGGACAGTTATTAGTGATAGACAGGTTAAATAATTCGGATTGCTAAGTTCTTGATTTGCAGTTTATTCGCCATGAAAAGACCGTTTTACCTGCAAGCGCCCATAGCTCTGTACCCAGGTCATCCCCTCTTTCGCAGAGCGGCGAGCCAAATAACAAACTGGTAACGGTTTATTGATGCACGAAGGCAAATTTAAGTTCCGGCAGTCTTAAGCAATAAGGCGCTAAGGAGACCGTAAATGGCTGATACTAAAGCAAAACTCACTCTAAATGGTGACGCTGCTATTGAACTGGATGTGCTGAAAGGTACGCTCGGTCAAGATGTTATTGATATTCGTACCCTTGGCTCAAAAGGGATGTTTACTTTTGACCCAGGTTTCACCTCTACCGCATCCTGCGAATCCAAAATTACTTTCATCGACGGTGACGAAGGTGTTTTGCTGCATCGCGGCTTCCCGATTGACCAACTGGCGACCGAGTCCAACTATCTGGAAGTGTGTTACATCCTGCTGTACGGCGAAAAACCGACGCAGGAAGAGTACGACGAGTTCAAAACCACAGTCACTCGCCATACCATGATCCACGAGCAGATCACCCGTCTGTTCCACGGTTTCCGCCGCGACTCCCACCCGATGGCCGTTATGTGCGGTGTTACCGGGGCGCTGGCTGCGTTCTACCACGACTCGCTGGATGTGAATAACCCGCGTCACCGTGAAATCGCCGCCTTCCGCCTGCTGTCCAAAATGCCAACCATGGCAGCGATGTGCTACAAATATTCCATCGGGCAGCCGTTCGTGTACCCGCGTAACGATCTCTCCTACGCCGGTAACTTTCTGAACATGATGTTCTCTACGCCGTGCGAAAAATACGAAGTGAATCCGATCCTGGAACGCGCAATGGACCGTATCTTAATCCTGCACGCTGACCACGAACAGAACGCCTCAACCTCTACCGTACGTACCGCAGGCTCTTCTGGCGCTAACCCGTTTGCCTGCATCGCGGCCGGTATTGCTTCCCTGTGGGGACCGGCTCACGGCGGCGCAAACGAAGCTGCGCTGAAAATGCTGGAAGAAATCAGCTCTGTTAAACACATTCCGGAATTTGTTCGCCGCGCGAAAGACAAGAATGATTCCTTCCGCCTGATGGGCTTTGGTCACCGTGTTTATAAAAACTATGACCCGCGCGCTACCGTCATGCGTGAAACCTGCCATGAAGTACTGAAAGAGCTGGGCACCAAAGATGATCTGCTGGAAGTGGCGATGGAACTTGAGCACATTGCGCTCAACGACCCGTACTTCATTGAGAAGAAACTCTACCCGAACGTAGACTTCTACTCCGGCATCATCCTGAAAGCGATGGGTATTCCGTCCTCCATGTTCACCGTTATCTTCGCCATGGCGCGTACCGTTGGCTGGATTGCACACTGGAACGAAATGCACACCGACGGCATGAAAATCGCCCGTCCGCGTCAGCTGTACACCGGCTACGACAAGCGCGATTTTAAGTCTGCTATTAAGCGTTAATTGTCTGCCGGACGGTGCCAATGCCTGTCCGGCTTATTGCCATTAACTCTCACGGGTCGGACAAGGCATTAAAGCCAGAATCCGACCTGTTTTTATTTGATCCACATTATTTTATTCTTATCGTGCTTTCTCTATGATTTACTGAGATTTCTCACATTTTACTCAGGAGCATGGGATGCCTGTTTTGCAGTGGAGCCTGCTGTTTGTGCTATCGCTCCTTCTTTCCCTGCTCTTTCTGTTTATCCATCTTCCAGGACCCTTGCTGCTCGGTTCGATGATCGTCGGCATCATTTTCAGTATGCGCGGCATCTCTCTGCACCCTCCCCGCTGCACATTTCTTGGCGCGCAGGCAATTCTCGGCTGCATGATTGCCCAAAATCTGACCGGTTCAATCTTCACAACCCTTGCGGCCCACTGGCCGATGGTGATTGCTATCCTGCTGGTAACCCTTATCAGCAGCGCGATAATCGGCTGGCTGCTGGTTCGCTACAGTAATCTACCGGGGAATACAGGTGCGTGGGGCTCGTCACCAGGCGGCGCAGCGGCAATGGTCGCGATGGCCCAGGATTACGGCGCCGACATCCGGCTGGTGGCGTTTATGCAGTATCTGCGCGTACTGTTGGTGGTCGGCGCGGCAGCGCTGGTCACCCGGTTGGTGATGGGCGACCAGGCGCAAACGGTCAGTGAACAAATCATCTGGTTTCCACCGCTAAGCGGCAATCTTTTCAGCACTCTGATGCTGGCCGCCGTTGCCGGTACGGCTGGACGCCTACTGCGTATTCCCTCTGGCGTCATGCTATTGCCAATGCTGGTGGGTGCCTTGCTGAATGCAAGCGGAGTGATGGTGATTGAACTGCCGGAGTGGCTGCTGGCGATAGCCTACATGTCAATTGGCTGGCAAATCGGTCTTGGCTTTGATAAGCAGATCTTTTTAATGGCATTACGACCACTGCCGCAGATCCTGTTGTCCATTTTTTCACTGATGGCGATCTGCGCCGCCATGGCCTGGGGACTGGCGCATTACATGCAGATCGACTTTCTCACTGCCTATCTGGCAACCAGTCCTGGAGGAGTGGATTCTGTTGCGGTGATCGCCGCAGGAAGCCACGCAGATATGGCGCTCATCATGGCGATGCAAACCCTGCGACTGTTCAGCATTTTGTTAACTGGCCCCGCAGTCGCAAGGTTTATTTCGGTGCACGCGCCAAAACAACCCGCTTAGCGCTGACAACCAGGGCACCAGTAAAAGGGGCGCGAAGAGAGCATCGTTTTCTCGATTATTCCACCACAACGCTCGCAGGTTTCACCGTCCCGATGAAAGACCTTGAAGCGAAACAGCGCGCCGTGATGTTTATTCTCATCGACCAGGCCGCGGGTATTATAAGACAGGCGCGGAATATCAAGCAGCGCATGTGCCAGTTGATCCAGTTGCTCATCACTAAGCTGCGACGCTTTATGCTGCCCGGTCAACCCAACCTGCCAAAGGATCTCTACCCGCAGGTAGTTACCTAATCCCGCCAGAAACGCCTGGTCCAGTAGCAGACCAGAAAACTGGCGATTGCGAAAACGCGGAGATAACAGACGCGCTTTAACCTCATCGGGCGTTAAACGTAAATCCAGTACATCCGGCCCAACCCGTTGCAGGAACGGATGGGTGGCAACCTGCTCTGGCGTCAGCATTTCGATATCAGACGCGCTATAGAGCAGAATTGTCTTGTCCTGTGTTTGCAGACTGACGCGCAGTACCCGCGAAGTTTGCGGGATTGTGCCGGTATCCACCACTCGCCACACACCATAGAGCTGATTGTGACTATACAGCGTCAGGCCATTAGAAAAATGGGTCAGTAATGCTTTCCCCCGCGTTTCAAGCTGGGTAACACGTTGCCCAATTAGTTGAGATTGATACGGTTTTAACTGCTCAAAGGCAAACCAGACATCCGTCAGGGGTTTGCCTTTGACTGCCGCCTCCAGGTTATCCGCCGCACGGCGAATCTCCGGGCCTTCAGGCATAATGCTGTCCTTTGTTAATGTGTTGCGCCGCCCGTTACTGCGATATCGCTTTCCACCTGCAAGGCGGTGGCAATCGCAATCTCCAGCGCACGGCGCACCGTTTCTGTCGCCATACTTGGCGCCCCGGGATGCTGTGCAGCCTGTTGCGGCAAATAAGGGATATGAATAAAGCCGCCCTTCACCGCCGGTACGTCGCGTAGTTTATGCAGCAGGCCATACATCACGTGGTTACACACGAAAGTACCCGCAGTCTGGGAAACCGAGGCCGGAATTCCCGCGTTGCGCATGGCGACAACCATCGCTTTAATCGGCAACGTACTAAACCATGCCGCCGGGCCATCGACCACAATCGGCACATCTACCGGCTGTTGTCCCTGGTTATCCGCAATACGCGCATCGTCAACGTTAATCGCCACGCGTTCCACGGTGATATCCGTGCGACCACCCGCCTGCCCCACCGCCAGCACCAGTGATGGCGACAACGCGTCAATCGCGGCATTGAGTACGGCGAGAGACTCGCCAAATACACACGGTAGTTGGCGGGCAATAACGCGGCATCCGCCGATAATAGCATTGTCGAGGCTCGAGACCACTTCCCAGGAAGGGTTAACTGACTCGCCGCCAAAGGGTTCAAATCCCGTGATGAGTACTGTTTTCATCCTTCCTCCTTACAGGAACATCAGGAAATACATCAGGAATACGTTGACCAGTAGCAGCAGTACGCCGGTTGGCACCTGCGCTTTAATCACCGCGTTTTTGTCCGGTAGCTCCAGCAGCGCTGCTGGAACAATATTAAAGTTCGCCGCCATCGGCGTCATCAGCGTCCCGCAATAGCCGGAGAACATACCAATCGCCGCCATTACCGCTGGATTGCCGCCGTGTTGCAGTACGAGGATCGGAATACCAATCCCTGCGGTCACGATCGGGAAAGCAGCAAACGCATTACCCATGACCATGGTCAGCAATGCCATGCCGATGGTGTACACCGCCACCGCAATAAAGCGACTATCCACCGCCAGATATTCCTGCGTCAGGTATGAAATGCCGCTACCCACACCCGCCGCTGTAAACAGCAGCCCGAGCGTAGCCAGAATCTGCGGCAGAATGAACGCCCAGCCAATGGAGTCCAGCAGACGGCGCGCCTCCTGAATCGGTTGATGCACCCGCTCATGGGTCATTTTTATCGCCATCGCCAGACCAATCAACGAGCCCGCTGTCATTGAAAAGAGCGTCACCAGCGTGGCGTGATTACCCGGCCCGAACAGCGCATCCTGTAAGCCAGGAATATGGTTGAACATCAGTACACCAATAACCGTTACCACCGGGATCGCCAACGCCGGGAAAAACAGGCGGTTGCCCAGGCGGCTGGCGCTTTCTTCGCGCTGTTGCTGCGTGCGTTGATGGTAGCTTCCCAGCTTCACACCGCCAAAACCTGCGATCAGGGCCAGCACGACCACCGCAACGCCGACGGCAATATGCACTGCTCGTTTATCGCCAAACAGCGAGTATGTCCAGTCACCAAGCAGAAACAGTACGCCGTATATGCCCCAAAACAGGCCTGTGGTGAAACGACGCGGGTTCGCTTTGTCCTGCCAGGACATCAGCGCCACAATCAGTAATACCGCACCCGCCAGCCAGTAGAGATAGCTTTGTTGAAAATTCATTTCGCTTCCCCTTTCGCTGCGGCATTCGCTTTCGCCACCTCTCGTTGCAAATAGCTATCCAGACGCCACAAACGCGTGCCGTGGATCAGGAAAGCACAAATTGCCGTTGGGATCCCCCACAAGGCGATATGCAACGGTTCAGTCTGGATGCCACCAGACTCCAGCATAAAGTTGTGCATGAATATGATCGCGCCGAAGGCAACAAAGATATCTTCACCGAAAAACAGCCCAACGTTATCGGTCGCCGCTGACATTGCGCGCAGTCGATAGCGAACCGCACCGGGTATCTCGCCGTGATTTTTCTCGGCGGCCCCTTCCGCCATTGGCGCCAGCAGCGGGCGCACCATCTGCGGATGCCCGCCCAGACTGGTCAGCCCTAACGCAGCGGTCGCTTCGCGAATGAACAGATAGACAATAAGCAGACGGCCACTGGTAGCGCTGCGGATTTTAGCAATCCACGCCTGAGCGCGCTCTTTGAGTCCGTGACGTTCCAGCAGGCCAATAACCGCCAGCGGGATCAGCAGGATAAACGGCAGGTTGCGGGTGTTAAGAAAACCTTCACCCAGCTTCTCGAGGATGGTGGCGATCGGCATATGCGCCGCCAGTCCCGTGACGATCCCGGCAATAATAACCACCAATACTGGATTAAAACGTAAAAGAAATCCGACCACAATGACGGCGATGCCCGTCAATGGCCAGAGAGAAATAGCCTCTCCCATAATTAAAACCCTTATGTTGTTGTGTAATATCTTATTGTTTTATATTAAAAAATTATGCGCTAATTTGAATATTGCATGCATTAAAGGCGCTACGCAAGCGACGGGCAAAAGCGAGTGCGTGCTCGCCATCCCCATGAATGCATACCGTCTGGGCGATCACGCTTGCCCATGTTCCACTTTGGCTTTTTACTCTGCCGGATTGCACCATTTCTAACGTTTGCGCCAGCGCCTGCTCCTCATCCTCAATCAGTGCGCCCGGCTGGCTGCGAGGTACCAGACTGCCATCGGCCTGATAACCGCGATCGGCAAAAACCTCCTGACGTGTTATCAAGCCATAGTGTTCTCCGGCGCGAATCAGTTCGCTACCCGCCAGCCCGACCAGAACCAGCGACGGATCGCAGGCATGAACCGCTTTAGCAATCGCATCGGCCAATTGAGGATCTTTCGCCGCCTGGTTATAGAGCATGCCATGCGGTTTGACATGACGCATCACGCCGCCTTCTGCCCGCGTGATGGCAGCCAGCGCGCCAATTTGATATAGCGTCTGTGCATACACCGTTTGTGCAGGCAGTGTCATGGCGCTACGGCCAAAATTTTCCCGATCCGGAAAGCTCGGATGCGCGCCTATCGCCACGCCATTTTTTAGCGCTTCGCGCACGCTTGAGAGCATGGTCTGCGCATCACCGGCATGAAACCCACAGGCAATATTGGCTGAAGACACGAGTTGCAGCAGCGCTGCATCGTTCGCACATCCCTCACCGAGGTCTGCGTTGAGATCAATTTTCATTGTTAAGTCGCCATGTTAACTGTTCCAGGTAACGCTGCTGGTCGTACCGCGCCTTCAGCGCTTCCTCCAGCGAACACTGCACAAAATGAATCGGTTGACCGAGAGGAATCTGCGCCAAATGATACATATCTGCCTCGATGATACAGGCGATGCGCGGATAGCCACCCGTCGTCTGAGCATCATTCATCAGCACGATTGGCTGACCATTATGCGGAACCTGCACCACGCCGGGGAGCAAACCATGCGACAGCAACTCGCGATCGGTCGTGCGCGTCAGCGGCTGTCCCTGAAGACGATACCCCATACGGTTGCTTTGTGGGCTAAGTTGCCACGGCGAGCGCCAGAAAGAGGCCTGCGATA
>ERZ1026931.379-NODE-379-length-20198-cov-5.604031_pt1 | contig 20198 bp, 18 predicted proteins | sample MGYA00519253_ERZ1026931 | MGnify/ENA primary metagenome ERZ1026931 (study PRJEB26926, sample SAMN06164831) | human gut metagenome | biome: ENVO:00009003; feature: ENVO:2100002; material: ENVO:00002003 | host: Homo sapiens | place: USA | collected 2012 ... | reverse complement strand
TTTCGTCGTGTTTTTTCAGTTCTTCATGAATCATCAATCGATCTGATTTGCTCGATTCTAAATCTTTTGTTAATAGTTCCAAGTTGTAACTCACTTGTGATAGTGTTTTCGTAATTTTTGTGAATGATGCAACAATCGGTCTAATTACTAATAAAATCAAAGAAACGATAGCGGTTATTGATCCTGCTATCGCTCCCCATTGCCCTAAATTAATCATGTGACAACTCCTTGTATCAAAATAAAAAGCACATCAATTAAGATGCGCTCTCTTCTTTGCTAATAATTTTATCTGCTTCTTCGTCTGTAATGCATAGTGGAACGAATAGTCGAACTTGATCGTCAGTAAAACAGCCCCAATCATACATCATTTTCACATCGCTAAAACTAAACATACTACTCACCTCCCTTTGAAGCTGGATTTAATTGCTCTTTAATTTCTGCAATATCCTTGCTATTTTGTAACGAAGCAAGCATCATTTTTGAATTGATTTGTGCTAAACTATCCGCTTTTTCTTTCAATGCAGTATTTTCCTGTTTAATTGCTACATCATTTAGCATGAGTTTGGCATTGAACTGTTTTAGATTGCCGTTTTCATGTTCCAGAGCCTCGTACATCGCTTTGAGATTGTTTAAATCGTTGTGATCCAGTGTGTTCGCTAAAACAATCCATTGGTTCAATTTAGGATCAAACATCTGATCAGCGATCGTTAGCGGTTCGCCATCAACACGAATCCCTTCAAGCGGCGGCTGATCTGTGTAAGGAACGGATACAAGCATGTCGTCCAATACTTTTCCTGCATATTCTCCGCCAGTACGTCCATATTTCCAAATGTTTTTCATTTATTTCACTCCTTTATTTTTTTGTTTGCGTGTACCGTAAAGGACTAATGGAACAATAAGTACCATCTGAATCGCCAGGTATGAATACAAAATTTGGCGTTGTGGTTACAGCTAGCCGACCACCGACACCTGTACTTGTTGCGCCGTAACCAAAGGCGGTTCGGTCAGGTTTCAACTCATTTGGTATATTTGTAGCTTGATTAGCACGTCCGAATGGATAATAACTCGTATCCTTTGTAAATTTTGTCCCTCCGGTCAGTTGGAACTCACCTCTAAACTCAATTTCATTATCACCATTTGCTTGATATGTGATTTTATATTGAGGTGGATTATTCTCAGCTACTTCGAAACCGTCCACAAGTGTAAGAGCAAGCCAACCTGTACTTTCTGCAACTGTCGCAACTTCTTCACCTGCAATCTGCAACCCATCCTCAAAGTTTTTTAAACCTTCAACTGACTGTGGCTCGGTCAAACTAACCGTATTATTCAAGCCTTTTTCAGCATATTCAGGCGTGATGTCCCAGCTGTAGTCGTTCGGATTGTTACTGTCTTTCAATCCTTCACCAAAGTATTTATATTCACTAATATTCGGGGTTCGTGTGTCGCCTTTTTCAATTTTCAACCATTTTATGGTACATGAACCTAAAGAAGTATTTGGCGTTTGAAAAAGGTATACCCCTTTTGTGTTTTCCCCTAGCTGAGTTATTGACACAGTGGCGACCCATGTATCAACCAATCCTTCAACTGGTTTAAAGTCACTGAATTGTTTTTGAGCTAAATAAACCCGAATAGTTTGTGAGGCAGGCTTAGTCGCTCCTATCGTCACAGTATAAGTTTCACCTAAAACAAAATCCTCTAGTGCATTTTTTGAATAGATTCCCTCGCTGCTACTTGAGATTGGAAATTTAACTGCAGGATCAGCAATATTCTCACCCAAAGCCACCTTGCTCAAATAATACGGTGCATCGAGTAGATTTGGCTGGTATGGTGTGGCTGTATCACTTGTTGACGTTACTTTCTCAATCTTAATATCATAACCAATGTATAGCTTACCGACTTGCTTGTCACTCGAGTAAACCTTAAAATAAGTAAACTCTCCGTCTGACGCATTTGCAGGTACCGTAAATGTCTTTTTAATGAACCCCCATTTTCCCCTGCAACTATTATCTGGATATAGAGAAGTGACACGTGTCTCAACGTTATTAGCTGATACACAATACGGATAGATAGGCGAAGCGCCGTAAGCTGTGGAGAAATCATCACTAATCATTATAGGCACAGTTGCGATATAAGTAGCGCCTTTTTCTAACCGTCCTATAGCTGGAATAAATGCGTGTCTATCTACACCGTTTGCTGACGGATCGCTAAAGTCAAGTACAAAATGCGAACCGCCGTCTTTGACATAAGCAGGAGGTTCTGTAATCGCTGAAGCATTTCTACTTAGTTTTGAAAAATCTAAATTTAGGAATAAGTTAGGTCTTCCCGAATAATCATAGTCCCCGAAATCGATGCTGTTACTGTACATTTTCTTCAACTTGCCGAGATCACCGATTTGCTGATTGGTTTGATTCATCTTGTCTTCAACTGCTTTAAGATTGTTTTGTGCCGATGTAACGTTTTGAGAAACGGTATCAATATTTGTTAATGCTACGTTAACAGCATCTGTCGCCTCTTGTTTGACCCCATCAAGTAGTTGTTGAAAGTCCTTAAAATAATATTCTCCATTTAATTGAACATTGTCATCAATAATAGATTTCTCAATAGTGAAAGTAAACGCCAAATTGTCCGTATGACTACCATCTGGAAAATCAATATAAACATTGGCATCAACTTTCCCCTCGTAAGAAAGTAACATGTCAGGAATCCGGTATTTTACAATCCCTTGCATGTAGCTTTCAGTAATGATCTGGTTATCAAAAATTGGGAACTCCTTTTTTTCTTCCCCTTGATAGATGTACATAAAAAGACGAACAGTCGCATCGATTAAATCGGTTGGACTTCCGTCTTGATTTTCAATATTAAATTGTAATACGCCAGCATTTTTATCATAGGATTTAAAAGTAAAGCCTGTAATCTTGGTGGCACGACTAACTGGTTCTGTAGGTACGGTGATCTCACCAACTTTTCTGTCTGCCAAATCAATCCCTCCTTCCTACTTAACACCTTCAATTTTCGTGATTTTTATCCCTGCATTTTCGTCTTGGTGGTAGTTCATTGCGCTAGTGATAGATGCCGTAGCCGAACGCGCAATTTTATACCGTGTATCTGTCACACGTTCTAATTTCAACTCATACATTTCCATGCCGCCTGCATCGTCATATAAGTTAGTAAACATGATAACTGGTGCGGTTACATTGTTTGCTTCGTATACTTGACCACCCCAACCTGCAATATGAATACGCATAGATGTGTAATGTTTCATGCTATCTTTTAAATCGATCGTTGTATCTTTACCGCTCTTTTCGCCTTCAAATAAGGTAAAAGTTGTCAACATTTTTCGGAAACCCGGACTATTATAGCCGTTATCAGCACCATGTGTACGTGCAATGTAGATATTACCGCCATAACCATCCGATATCCATATCAATTTGCGTTGGTTATGTTCTTGCATGACACCAAGCATCATAATTGAACCGCTACTAAACATTGTAACTTGTCCATTGTCGTACCATTGATTAGTGGTTGCATAAAAACCAGGTGGCACATCGTAAATGCTAGGGTATTCTTTATTCAATTCATTTTCTTTTAGAGCAATCCCACGCGCGTTCATCGCAATCTCTGGTGTACAAAATCCGGCATTCATGGATGTAGCGTCTACGTGCGCTTGTTGCGGTGTTCCGTCAAAATGAATTTCTAGTTGCTGTAAAATCCAGTTGACTGAATTTTGTAATTTTTTTATTTCTTTGTCCACTGCTTAAACCTCCTTAGTACGTGAAATCCCTACTTGTGTAGTGCCCTACACCTTGCAATTTAATGGTCCGTTTTATGGTATCAATTTGCACATTCGCAAAGCCTGCTTCTTTGTCCGTATCGTAATTTTCCGGCTCGCAATAACCTGTCGTACAAACGATGATTTGCGTTGTTCCTAATTGTTTCACTGTCTCGTAGTGCCAATGACCAGCGAAGATTGCCACGACTGTTCCACTTCCTTTAGTCGCGAAGTTATAAGTACATGGTCCTATTGGATTAGGGTTGTGACCGATCAACGTGCTATAGTCAATTGTTACGCTTATGCCTTGTTTGAATCCGTCTAGTAAGGTAGCAAATTTCGTCACGTTTGCCACATCATTTTCTCTTTCCATTGGTACATGTCCAGCGATGATAACGTGATAACTTCGGTCGAGTTGTTCTAGCCAACGTCCGAAATCATCTAGTTGTGTTTGACCTAATTTGCCTGCGGGAAAACTTTCCCCTTGGTTATAGCCCGAATACTCTAAGAACTTACCCTGAGAGTCTACAGCATCGCTGAAATCGTCCGTGTTGATCCGATAGATAGCGATTTTCTTTTCAGGGAACAACACAGGGCCGTAACTGCCGTTATTGATTTTGCTAAGGTCTGCGCCTGTCAGCGAATCTTGTGGCGTACGCCCATCATTTGAATAAGGGATTTTACCAGTTTCATGGTTACCCTGACACAGAATAACCGGCACTTTTGCACCGGCTGTTGCCGCGCTAGCGAATCGTTTTGCTATATGCAAATTTTTCGCACGTCTTTCTTTAGCCGTGTAAGGATAAATACCTTGCGCTGTCGCACCGCTGTATCCGTCGATATTATCGCCACCATACACCATCACGTCTGTAAATGCTTCTAGCGATCGGAATTGTCCGACTATATTCCATCGACGCTCGTGTTTTATCTTGGTGTCAAATGATTCTGTATACATATTGTGAGCGTCAGTGTGAATATCTGTCATAAATCCCATATTAAACTTCGTTTTGTCCGCTTGTGCGATAACTTCATCTAGGTTTAACGGAACGATTGTTTTGTATGATCCGTTATCGTAGAAATTTTTATCCTTACGAATTGGCACTTGCTCCGCGCCTATAGGAATGCTGAAAGTTTTATTTTGCATATCGTCTAAGCGATCGGCTAAACTGTCATAATCTCCTTTGGCTTCATTCAAAATATTGATGATTGTGCCACCTGGATCAATGCTTTCCAGTATTTCACGATTATCTTCTAACCACTGCTCCCAGTCATTTTTACCCTGATCCATGTAATCTTTGAATTTTCTTAGCAAATCCTCAAAGGTCCACACATAGCCAGAGTCGCGTAACTGGCTTCTAGATATTCCAGAAATGACTCGATAGGTAAAATCCTGTGTGCTAAATTGTTCACTCCAAGTTCCATCACCATTAAGTGATCGGAAACTGAAATGTGCGGTGTTTTCACCACCCCATTGCCAGTCAGGCTCACTTAAGGTGTAAACAAGCCTTGCTTGTGCTGGACTGTATTCTTGTACTTTTTGTTCAACAGGTTGGTTTTCGCCAAATTTTGTTGTATTAATAAAAAATGGCACTAGGCCATCGAATGTTTTTAGTTTGCCATGTTCCACCACTTCAACAACGAACTTTTGCGTTAAAACATCCCCTTGCCGAATCCGAACCAAATTTATTCCGTTATTTGGTTCTGTGGTGGATAGGACCATTTTATGTTGCGTTTCTGCCACGACTATCCCTCCTTTAGAAATTGATATAGTCTCTTGCATTGTGGAAATGACCTGAAGAAGATGGATAAAATTCATCCATAAATTGGAAATGAAGATGTTCTCCAGTGAATGGTCCTGTTGTCCCCATTAGTCCAATTTGCTGACCTGCAGTTACTTTTTGACCTTTTGAAACATCCACACGGCTTTGATGTGCATAGCCTGTATACATTCCATCAGCATGTTTGATCACTGTCCAATTTCCATACCAGTCAAAGTAATTTGCATCACCTGCAACGATAACTTCGCCATCTGCTGAAGCAAAGATAGGTGTATTAGGATTTCCGTTTACAAGGTCAATACCGTTATGAAATTCTTGTGCGCCTGTAATTGGAGAAGTGCGCCAGCCAAATTCACTTGTCACCGTGATCGGATCCGCAATTGGTTTTATATACCCTTTTGATGCAGGAATTTCCAAATCTTTGAATTTGTCATACCATTCTTGTGCCCATGTCGTCCGTTCTGGATGTGGATCACGTGGACGTTCAAAGTTAGCCACGAATGCTTGCACTGCTGTGTTGATATCGGTCAGATTCATGAATTGTGTCCATGTGTAAGGATAAGCGCTAGTTGCGATCCATTGACCATTCGGTGCATGCCACATCAACAATTTGAACTGCGCCGTGATCGTGTCTGGATCATCATTGATGCCAGCCTTTGTCATTAAATTGATCATGTAGACACGTCCGCTAGTTGCGCCAGAAGAATCGGTCCATTGCCATACACCATAACCGAACCCAGGTGCGCCATTACCCTCATCGGCGGTTGGATTAGCATCTGATTCTCCTTGAGCATTTCCAAGTAAGGCTGCAGCAGCTTGTTTAGTAAAGCCTGCACCTATAGCCATTGCCCAAATCTGCCAATAACGTTTATCCCGATCAGTAGTCACTTCTGGTGGATATTGTCCATTCCACCCGTTGTCGTTTCCTCCAGTATTGTCACCACCGTTTGTATCGATTTTAACGCCGTTCACATATAATTCTTTGACATCTAGACGACCATCTATGGTTATATTTCCTTCTGAGAATTTACCATCACCGTAAAGATTATATTTGCGCTTATCAGCAGTAACGTCTGCTGGAATTTGAAAAACAGGATTCCCTCGATCGCCGCCGTCCCCAGCGTTAATGGAAAAAATATAGTTTGGTTCTTTCCATACAGCAAACCCATTTATTTTTCCACCTCCATAAGTTGCTACGATGGATCCAAGCGATTCTCCGTGAACATCGTCAAGCCCAGTTGAAATGACCTTTTTTTCAAAAGAAAGTTGTCCTCCTTCTGCCACTAATTGGAAATCTTTATCATCCAATGTCTTTAAAGCTACCCCTTGCACGAGAATACCTGAAAGAATTCCTGCTTTAATAAAATTAGCATTGAAAGTTCCATCCAACGTCCACGCGGTCGTGCTATCGCCATTGTGTACATCTTGGATTGTTTGCCATTCACCTTTTTTACACTGTTTGAAAGATATTCCTGAGTTATTTTGGACCATAAAAAAGCGTGATCTAGGAATGTTAGGTCCATCCATATAAACAGTTTCATAGATTTCTCTACTATCACTAACACCAGCTTCAATTCCATTTACCCAATAAATAGAACCGCCATTATCTCCTGCGCCTCGCATAATGTCATCTTGATATTTTCCAATCTCTGTCGATTCGTAAAATGTCATTTTGCTAGATTCTAAACTATTAATATTATTGACAATAGAAGCCGTTTGTTTTCTAACATCTTGTGTTAAATTATCCCCTAATTCGATATTCGTTTGACCGGTAAGTCGATTGAATGTAGTTTTATAAATACGAGTTTTATAGTGATAACCTTTATCGTATCTGTGAATAGTCACTGTATTTCCTATCACATCTCCTCCAGTGACTTCAGCTTTGAATTGTACTAACGGTCTAGCAGAATCGATTAAGGTTGAATAAGTATTTTTAAGTAATTCTGTTGGATCATCTATATCATCAAACACTACTACGGTTTCTCGTTTTCTCATTGATCCATCTTTTTGTGGTATCCCATACTTTTGAGTTGCTTCCGGATCTTCAAGCCAATTTTGGCCTTTAGGCTTATCTAAAGGATCACCATTCGACTTTTTCCATTCAACATCAGTGAATTCAATTCTTCTACCGTATCCGTCACCAACCTCTTCGCCTCGCCCACGACCTATCATTGAAGTTGAGATTGAGCTTCTATCTATCTCTCTTACAACTGTTAATGCTTTACTACCATATACAAAACGTGTATTCGATTCTTCACCAATTTGTTCATATACTTCGATCCATTTATCCTTTATTCCATCAGAATTCAAAGAACACCTAAAGACAAATTCCATGCCTAAGGTTTGCAATTCTTTCAACGCTTCTTTTACAGAGACATAGTAAAAAGTTGCAGTTACTGCTGGTAACATTGCTTCTACGTGACCAACGCGCCAATTTCCTTCAGTAAATTCAATCAATCGATCAAGAACATTTTTTAAGGGCTGCCCACTCGGTCTAATATCTTTGATGATGTAAGCATCTAATTCATTTGTTGCAAATCCTAACCCTGTAAACTCTAATGTTTCAGATGGGTCGCTAACTTTAGTAATTCGATACAACGAAAAAGACGACTCGTTTTCACGAATCGCCATATATCTTGCATCCTCTATTTCTTTATCATATTTTGTCGTAACGTATAGAGTATCTTTCATTAGATCGCTCTTATCAGAACTAATTTCTTTTTCTTGGGAGACTTCAATCAAACTTCTTGTATTTTTCCTTTTAATAAGTTTTTGCAAGTGATCAAAGAAATAAACTGTCTCACTCAAATTGTCGCCCCCCTATAGAATATTTTAAGCTTCCCATTATTGCTAGTTATCTTCTGACCTTGCTTAAGATAAAAGTTCTCAAAATCACTTTCTAAATCAATCATAGAAGTACAATCTTCTCCGTTTACAGTTACCTGCTCATCGGAAAAATCAAAAACCAACACGTCTCCTGTTTTTATTGCCGCATCAGTTATCGTGATATTTTGTTCTCCGTTTGTAATTTTGATTGAATTATTCATGGATAAAGTAACTTCAATTTTTCTTGGTGTTATAGGAAACTGTATCGGATTTCCAATATAGCCATCACTAACACATTCTTTCGTATACTTTAGTGGATCCGCACAGAATACATTAAAACTCGAAATAATCGAGTTGGAGTCTCCTGGAACAGTATCAGTTGATGTATAGCGACCGTAGTAATAATAATCTAATTCATCATGAAACCTAATTTCCACGTCTTCATTCCGGTATAAATAATTCAACAGTTCTTTGAATTTAAACTGTAGTTTTTCTGGATCTCTATCTTCTAGCTTATATGTTATTTTTAGTGTTCTGGAAGGTATTTTCTGATTTGTAATGATTGAACCAATTTGTATCTCTTGCTGTTCAACTTCTACAGAAAGCATTTCTCTACCTTCCACCGTAAGTGTTTGATAACCCTCAATCAAATCTTCTAAATACATTCCATCGTACATCATGGCAGACGTCGGAAGGAATCGTTTAGAACTAGTGAGATTAATGGTTGTATCTTTGAATGAGTACATTTTATTTTCTCGTTGATCCAAAATATTCCCTCCTAAAATTCCAGATTAATGTCTGCACCTTCGCCCATAGCTTGTGAAATATCGTCCACAAACAATCTAAATGATTGTCTTCCAAGATTGAATTTAAATACAGCTGGTTTAGTAGAGCCGCCCATATTTACTTTATGTTCAACTTGTGCACCAATGTTTTTATTTGCATTTTTCAGATTTGCAGCTATATCTACATCAGGATTTGCATTGAAAAGTTCCGCGATAAATTCTGCCATACTTCCAACAGTATTCTGTACCTCATTGAATCCTCCTGTCAGTCCTTTATTCAGACCGTTCATAATAGCCTGACCAGCTGGAATCAATAGCTTTCTATCGTATTGGATAGGTCCTTTGTGTTCACGAATCCAATCACCAATACCTCCAACAAAATCTTGCACAGATTTCCATGCATTTTGTAACCCTTCTAGAAAACTATTCATGATAGCTTTTCCGGCTGCTAATAAATCGATATTTTTCAAGTTATCAAACCAGCCAGTTATTCTATCCACCGTATCACTAACAGCATTTACTAAATTATCCCATGCCTCTTGAGCGCCACTTACTAAATTGTTGAAAGTATCTATAGTGCCTTGTTTTAGGTTTTCCCATCCCTGAATGATGTTATCCTTAGTTCCAATAACTAGATTAATAAACCAAGCTTTGAAAGAATTCCATAAATCTTTCGCTCCTTGAATCATATTATTAAACAGATCGATTGTCCCTTGTTTTAGGTTATTCCATCCCTGTTTAATACTATTTACAATATTGTTAGTTGTCTCTTTGATCCATGTAGTAAAAGAATTCCACACATCTTTGATGGTAGAAGTTAACACATTCCAGATATTTATCACAGTATCCTTTAAGGCTGTGTAATAACCAACAACTATATCTACAAACGTCGTGATAATGTTTTGGATATTTGTAGTTAATGTAGTCCACAGCATCGAAGCATCTTCTTTTAACTGATTAAAATTGCCTGTTATCAAATCAATCAAAAGCAGAATTGGACCCATTACAGCAGTTTTTATAATTTCCCATGCAGAGCCTGCGATTGATCCAATTTGAGACCATAGGTTCGTAAAGAAATCAATCATTGGCTGAAAAACGTTTTTTATGGCAATAACATACGGTGCTAGAATGTTTACAATTCCTTCCCAAGCGGAACTGGCAGCTTCTTTGATGCCGTCCCATATACTCGAAAAGAACTCTTTTGTTTCAGTCCATTTATTCTTGATCCAATCTGCCGCTTTCCCAGGGGCTTCTTGAATTGTAGTCCAAACATTGTCTGCGCCTTCTTTAATGGACTTCCATAAATTGTTAAACCATTCTCCTGTAGATTTCCATGCATTCTGAATCCATTCTACTGCCGAGCTTACAGCAGACTTGATTCCCTCCCATAAGCCAATCCAAAAGTTTCTAAAATCTTCACTCGTATTCCAAAGATAGATGAAACCTACAACAAGTAGTGCTACCGCAGCTATAACCAATCCGACTGGACTGGTAAGAAAACCTATGGCGGAACCTAATTTCTTGAACAAAGAGATTCCGTTACCTAATACACCTAACCCCACTTTCATGGTTTGGAACGCTTTAACCAGCATTCCTAATGCATACAATACTGGTCCAATTGCAATAGCGATTGCTCCTATGGCCACTACTAATTTTTGAGTTGATTCTGGAGCACTTACAAATTTTTCTACTAAGCCGGATATGGCATCTGCTACTTTTTTGATGGATGGTGCTAGAATCTTTTGAATTACAATAGCTGCTGACTCAAAAGCTCCAAACATTTGCTCGATGGAAGAATTCATATTATCTTGCATGGTCCGAGCCATATCGTCAGCTGCACCATCAGAATCTTTCAGAGATTTTGTTAATTTGCCCAATGAATCAGGTCCTTTATCAATCAAAGCCATCATCCCTGATAATGATTCTTGCCCATATAGTGTTACTAAAGCATTTTGTTGTTGTTCAGGCGTCAGGCCTTCAAAAGCTTTTTTAAGTAATTCTACTTGAGTTTTTAAAGGTTTCATTTTACCGTCAGCATCATAAAACGAAACACCTAAATTATCCATTGTATCTTGCATAGCCTTTGTTGGCCTTGCTAACCTAGACAATGCTCCTCGCAACGTTGTACCTGCTTGAGAACCCTTAATGCCTGCGTCACTCATAATACCAATAGCTGCTGCAGTTTCTTCCAAAGAAATACCCATTGAATTGGCTACAGGAGCAACATACTTCAATGCCTCTCCCATGTCTCCAACTTCAGCATTGGTATCCGCAGCAGCACGAGCAAATACATCAGCGACATGTCCTGCTTCACTTGCTTCTAAACCAAATCCTCTCAAAGCAGTAGCAGTATTTTCAGAAGCTAGAGCCACATCCCCTCCAGATACAGCTGCTAAGTCTAAAAGACCCGGCATTGCTTTCATGATTTCTTGTGCGCTAAATCCAGCAGAAGCTAAGTTTTCCATTCCAGCAGCTGATTCTTTTGCGCTAAAAGCAGTTTTTGCTCCTAGATCAATCGCTTGCTGTTTCATCTGTTCGAATGTGTCGCCAGTTGCTCCCGATATAGCTTTTACACGACTCATTTGTGCTTCAAAGTCACCACCAACTTTAGCAGCTGCTACGCCTACTCCTATAAGAGGTGTGGTAATATACTTTGTCATTGCGGCACCAGTACCTTGCATCACTTTACCAACAGCGGTTGTCATACTATTTGAATTCTTTTCAAAAGTTTTAACAGCATCTTGTGCATCTTTAAAAGTCTTTACAAATCCACTATCTGTGGCTTTTAATAAGGCTTCAACAGAAAATTGTTCCATGATTTTCCTCCTTTCCTCAAGAGTTAGCTTTAGTTAGTAAGCTTTGGAATTTTTTATCTTGTTTTGAAAGTTCGGAAACTCCCATGATCGAATCTTCGATTTTTTGATAATTGAAGAATTCTTCAAAGGATCGATATACAGGAACTGTCTTTTTGCCTACTTTTTTCTCCGCTTGGACTTGCTGATTTGCCCACGCTAATTCGTGAATCAACTTTTCTTTGTCAAGCCAAGATAACTGGGCTGCAGTCATACGAATGTTGTATTCATATAAAGTCATTCTTTCGATATCTGAGATATTGTTTATTCCCAAATATCGAAAAGAATTGATAAGAATTTGTTCGTATGCCAGTGCAGAATCTATTCCGCTTGTTGTTTTTCCGCTTCTTTCAATTTCTGATTCAGGTTTCGGACCGCTAACTTTCCCGCGTTCGACTCCGCCAATTCTTTTAGAACTTCATCAAACAATTTTTCGATGTCTTTAACTTCATCGATGTAATCATCCATTTCATCCAACGTAATAGTTTCTTCTTCTGTTCTATTTGCTATTTCTAAAACTCGTGACAACGTGTTGACATTATAAGAACGTAATTCCGGTAAGACTTTTGCTGAGAGTCCCATTCCGAATTCCATATTTCCATCGATGAAAGGCATCACTTTGTCTAATTCACGTACAAATTTAGTGCCAAATTTAAACGAATATTCTTTACCTTTAATTTTTAATTTCAATGTTTTTCATCCTCCTAAAATAAAAAAGAGAGCATCTAAGCCCTCTTATGCTCCTGTCGAAGTTGCTTTCACGGTATCTTTGAATGCATATTGAACAACATCGGCTTGATCTTCTGTCAAGGTTGCATAACCATCTTGACCAACACCATTTACTGCAAATGATAAACTTAATTCAACGTTATCCTCTGCAGCAGCTGATGGAGTAAATTCAGACACATATGCTTGGTAATAAGTAGCTTTGTACTTATTTGCATCATCATCTGTGCCCTGTTCTGCTTTGTTGATTTCCCAAATCTCAATGATATCGCCATTTAATAAGGCTTGTTTCATTTCATCTACATGAGAATCGCCTTTGGCAACTATTGAAGTAGCCGAAAAATCATATTCAACTGGGCTTAAACTTTGAACGTTTCCGTCTTTTGTCACTGTAGAGTCTGAATCTCTTGATAAACCATTTTCGTGTTCTGTTTGAAATGCCATTTTCCAAGCAGCTTCCTGAGTTTCTTTTTTCAATAAGCGATAAAGCAAAATGACATCAATACCTTTTAATGCTTCCATGTTCTTCCTCCTATCTAATTCTAAATTCAAGTGTGACAACCGCTCGTTTTAGGGGCGTATTGGTTGTTGTGTCGTCCATCACTTGAATTCCACTTGCTTGATAATTTAAAGCCCAATAATAGCCTTCTGTGGCTTCTATCAATCTAGCTTCATTAAAAAGAGCAGATGCCATATTTGACACCTGCTTTCGTTTCTTCTGTAATCCCCAAACGGATAAAACCACAATCACAGACCCTTTAATGTCAGTTTTATTTACTTCATGGATGGTCTGAGTGTTCTCAAATTCCACAAAGGGATAACCAACATCCTCTAAAGTTTTGTAATCGTATGTTTTATATCCAAGTTTGTTTTGGGATATTTTAAAAAGTTCATCAAAAATCGACTGATCTCTTGTCTTAATCATCATTTCACCAAGGCTTTCATTTCAGCCATAAATTTGACTTTTTGATAATTAAAAGCTGGTCTAACATAAGGCTGGGCCGACATAAAGCGAGTTCCATATTCTACATAAGGAGCATAGTCTGCTGTCGGTCCTACAATACCAGTTAAACCAGCTTCTAAAAGATTCATGTTTATTGATCTTCGTAAGTAACCTGTATCCACTGGCGCACCTTTTTGCATTCGTTCAGTCATTTCAGCAGTATTACTTTTCACGACTTTTTGAACGTCATTAAGCGTTGCTGCTTTTTTCAGATGTCGCATCAGCTGATCGATTCCTTTATATTCAAGTTGTGCCTTCATCAAGAACCACCTCTTGCACAATTAAACTATTTCTATATGCTGGATTTCTAGCTGTTTTTTGTTGCCAAGTCTTTCCTTCAATCTCGATATAGTCAAATGTAGGGATAGAAAAAAGAGGCTGCGTCCTAATGACCTTCGCCCCTTCTTCCACACTACCAAAAATAGTCACACTTCTATCAGTGCCAATATCTGTCACGTTTGCCTCTGTTCTTGTTCTTTCTGGTTTGCCTTCAACCCACTCACCGAGATCTGGATCATATTTAGAGTCAGATGAACGTTTAACAAATATAATTTCATCTGTAAATCTCATATAAATTTAAACCTCCCTCGCTTTGGCTTGTACAACTCTTCCTGATCTTTACGCTTAAATTCGTCAATCTCATTTTGATACTCTGAAAAATCCGAATCAGGAAAAGCCATAGATAAACCTTCTTGAGAATATGACTGCATACCTTCTTGACCAATTCTATTGAATCTTTTCAACGATACTTCATATACAACTGTTTCAAATTCTTTAGGAACTTCTTGCGTATTTAACAAGGTTTTCATACGCTCATTCGTTCTTCGCTCAATAACTTCAAGCTTTTCATCTATTGTTCCTTTAAGAAGTTTTTTAATATCATCTGCAATCGTCATATTTTTACTTCCTAACTAGCAGGTTGACCTGTCACATTGATTGAAGTAGTGAATTCTCCAGAAGTAAATGTAAATGTTGCTGACCCTTCTGCTGCAATCGTTCCATCAAAACCACCATTTTCATTTTTGGTCACTGTTGCGATAGCTCCATCACTTGAAGTTGCTGTAGTAGCTGCAACAACAGCAGCTGCATCGCTAGCATCTGCAGGCACAGCTGAAATAGTAAATGTTTTAGTATCGCCTACTTTACCGGTCCATGTCTTTTGATTTGGCACAATACCGGTAGCAGGCGTTACGCTTTTGGGGAAATCTTCCCAAATGCTTCATCTTTTACAATCATAAATCCAACATCCATTGTTGCACGCAAAGCAATCAGTTCTTGCTCAAACAAGTTAACTGGGGTTCCATCTTCATTAGTTAAAGTAGACAATTGGGCTTCTTCAGAAATCTTAAATGAAATATTATATGGGATTCCATAAAACATGTAATTAAAGTCTCCAGCGTAAAGAGTTCCTTTATCTAAAGACTTAAGGTCTACTACTGGTAATCCGTCAATTGTATTAGCAGAGCGATCATAAATAAACTCAACATTTGACCCTACTGTTTGAGCTGCAGAACGTAATTCTGTACGATTTTTTCGGTTTGAAATAAACGCATTAGGTTCAAATTCATTTTCTGCTAATTTGTCTTCTAAGGCTAGGATATTATCATAAGTCAATCCGCCTTCAACCACATTCCCCGCACTAATAACTGATCCGTCTAGTGACTGAGGAAATGGGTTTTCTTTATTTAATAAGGCAGCTGCATCAAATTTTTTATAGAATGCTTCAGCAATTTTTGGCTGCATCTCCTCAAAGAAATCTGATAATTTATAATTTAAATATTCACGAGAAACCGGAAGAATGACACCGAGTTTTTTTGCAGTCATCGTAGCTTGCATCCATTTAGGTTTAGACGTTTTAATTTTTTCACCTTCACCCACCCAGTATGCGCCTGGTCCTTCTGCAAAGTATTCAAATTTCTTTTCTTTGTCAGTCATTTCTTCGTATTTTGCTAACTGCATGATCTTAGAATTTTCCATAACTTCACTCAAAATGAGCGTATTATATTTATCAGGAATTTTTCCCTCTTTCGTTTCATATACCAAGACATTATCTGGATCCCATGTTTGAGCAAACATTTGCAAGTTCATTGGTAAAAGTTGTTTCTTTTTCATTAAGTTTTCCTCCTATTTGATAATTCGATTTTTAGCAGCTAGTTTAGCCACTGTTTCTTTAGTATTTTTCGATGCTGTAAATTGTCCACCTTCATTTGGTGGTGTTTGTCTTGCGTTTTCTCTCTTAATCAAAGAAGCAAAGTTAGTGATGACTGCTACAGCTTGTTTTGTGGCATCTGCATCATCAGAAACAATCAGACCAAGTAAATCATCATCGTGTGGTAAATTTGCATCTGTCAGCATTTTAGAAGCTTCTTTCGTCATTTCAGATAGTGCCTGTCCACGCTTTAATTCAGCGATTTCAGCTTCTTTTTGTTCCAACTCATGCTGTAGTTTTTCTTCCGCATTCATTTTTGCCAGCTTTTTAGCTTCTTCTTTTTTTGCTTCTAGTTCTTTTTCCCACGCTGCTTTTGCTTTATTCGTCTCAGCAGCGATCATTTTCGCTACTTCATCACGAGAAAATGTTTTGCCAGTATTGTTTTCTTCTTTTGCTTCGGTCGGTGTCTCTTGTGAGCCAGCTGGTAGGTTTCCTTGTTGTCCCTCATCACCAGATCCACCATCTCCTGGTTCAGAAAAAAATTGTAAGTTCATTGGCATAAATAAACGTTTTTTCATGATTAATCCTCCACGGTTACGCCGCTACCCGATAAATTTGACCAGTTACGCCGGTCAGCCGAAAATAGCTTTCTCTTTAACGCCTGTAAGCTGTAAGAAGGCACAATAAAAAGCCGTTAATTTGTATTAACGACTTGATATTCGTTCTATATAAGGTGCTGTACTGCATCGACAAAATGGATGCATATTAGGAGCGTTACTTCCCGGCTGCATATCGGTAACATCAAAAACTTGATTATTTAACGGTATACATAGTTTGCACGCTGTTGGTTCTGCTATATAGATGTACTGGGTAATGCCTGCATCTCTGTAACTGCGTTCTTGGATCCCTACCTGAACTCTAGTCGTTTCAGTAACCATCAAACGTTGAGTGTTGAACTTAGTGTTTTCTCGTCCTTCAGCTGTTAAATATTCTGCCAATTTAGATGCAAGTTGCTTGGGATTTTTCCCCATCGTTATACTTCTGACTAACAACCTATCTAATTCTGATTTCAATTCAGATTGATACATCCATAAGCGATCACTAAAAGACACGTCATCACTCAAAAAGGAGCTGTTTATTACTAGTTCTATCAGCTTTGCATATCCACTTGAAGCAATAGTCATTTCTAAAATACCGGCTTGTCTCTTCAATTCAGCTAAACCAGCTTTTGTTAATTCATTCGAAAAGTACTTATCCAATTCATTAAACAGTGAAATCAATTCAAGCCCGATATTAGCTTTTAAGAGCTCTAATCTATTTACACGCATCGTAAGATTGTATAGCTTTAATTCTTGGTTTGCTGTAGGAGAAAAATCTTTCTCTTTGACATACTTCTTTGCTTTGCGAGCGAATGCTTTGACATCCATTTCACTAGCACGCTTCATCGCTTCGCTACGAGTGATTTTCTGACCATTGGAGAAACTGTCCCACTGCGCGTCTATTTCTTTTTGTATCGCATCTTGTGCGTATTGCATGCGACTTTTAATTTCTGCCATGCGCTTTTTATCATCTTTAATTTGTTGCTTTTGCCATTCCTTTTCCCGTTTGATCCAGTATTCTTGGGAGTTCATTTAATCACTCCCCTGTTTCATCTTTTTTGTTGTTAATTACTTCTTCACCATCCGAATCAAAAATGCCAATCTGCTTTTGCGTTTCTTTATTTACTCGTTTCAACTCTGCCTGTACATCTGGAACAAAAGAAGCGAGTCCTAAGATCGTCTCTTGACTGAGTTCAGCTCCAGCATCAACCAAAGATTTCAACTCTTCCAGAATGGCTTTAGGTAGATTAGGCGTAAATATTACACGTAAGCCTTTCAAATCGAAGTTATCCATTTCAGAAATACTTGATTTTAGGCTAAATAAAAGACGATAACGCCGCATAAGACCTTTTTTGAATAGCCTTTGCTTTGTTGCCGTCATTTGTTCGAATCCAAATAATTTATATTTCATTGCTTCTCCCGATTGCACTCCGGAAAAATTGTCATCAGTAAGATCAGGAACCATTGAGATTTCGTGGATATCCTTGCGTACTCTGTCTTTGTATGCTTCTACACCGTTCACATCATATTGTTTGTAAATATATCCTGCAGTCACACTTGTTTTATTACCGTTCACATCAGTTCCAGATTCAAGCAAAAGCATATTCGCTTCTTTCTGCTTGATGGCGTCCTCTGTGGATAGTCCTGCTGCTTCAATATCACCACTAATAACTAGAAGAGCATCGTTTAGATCAGTCATATAGTTGGCGGTATCAGACTGCCCTGCATCGTATAGATCAATCAAAGATAGTACATCTTCATACAAGCCCATCCGAAAACGATTAGGAGAATACTCTGTAATAGGTACCTCTTTATATTCATGCGGTTCATCCTGGGGATTCTTTAATTCAATTGCTGTTAGTGTCGTCTCATCATAAGTGATACTTTTTTCTTTTGTGTATACGATTGGTTGAATGTACTGTTTATCAGCATCCTTGTTGAATCTTGTCTTAGGATACCGTACAGCCAAAATAGGCTCTCGCTTTACTGTAGTATCATATACAACAAACGTTTCAAATACATTAGCCAAATCAACATAATCTGTATCATCTGAATCTCGATAGATAATCTCATAGGCTCTCCCATACTTATCCATATCAAGCCAGAGTTCAGCATTTAACCCATCTATGTCATTATTAGTATTAAACTCTTCGATTTCTTTTTGTTGATTTGTGTCCTCGATTTGCACTTTTATAGGATTGCCTGTGTTGTACCCAACATCAAACGTACAAAGAACTTTTCCAAAGTTATGTGCTGATCGATGATCCGCTTTTTCCTTTTCTCTACGTCTACGGTTATCCATGATATTTGTATTTCTAGCTTTGTAATAATCATCTAATACACTTAGCCTTTTTACCTGATATTCATGATGATGTTTTATCATTGCTGCTAAAGTATCTAAATCGTTAAGTAAATCTTCTGCTGAGCTAAACCTATAGTGAAGATTGGAATCTACGCTAAACTTTACATAATTTGTGTTCACGTCGTTAGAATAATGTATATCAGATCCATGTTCAAACTCGTTTACCTTATTCATTTCTCACACTCCTTAAAATATGCGCTTAACACGTTTAATCTTTTCGTTGACATTAACTTTTGGTTTCTTAAGAAGCTCATGAGTATATATCGCATATCGAACGGAGTCTAGCACATCATCATATTCTTTTATTGGCTCGCCTTTTTTCTTGTCCCAAATGTATTGATAAATTTCATCCCGAAATTTCATCACTCTATCTTGACAGATAAACAATTTATCTTGTTTAAATCTCTTGGCGACTTCCTCAACTCCAGATAACCGTGCTTTATGAGCATTTTTAGCATTAATCTTTTCTCTTACAAATCTAGCCACATGCTCCGGTCTCGCAGAGTCACAATAAAAAGGCACTCGTAAGCCGTAACGCTCTTGAATGCCTTTTGCTACATCTACCCAATAATCAATCTCTTCAAATTGAGTAGCATGTTCTTCGATTAAATAAACTGTTCCGTCATCCGTTTCACCTATAACTACGATTGAACCCCAGTGTTCATATCCCCAGTCAACACCACAATAAAAGTTGCTCAAAGGTGGTAAGTCTTTTGACTGGATGTAGTGCTTGCTAGCATCAAAATCACGATAAACGACACCTTCTGCAGAAACCCATAAACCTTTGATATCACGATCATAAAACATGCCGCTTGGTGTTGATTCTTTAATATTATTTCTATAGCGTTCAGATAAAAAAGTATTATCATCCAATTCAAAGTGGAACGATTGAATGTTTTTACTTGAATTGTCGATATACTCTTTCTTCAGCCAGTGTTCCGGGTTGTCAGGGTTTGTGTCAGCTAGGATTCTCGCTCCTGTTCCTGAACAACGTGAAACGATTTCAGCAAATACTTCTTGTCTAGCTAGTGATGCCTCATTGATATAAGCGCCATATGCTGTCATACCACGAATTGCACCAACACCGCCAATGTTTCCTGTATAAGCTTGTACGACCTTAACGCCAAATAACTTAAAGTTTCCATGTTTATCGAATTTAGGTTCTATGCTGTACATGTTGTATAGTTCCTGTAAGATGTTCTTTTGGATTGTTGCACTTGAAACTCCTGCTAGGATATACATTGGTTCCTTAATGTCTTCTTCATCGGCAATCTTTCGCACACGTCGCAATTCAAACAAGAACAAATCATTGTTTATTTTTGTTTTCCCAGAACGTTTTGCTCCATGTA
>ERZ1026931.377-NODE-377-length-20268-cov-4.757087_pt1 | contig 20268 bp, 18 predicted proteins | sample MGYA00519253_ERZ1026931 | MGnify/ENA primary metagenome ERZ1026931 (study PRJEB26926, sample SAMN06164831) | human gut metagenome | biome: ENVO:00009003; feature: ENVO:2100002; material: ENVO:00002003 | host: Homo sapiens | place: USA | collected 2012 ... | reverse complement strand
CGCCCACACGGTCAAGGGCAAGGGCGTTTAGTTCATGGAGAACCAGGTCGGCTGGCACGGCAAGGCCCCGAACGCCGAGCAGCGCGAGCAGGCACTGAAGGAATTGGAGGACTAAGAACATGGCTGATAAAATTGCGACCCGTCAGGCTTACGGCGAAGCGCTGATCGAACTGGTCGAAAAGAACGATAAGGTCGTCGTGCTCGACGCCGACCTCGCCAACGCCACGCAGACCTGCAAGGTCGCCAAGGCGCACCCCGAAAAATTCTACAACTGCGGCATTGCCGAGGCCAACATGGTCGACATCGCCGCCGGTATGTCCACGATGGGCCTCATCCCCTACTGCTCTTCGTTTGCGATGTTCGCGGCCGGCCGCGCCTATGAGCAGATCCGCAACAGTGTTGCCTACCCGCACTTCAACGTCAAGGTCTGCGCCACGCATGCGGGTGTCAGCGTCGGCGAGGACGGCGGCAGCCACCAGTGCATCGAGGATCTCGCGCTCATGCGCGCCATTCCCGGCATGACGGTCATCTGCCCCGCGGACGCCAATGAGGCGAAGGCCGCCACCATGGCGATTGCCGAGATCGACGGCCCGGTCTACATGCGCCTTGCTCGTCTCGCCACTCCCGTTTTCGAGGGCGACATGGTCAAGCCCTTTGAGATCGGCAAGGCAAACGTCCTGCGCGAGGGCAAAGACGTTGCGATCTTCGCGACCGGCCTCATGGTCAACGAGTCCCTGATGGCCGCCGAGGCGCTCGCAAGCGAGGGCATCGACGCCGCCGTCATCAATATCCACACCATCAAGCCCATCGACGCAGAGTGCGTGACGAAGTACGCCGAAAAATGCGGCAAGGTCATCACCGTTGAAGAGCACAGCGTCATCGGCGGCCTGGGCGACGCCGTGGCCGACGTGCTCATGGGCAAGGTGAACTGCAAGTTCCACAAGATCGGCGTGAATGACCGCTTCGGCCAGTCCGGCAAGGCGGCGGACGTGCTGCGCGAATACGGCCTGACGGCTGACCAGATCGCCGAGACCATCAAGGCAAACATCTGACAGTGCTGCCCTGCGCACCTGCCGCAAAAAGGAGACAAAGTTTTGCCTTTGTCTCCTTTTTCAAAAATTGCACGTTCCCCTCTTGCAAAATCCGATTCATGTGCTACAATACCAAATAGTCCCAAACGTACCAATCATTTGAAACAACTTTGCTAAAAAAGGAGAAGATATTATGCCGCTCGTAACATCTACCGAAATGTTCAAAAAGGCCTATGACGGCGGATACGCCGTCGGCGCGTTCAACGTCAACAATATGGAGATCGTGCAGGGCATCACCGAGGCATGCCAGGAAGAGCACGCGCCCGTGATCCTTCAGGTCAGCAAGGGCGCTCGCGCCTACGCGAACCACACCTACCTTGTCAAGCTCGTCGAAGCCGCGGTCGAGTGCTGCCCCGATATCCCCATCGTGCTGCACCTTGACCACGGCCCGGACTTCGAGACCTGCAAGTCCTGCATCGACGGCGGCTTCACCTCCGTCATGATCGACGCCTCCTCCAAGCCCTTTGCCGAAAATATCGAGATCACGAAGAAGGTCGTCGAGTACGCACATGACCACGGCGTCGTGGTCGAGGCCGAGCTCGGCACCCTCGCCGGTATCGAGGACGAGGTCAAGGTCGCCGCGCACGAGGCGTCCTACACCCATCCCGAAGAAGTCGAGGAATTCGTCTCCAAGACCGGTTGCGACTCCCTTGCCATCGCCATTGGTACCTCTCACGGCGCTTACAAGTTCAAGCCCGAGCAGTGCACCGTCAATGAGCAGGGCATCCTCGTCCCGCCCCCGCTGCGCTTCGATGTGCTGAAGGAAGTCTCCAAGCGTCTGCCCGGCTTCCCCATCGTGCTGCACGGCTCCTCCTCCGTCCCGCAGGAGTATGTCAAGATGATCAACGAGCACGGCGGCAAGATGCCCAACGCTATCGGCGTGCCCGAGGATCAGCTGCGCGAGGCCGCAAAGCTCTCCGTCTGCAAGATCAACATCGATTCTGACCTGCGCCTTGCCATGACCGGCACCGTGCGTGCTTTCCTCGATGAGCACCCCGACAAGTTCGACCCGCGTGAATACCTCAAGCCCGCCCGTGCCAACATCAAGGAGCTCGTCCGCCACAAGCTCGTCGACGTGCTCGGCTGCGCCGGCAAGGCCTAAGCGATAAGGAGAACTGCTATGAGTGAATTGAAAGGCGCGTGCATCATCGGCCAGTCCGGCGGCCCGACCTCCGTCATCAACGCGAGTGCTTACGGCGTCATCCGCACGGCGCTCGATTCCGGCTGCATCACGAATGTCTACGGCGCAGAGCACGGCATCAAGGGCGTGCTGGCCGACAGACTCTTTGATATGAGCATGGAGGATCCGAAGGAGCTGGAGCTTCTCAAGTATACCCCCTCCTCCGCCCTCGGTTCCTGCCGCTACAAAATGAAGGATCCCGACGAGGACGACACGGACTACAAGCGCATTCTCGAGGTCTTCAAGAAGCATGACGTCCGCTACTTTTTCTACAATGGCGGCAACGACTCAATGGACACCTGCAACAAGATCTCCAAGTACATGCAGAAGGTCGGCTACGAGTGCCGCGTGATGGGTGTGCCCAAGACGATCGACAACGACCTCTACGGCACCGACCACTGCCCCGGCTACGCGAGCGCCGCAAAGTACATCGCAACGAGCCTGATGGAGGTCTATCAGGACGCGCACGTCTACGACACGGGCATGATCTGCATTGTCGAGATCATGGGCCGCCACGCCGGTTGGCTGACCGCCGCCGCCGCGCTTGCAACGAAGTACGGCGCAGGCCCCGATCTCATCTACCTGCCGGAGACCGATTTTGACATGGATACCTTCCTTGCCGACGTCCAGCGCGTCTACAAGGAGACCGGCAGCTGCATGGTCGCCGTGTCCGAGGGTATCCACTATGCCGACGGCAGCTTTGTTTCCGAGGCCAAGACCAGCGCGACGGACGGCTTTGGCCACGCGCAGCTCGGCGGCCTTGCGGCGCTGCTTGCGAGCATCGTGAAGGAAAAAACCGGCGCGAAGGTGCGCGGCATCGAGCTTTCGCTGCTCCAGCGCTGCGGCGCGCACCTGGCCTCCGAGACCGACATTGAAGAGGCCGTTATGGCGGGCCGCGCTGCGGTGGAGAACGCCGTCGCGGGCATCACGGATAAGATGGTTGCCTTCGAGCGCGAGACCGTGAACGGTCACTACGCCTGCAAGACAAAGCTCCTTCCGCTCACGTCCGTTGCAAACTACGAAAAGAAGATCCCGCTCGAGTGGATCAACGATGCGCACAACGGCGTCAAGCAGGAGCTCATCGACTATGTGCTGCCCCTCATTCAGGGCGAGCCGAAACTCCCGAAGGAGGATTCCCTCCCCCGCTTCGCCAAGCTCAAAAAGGTGCTGGCCAAGTAAGATTTTCAATAAAACAGGAACCGATTCGTAAAGAATCGGTTCCTATTTTCTGTTTCACGCATTCCACTTATTCAGCGGTAAACCACTCGCCGAGAATATCCGTGGTGAGCGGCAGCATCGTGCGCGTCCGCCTTCTCCTACACGATAAGCTGCGGGGTGCGGCTTGCTAAAATGATGCTGACAAGCGCCGCTGCCACCAGCAGCGGCAGCGCGATCTTTCGGCTCATATTCTCTTCCTCCTGTTATCCTTCTTTATAAAACAGCATAACAGCGGGCGGTGGAAATGACAAGTTACAAAGCAATGACATTCCGGTTACAGAAATGTAACAAAGAGAGAGGAAGGTCCTCTCTCTTTGTTTTTTATAGAATGATGCAGATGAGACCGCCGGTGCCCTCGTTGATGATGCGCTCAAGCGTCTGGCGAAGCTTGAGGCGCGCGTCGTCCGGCATGTGCTTGAGCTTTGCCTGCAAGTCTTCGTTCACGATCTCATGGAAGCTGCGGCCGAAGATATTGGACTGCCAGATCTTCGTCGTGTCGCCCTCAAACTCCTGCAAGAGATAATTGACCATGTCCTCGCTCTGCTTTTCGTTGCCGACGATGGGCGAAACCGTCGTTTCGATGTCGGCGCGAATGATGTGCAGGCTCGGCGCGCTCGCCTTGAGCCGCACGCCGTAACGCCCGCCCTGCTTCATGATCTCCGGCTCTTCGAGGTTCAACTCATCGACGGTCGGGACGACGATGCCGTAGCCGCTCTCGCGCGCGTCGGCAACCGCCTGCGCCACCTTGTCATACTCCGCCTTGACCGCCGAAAGCTCGGTGAGAAGGCTCAAAAGGTCGCCGTCGTCCTTCACGTCAAAACCCGACTGTTCGCTGAGCGTCTGGTAGAACAGTGTGCGCGGGAGCTGCAATTCCGCCGCGGCAACGCCTGTGCCGAGTTGAATGGAAGTAATGCGAGCGCTGCTGACATTCTCGCAGTCGCCAATGGCGCCGATCGCCCCCTGTACCTCGCGGATACAATGGAGCGCGCTCGTGTTTTCTCGAATGGCCTGATAGAGTCCGCTTTTGATCGGGTGGTCGTCGCTCAGCGCCTCGACCCACGGCGGAATAAAAAGATCAAGCTCGCAGAGTGGGAACTCGTAGAGAATGGCCTTGAGGATCTGTCCCACCGCCGCATCGTCGAGCGTCAGGCAGTTTACCGGCAGGCACGTCACGCCATAGCGTGAAGCAATATCCCTTGCCATTGCCTGCACGCGTTCGCTTTCCGGCTCTGCTGCGTTGAGCAGGACGAGGAAGGGCTTGCCGATCTCCTGCAACTCGCGGATCACGCGCCCCTCGGCCTCTATGTAGTCCTCGCGGGGAATGTCGGTAATGCTGCCATCGGTCGTCACCACAACGCCGATGGTCGAATGTTCACGGATCACGCGCGTGGTACCAAGCTCCGCCGCCTCGCTCATCGTTACCTCGCGGTCGAGCCACGGCGTTGAGACCATGCGGGGGCTTTCCCCCTCCATCTGCCCCGTCGCACCGGGGATCATATAGCCCACACAGTCGATGAGCCGCACCGAGCAGCTGCTGCCCTCGTCGAGCGCGATGTCAACGGCCTCTTCCGGTACGAATTTCGGCTCCGCCGTCATCACCATGCGGCCGCTGCCGCTCTGCGGCAGCTCATCTTTCGCCCGCTCGCGGCGGTAGACATTGTCGATATTCGGAATGACCTGCGTTTCCATGAAGCGCTTGATAAACGTCGACTTGCCCGCGCGCACAGGGCCGACTACGCCGATGTAGATGTCCCCCGCCGTGCGGGTGGAAATATCCTGATAGATCTCCGTATTCATACTCATACCCTCTTCCTCCGTTCCTCAGCGCCTGCGCGGGATCAGTAGGAGCTTCCCGCTCACCGCGGCTGATTCCTCTTTGAGCTCATTGGCAGCAAGAATGGCCTCGACCGTCGTGCGGTACCGCTTGGCAATATCCCACAGCCGTTCCCCCGGCTTCATTGCCCGCAGCACGAGCGACGGAACGTTTTTCTCCTTTTTCTCGCATTCCTCCGCCTGCAAGGACTGGAGACAGGGGTAAGACGGCATCTCCACTACACTGACGGCAAATGTGACGGGAAAGCGCAGCTCCACGCCGTCCGCGCCGACAGATGCGGCGATCTCACCGGCATACACATCCTGCACCCGCGCCTGACCGGCGAGCGGCAGATCGGTTTCAAGCAACACCTCGCTCCGCCGCTCCGAGAGCAGCGGCACGGCATTTTCGTCGAGATACAGCACGCGCAGATTGGCCGTCGCGCGCAGCGCCGAGGACGCGCCGGAGTCGCTGACGCCAGCGCTGCTGAAGATCACGTCTGCGGCAAGCACATTCTGCACCTCTGCGCCCGTTTCGATCTTTTCACGCACGAGCTGCTCGCGCAGCACCGGTGCTGCGCTGTCGCACAGCTCGACCGTTTCCGTCTTTGCGTTCAGCTCATATGCCGTGCTGTAAAGGTCTGTAACACAGCAGACGCTGCGCGTTTCGCGCACCGCCGCAAAGGCGCTGATCGTCAGCCGCAGCGAAACGGTGCGGTAATTATCCGGTTCACTCTCGCCGCCGACATGGATCTCCGCGCCCGTCAGGCGCAGCGACGCGCGCACCGTCGTTTCCCCCTCCTCCTCGGAAAGGCCGTCGAGGATCTGCGAAAACGGCAGTTCGCCGCTCAAAGAGGCGAGGTTTCCGCCCTCATCGAGATATACAGCTTCCAGACGGGCAATGCCCTTGAGCACGATCTTGTTGCCGATCTCCTTGCAGTCGGTCGTGCGCAGCACGCATTTGCTGCGCAGCAGCTCACGGATCGGCTCCTTTGTGCCGGAGAGCATCACCTCATCGGCGAAGGTAAAATCCTTTTCCCGAACGGCACGGATCACGGTGATCGCTTTCTTCTCGCACAGCGTTTCGATCTTGTAAGCCTCCTGCTCCTTTACGCCGCTGCATACGCTCAGCGACGCAGGTACGTACGGTGTGAGCGCCAGTTCCACATTCACGCGCGTGAAGATCTTGCGCGGGTTGAGCATGCGCACCTCGCATGAGCAGAGCCTGCCCTCCAAACAGCAGTCTGTGCCGCTTGAAAGCGCGCGCCCCTCGATCATTTCCTCGAGCGGCAGGGAATACTCAAACGATTTCATTCCCTGCGTGTCCTCCGCCACATACAAAAGCGTCATGCGGATCGTGCCTGACACCTGTGCTTTTCCGTCTGTGATCTCGCGGCTGCGCAGGAAAAGGCACCCGCTCGCATCCACAATGCGGGCAATATCCGGCAGATAGTCCGGTACGATGGTTTCCGTCGTTTCCTCACGGTTTTCGCTCAACTGCGGCAGCGCCTGATAACAGGCAAACTGCTCTTTTTTCAATTCCAGTTCCATTGCAGTCCTCTCCTTCGGCTAAGTGGTTACTGCACTCTATGCGTAGTGGACGCGCGTTATGCGCCTTCTCTGACGCCAAACATGCGCCGCAGCAGCGACGAGAGAGCCTTCGGTGATTTCCAGACGATGATCTTCATGCTTTTCCCTCCTAAAATCTGCGCAAACAGCCAAGCCCACAAAGAATGAGAAGAAATGCGACCAGAAACATCAGCGCCCCAACCGGAAAAACAGCCGTGATAAAAATGCCGAGCCCCAGCGCCAATGCACACAGCCCCACGCAGCGCCACGGGCCGGACGGCGGGCGCGGCGGCGGATTCGGAACCATGCTTCTCCCCCCTCTCCCGGCGTTCGCCTGCTCCATTCTATACAAAAGCGCGCAATGTGTTCCCGCTCTATCACGGCAAAGCGCCAAACTTTTCCGTAGGGCTTTGCGCAATACTTGACAATTTCCCCGCCCCGTATAGTATAAGAATTACTTGACTTTATCGCGGCTCTGCGGGCGTGTTCCGCACCGGCCGCAACGGAAAGGACGGTACCCTATGCAGCAAATGAGCAGCAGAAACCAGCATTTTACCGATTCCGTCATTCGCAGAATGACGCGCATCTCCAATGAGAGCGGCGCGATCAACCTGGCACAGGGCTTCCCCGATTTTGACCCGCCCAAGGAGATGACGGATCGCCTTGAGGTGGTCAGCCACGAAGGCCCCCACCAGTACCCCATCACGATGGGTGCGCCGAACTTCCGTCAGGCCATCGCGCGCAAGTGCGGCCATTTCATGGGCCGCACCATTGACCCTGAGACCGAGATCGTCGCCACCATCGGCTCGACCGAAGCCATGGTCGACACGCTCTTCGCCCTGACCGATCCGGGCGACCGCGTTGTGATGTTCTCCCCGTTTTTTGAAAATTACCGTGCCCAGACCATCATGGCGGGCTGCGAGCCGGTCTTTGTCCCCTTGAACCCGCCGACGTTCTCTTTCGACCCGAACGTACTGGAGGACGCCTTCCGCGGCGGTGCAAAGGCCATCATCATCTGCAACCCCTCGAACCCCTGCGGCAAGGTCTTCACCGAGGAAGAGCTCAGGATCATTGCCGAGCTTTGCGTCCGCTACGATGTTTACGCCATCATGGACGAGGTGTATGAGCATATCATCTACGATGGCCGCAAGCACGTTTATATGAACAGCCTCCCCGGCATGTGGGAACGCACAGTGTCCTGCTCCTCGCTTTCCAAGACCTATTCTATCACCGGCTGGCGACTCGGCTACGCCATCGCGCCGGAGCCGATCATGACGCGCATCCGCCAGTATCACGACTTCACCACCGTCGGCTGCCCGTCCCCGCTGATGGAGGCCGCGGTCGTGGGACTCAATATGCCGCTAAGCTACTACGATGAATTCGGCGCGCACTATGCACACATGAAGAAGATCTTCACCGATGGCATGCGCAGCATCGGCATTCCCTTCACCGATCCCGAAGGCACATACTTCGTACTGGCCGATATTTCTCCGTACCTCAAAAAGGGGCAGAGCGATGTTGACTTCTGCGAGCAGCTCGCACGCAAGGTCGGCGTCGGTTCGGTGCCGGGAAGCTCCTTCTTCAGCGAGCCGATCAACAACATCATCCGCCTGCACTTCGCAAAAAAAGACGAAACACTGTATGCGGCGCTCGATCGGCTGAGCCATATCAAAGACCTGATGTAAGACATTGATACGAAAAAAAACTCTCTTCCGCTCGGAACAGAGTTTTTTCTATACAGCGATTTTGCTTTACAGCAATGATTCCATGCTGATTTGCTGGTCATTGGCAGGAGCAGCGTTCGTTTCCCCATCCGGCCCGCCGAAGCGAGAGATGAACGCTTCCTCGGAAAGCACCGGAACACCCAGCTCCTTGGCCTTCTTCGTCTTTGATGAGCCGGACTCCCCGTCGTTGCTGACGAGATACGACGTTTTTCCCGAGACGCTGCCTGCGACCTTGCCGCCCTGCCGCTCGACATAGGCCTTGAAGTCATCGCGGTTTTTGAAGGTGTGCACGTCGCCCGTAATGACAAAGGTAAGTCCTTTACAAGTCCCGTCGTTTGCGACTTTTGGTGCAACCTCATCCACGAGAAGTTCATGCATCAGACGCTCGAAAAGCGCGCGATTCCCCTCGTCTGCAAACCAGTTCAAAAGCGCGTTCGATCTTTCCACGCCGATGCCGTCTACATCCTCAAAGCCCTCGCCGCTCTCGATACGCGCAAGGAAGCCCTTCGTGCCGAGTGCCGCAATGAGCTTTTTGCCCGCATCTGTGCCGATGTTCGGAATGCAGAGCGCAAAGATGAGGTGGACAGGATCAGCTTTGCGGCTTTTTTCGATGGCCGCCATCAGGTTGGCGCAGGACTTTTCGCCAAAGCCCTCGAGCGCGACGATCTCGCCTGCGTGGTCGTTCAGATGGTAGAGATCCGAAAAATCGCGCAGGTAGCCGCGGTTGACAAACTCGTGCAGCGTCTGCACGGAAAGACCGTCAATATCAAGACCCGCCTTGCTCGCAAAACGAACAAAGCGCTTTAGGTGCTTGGCAGGACAGTTTGCATCGGTGCAGCGCAGCGTCTTTACGCCGCTCACCGGGCTGACGCGCACCTCGGTCGCCGCGCCGCAAACGGGGCAGGCGCTCGGGATCTCGTAACTTCCCTCCGCGCGCACGACCGCGATGCACTTCGGAATGATCTTATTCGCTTTGATGACACGCAATTTCGTCTTCCTGTCCGCGCCGATGCCGAGGCGCTCGAGCTCGCTCACATTGCAAAGAGACGCCCTCGAAACGGTCGTCCCTTCAAGCTGCACAGGATCAAAGACCGCAACCGGTGTGATGGTCGACGCCGCGCACGACCATTCGATATGGTCGAGCACGGTCTCGGCGGATACGTCCGCCCACTTGTAGGCAAGACCTGCGCGCGTGGCGTGGTGCCCCGTCACGCTGCCGGTCGCGGCGTAGTCGGTATCGTCATAGGTGATGACAAGGCCATCGACAGGAATGCCCATCTCGCCGGAATCGACCTTCTTCGTCCAGCGCGCAATGGCGTCCGGCAGATGCGCCGCGTCCGTTTCCTCGCGTTCAACGGTCGTAAAGCCCAGCCGATCGAGGTAGTCCATGCGCGCGCCCCAGGAGCGGAGCTCCTCGTCCGTATGGACGAGCGTGAAAGCGTTGAAGGTCACATTGCGCTCACATACTTTGTCGAGATTCGTCTTGTCGAGTGCCAGCGTGCCGGCGGCAAGGTTGCGGGGATTCGCGTATCGGTCGTCCGCGTCCTCAAGCGTATCGTTGATGGCCTCAAAATCCGCGTAGGAGATGGTCGCCTCGCCGCGCACGACAAGGTGTCCCTTGTCCGCAATCTTCGCGGGAATGCCGCGGATGGCAACGGCCATATAGGTGATGTTCGTGCCGACGGTGCCGTTGCCGCGCGTCAGAACGCGCGTGAGCTTCCCGCCGTCGTAGGTCGCAACAAGGGTAGAGCCGTCGAGCTTCCACGAAAGCCAGATCGCGCGCTCCCCCGCCCAGTCCTGCAATTCCGCTACCTTTTTCGTCTTGGCGAGCGAAAGCGCGGGGTATTCGTGCGCTTCCTTCTCCCCCTCGCCGTCCATTTCGTTCCCGGAATGGCTCGTCACCTGCGTGGGACTGTCGGGCCGGACGTAGCCGGTCTCTTTTTCAAGAGCGGTCAGCTCGTCAAAAAGAGCGTCCCACTCGTAGTTCGTCATCTGCTCCTCTTGCCCGCCGTAGTAAGCGTCGGAGGCGGCATTCAGCCGTGTTACGATCTCGTCGATCCGGATATTTTTGTCCATAGTGCGTTCCCTCTCTCCGGCGGTGCGCAAAAGGCAGTCAGCCGTTGTTCATGATGTAATCTTCCGCGTTCTGCTCCATGTCCGCGCCGTTGCTGAAATAGGTGTAATTGTCCGGCACAGAGCCGACGATAACGGTCTCCGCCACGGAATAGGTGTTGCTGAGCTTTGTTGTCGTGGAAAATCCGGGCAGCAAAATGCTGACATAGACGTCCACCACAAGATAGATCTGGTGCTTGGTCTGGTTGATGCCCGCCGACGTGAACGTATTTTCAAAATGCGCGCTCGACGAGCCGACCGACTGCATCCGCACCCGAATGAGCGGCCCGCGCCCCGAGAGAAACGGTGAGCCGAGCAGTGTGCCGACCGGCACGGAAAGCTCCTTGGTCGTCACCTCGGAGAGCTTTTCCAGCACCTCGTCGATGATGGCGGATTGCAGGCGGTTGCATTCCGCCATGTTGCTCTTGACCGCCGTAATCCTGCCCTCATTGTCTTTTTCAAAGGAAATGAGCTGATCGTAATCCACGCCGCCGCTGTAGATCGTTTCATTCACGGCGGCGGTGACGATACCGTTGACCGTATTCGACACCCGCGCCGTTGCAAGCGACGTGAGCACGGGCTTTAAGTGCGTCATCGCAACGACGGTGAGCGCCAACAGTACTGCCAGCAAAATGAGCGCCAACAGCAGCGCGCGTTTTTTGCCAGAAAGCAGCTTTCGCCTTCGCATCGGCTCCACCTCGATTCGATGAAGCCTATGACAGCACAGCTTTTCCCTATTCCGGCAGCGCCATCACGAGCTTTTTGAAGGCTTTCCCGCGCTCCATAAAGTTCGTAAAGCAGTCGAATGCTGCGCACGCGGGCGAAAGTGTCACAATATCGCCCGTTCCGGCACGTTCGTAAGCGGTCTGTACACAGGCGGCAAGATCCGCGCAGCGCATGATCTCGGGAAGATCCTCCTCGCGCGCGTTCTCGCGCAGCGTCTTTTCGATGGCGTCTGCCGTCGCGCCGCACAGGATGAGCAGCTTGACATGCTTTACCACTTCCGGTGCAAGGGGTGCAAAGGAGATATGCTTGTCATATCCGCCCGCGATCAGAATGACCTTTTCATCAAACGCGCGCAGCCCCGCGATGGTGCGCGTGGGACTTGTGGCAATGGAATCGTTATACCACTTCGCGCCGTGCAGCGTGCGCACATATTCGATGCGGTGCTCCACGCCCGCAAAGCTGCGCGCAGTCTTTCGCATCACGTCATAAGGTACGATGCCGTCCAGCGCCGTCACAGCGGCAAGATAGTTTTCGACGTTGTGCAGCCCCGGCAGGCGAATATCCGAAACGCGCATGACCTCTTCCTCATGTCCGTTATGACGCAGAACGATCGCGTCACCGCGCAAAAACGCGCCGTCCGCGACCGCTTCGCGGCGGCTGAAAAGGCGCGTGTGCGCCTGGGACTTTTCAGAAAGCGCGCGCGTGATGTCGTTATCCTCATTAAAGATGGCGATGTCGTCCTCGCGCTGGTGGAGATAGATATTCTCCTTCGCCGCGATGTACTCGTCCATATCCTTGTGCACATCCAGATGGTTCGGCGCAAGGTTGGTCATCACCGCGATGTGCGGCGAGCACTTCATATCCAGCAGCTGGAACGACGAGAGCTCAACGACCGCAACATCATCGCGCTTCATCTTCTCCGCGTCGCACAGCAGCGGGTGGCCGATGTTGCCGCCGAGGTAGACTGTCTTCCCCGCCGCGCGCAGCATTTCTGCAATGATGCTCGTGGTGGTGGTCTTGCCGTCGCTGCCCGTCACGCCGATGATCGTGCAAGGGCAGACCTCGAAAAAGATCTCCATCTCCGACGTCACGATGCTGCCGCGTGATCTCGCTTCGAGCAGCGCCGGAACGTCCGGCCGCATGCCCGGCGTGCGAAAGACAACGTCCGCGCGCAGATCGTCAAGATATGCCTCGCCCAGATGCAGCTGCGCGCCCAGTGCTTCCAGCTGCGGCGCACGCTCGCCAAGCGCCTCGCGGCTCTTTTTGTCGCAGGCGATGACCTGCACACCGCTGCGGCACAAAAGCTCGATGAGCGGCGTGTTGCTCACGCCGATGCCGAGCACCGCTGCTGTTTTTCCCCGCAGGGAAGCTAAATAGTCCTGTATCGTCATGGCTTTTTGTCCTTTCGCCAAACATGCAAAATCATTATATAGTATAGCGCAGGCCGGAAAAAATAGCAATGGATTTTCCGTTGACAAGCTCCACCCGATGGGCTAAAATAGTTGTGCGAGTATAACAGACAGTCGCGCGGCGAAGCCGAAAGGCTCGCTGTGAGGAAAGTCCGGGCTCCACAGGGCAAGGATAACGGGTAACGCCCGCCCAGAGTGATCTGAGGAAAAGTGCAACAGAAATAGACTACCTGCGCACTTTGTCTTTCCGGGTTTGCAGCCAAAGCGCAAGCGGTCTCACCGCTTACGTCTTCCCTCCGGCGTGATGGAGGCAGAACGTGCAGACCGGGAAAGGCAAAGTGCTGCGGGAAAAGGTGGAAAGGTGCGGTAAGAGCGCACCCGTCGGCTCGAGAGTGTCCGATGCTGTAAACTCTATCCGGAGCAACACCGGTATGGGAGCAATAAGGCTTGCCCGGCCGCTCCCGGGGTGGCTAAAGCGCCGCGGCAACACGGCGCGTAGATAGATGACTGTCAAATACAGAACCCGGCTTACAGTTATGCTCGTGCAAAATATGAGAGGGACGGCGTGATTCGCCGTCCCTCTCGTCTTTTTCTGATCAAAAGAGTCCGGCAGGTGACTTTCCTGCCGGACTCTCTTTTTATTTATTCAACTTCCTTCTTGCCGATGCGGATGAGGCGCACGATCACGGGGCTGAGCACTGCGTTGAACAGCAGCTCAAAGATGAAGTTCGCGCCCACAAGGCCAACGATCATATACTGGCCGACGTTTGCGCCAAAGCCCATCGCATCCGCCCAGCCGCCGATGGTCTCCATAAAGAAGAGCAGGCAGCCGATCAGGAACACGCCGGTATTGACCACCGGGCAGACCACAGCGGCCACCGCCACGGCAAGCGTGCGGTTCTTGTTCTCAAGCGCCTTGTAGACAACGCCGGAGAGGAAGCCCGCCAACGCACCCTTGACAAGCACCGTCAGGATCGTGCCGAGTGCGTTGACGCCGAGGAATGCCGCCGCATCTCCGCTCACCAGGACGACCACGCCAAAGACAAAGCCAAGCCACGCGCCAGCACCTGCGCCGTAGAGCGCCGCACCGATAACGACCGGCACCAGCACCAGCGAAACGCTGAACGTGCCAAACTTGATGAAGCTGCCAAGAAGCTGCAGCACAATGACGATCGCCGTAAACAGGCCGAGGCCGACGATCTTCTGCGTGTTGTTGTTCTTACTCATAAGATTCTCCTTTCACCCAGACGTCCTGCGCATGGGGCCATACAGCAGGAGCGCGCCGCAGAATCTTCTCCTCGTAGCGCACCTTGTTTTTCTGCCGAAAACGGACGTCCGACGTGCAGAGTTATAATACCAAACAACGGGAATAATTTCAAGTGGAATATTTATATATTTTTATAACATATCCATATAAGTCAGGCGGCAAAAAAGAGCTTGAGAAAATCTTCTCAAGCTCTTTTTTTCGGTTATGCATGTCACAACAGAAGCTGCCATATACGCCGCAGCAGGACAAAGATATGTCACAACTGCACACTCTTCCCTGCTGAAAAAGTCAGAGCTTGCAAGGGATTTTAGTCCTGGTCCCAGTTGTGGTAGGTGTTCTGGACGTCCTCGTTATCCTCGAGCATATCGAGGAGCTTTTCCATGTTCTTGATGTCCTCGTCGCTCTCGAGCTTGACGTAGGTCTGCGGGACAAGGCTGATGTCCGCGCTGACGAACGCATAATTCTTCTCCTCAAGCGCCTTGACCACATCGTTGAACGCATCGGGATCGGTCGTGATCTCGAAAACGTTGTCCTCGGCATTGAAGTCGTCGGCACCGGCGTCGAGCGCGTCCATCATCACAGCATCTTCATCGTAGTCGCCGTCCTCATTGTCGATGATGATCACGCCCTTACGGTCGAACGACCAGCTGACGCAGCCCTGCGCGCCCATGCCCTTGCCGTACTTATCGAAGTAGTGGCGGACCTCCGGCGCGGTGCGCTGGCGGTTGTCGGTCAGTGCCTCGACGATGACAGCCACGCCGCCGGGGCCGTAGCCCTCGTAGGTGACGGACTCGTAGTTGTCGGTGTTGCCCGAGCCGAGCGCCTTGTCGATGGTGCGCTTGATGTTGTCGTTGGGCATGTTGGCAGCCTTCGCCTTGGCAATGACGGTTGCGAGACGGGAGTTATTATTGGGGTCGCCCGAGCCGCCCTGCTTAACGGCAACGATGATCTCCTTGGCGATCTTAGTGAAGGCGGCGCTGCGCTTGGCGTCAGCCGCGCCCTTCGTCTTTTGAATATTGTGCCACTTGGAATGTCCGGACATGATGTGATCTCTCCTTACAGATAGTATTGGATGGCATCTCGGTGAGACGCCGATATGACGGTCTTGATCTCCGGGAAGTGCTCTTCCAGATATGCCTTGATCGCCGGGCAAACGACGTTCTCCGTCGGAAAATGCCCCGCGTCGATCAGGTTCAGCCCCTGCGTATCCAGAAAATCGTTGTAGCGCAGATCGCTCGTTACAAACGTATCGCAGCCCTGCGCAATGGCCTGCGGGATGTATTCGCCGCACGCGCCGCCGCCGACGGCCACGCGGTGTACCCGCCCGCTGCCGCGGCGATATCGCAAGCCGCTGCAACTAAGTGATTCTATCACATCTCGCAGGAACTCTTCAAGCCCTTTTTCGCAGGAAAGTGTGCCGATCCGGCCGATTTTTTCGTCATTGAGCAAAAAAACATCGTTCAGGCCAAGTTTTTTCGCCAGGCAGTCGTTCACGCCGCCGTCCGCGGCGTCCAGATTCGTGTGCATGCAGATAGCGGAAACATCGTTTTTCACAAGCGTCATCAAAAGGCCGCCGAGGCGCGTATCGCTGCGCAGGGTCTGCATTTCGCGCTCGTGCCAGCGAACGTTCATCACCGGGTGGTGCGACACGATGAGCTGTGCGCCGAGGTCAATGGCCTCCTGCACCACGCGCTCGGTAATATCAAGTGCGACAAGAATGCGCTCGACCTCCCGCTCGGGATCACCGACAAGATGACCGACATTGTCCCAGTCCATCGCGCTCTCGCGCGGCGCCCAGGCAAAAAGACTCTGCTCCACTTCACATACGGTTGCCATGCTCCCACTCCCCTTTCCGCTTTCCGATCTCCTCAATGAGACCTTGCAAACGTGCCATGCGCGCGTCCCTGTCTGAAAGCGACGAAACGGCAAGCCCGTCCCTCGCTCGCTCAAGCTTTGCAAGATGCTGCGAAAGATATTCCCCATACAGCGGATCGTCGCGCAGCAAAATACCGGTCAGCGCGTCCTCTTCGCTCAGCGCGCTCACCTCTCCGCCGGTAACGCGAAAGACAACATAAAGCTGCTCCTTGTCGCGCACGAGTTTCTCCTCCAGAAAGCGATAGCCGCTCTCACAGAGCCAGCGGCGCAGGAGATCCACCTTCGTCTGCGGCTGCAAGATGAGCGTATGCGTGCCGTCGCGCGTCCACGGCGCGGCTTCCAGAATGCCGATGATCGTTTCTCCGCCCATGCCGGCGATGGCAACCGTGTCGCACTCTTCGCTCCCGATCTTTGCAAGCCCAGGACAGAGGCGGAAGTCGATGCACGCCGTCACACCGTACTCCGCAGCCGTCGCGCGCGCGTGGTCAAGCGGCAGCGCGTTGATGTCCGACGCGATGGCGCTTTCCATGCGTCCGCGCTGCAAGAGCCAGACCGGAAGATAACCATGGTCGGTGCCGACATCGGCAAGCCGCGCGCCCTGCGGCACAAGATCTGCGAGGCATTGCAGCCGCGGCTGAAGCTGTAATTCTTTTTTCTCCACTGATCCTGTCTCCTTTTGCTGAGCGAATAAGACGCATACGGAAAAACCGTATGCGTCCTTTTCTTATTCCTTGACGGGCTTGTTGGCCTCTTCATTCACGAGAGCCAGCAGCTTGTCCACATCAATGCCATGGACCATGCAGGCCTCTTCCACCGTTTCGCCGCGGGAGCTGGGGCAGCCCAGGCAGTGCATACCGATCGACAGGAAGATCGGCGCCGTGTGCGGCGCAACGTCCAGAATGTCGCCGATGATGGTATCGCGCGTAATTTCGATCATTTCGATTCACCTCCGTGAAAATTGCTGAAGATAGTTTATCCCATTTTTCGCACTTTTTCAATAGGAAATGAGAAAAAAGGAAAAGGAAGCAAACACAAACTGTGAAAAGGCCGGCATAAAAAAGGAAAGTGTCCGCAAAAGCGGACACTTTCCGTATCAGCAGTTACAAGAACTTACTGCTCAGCGCGCATCTTGGCGAAGCACTCGCTGCAGTAGACCGGACGGTCGGACTTGGGCTCGAAGGGAACCTTGGCCTCGCCGCCGCAAGCTGCGCAGACTGCGGTGAAGTACTCACGGGGACCACGGGCGGCGTTCTTGCGAGCGTCGCGGCAGGCCTTGCAGCGCTGGGGCTCGTTCTGGAAGCCGCGCTCCGCGTAGAACTCCTGCTCACCGGCAGTGAACACGAACTCGTTGCCGCACTCTTTGCAAACTAAAGTCTTGTCTTCGTACATGATTTTACCCTCTCTTTGAATCAGAAAAAAATATATGCGTTCAGCGTTTGCTGATATCGCCGGAAGAAATGTGCTGTGCAGCCTTGCGACGGACGCGCTGCACGGCGTTGTCCACCGATTTTGGGGACTTGCCAACGGCCTTTGCGATCTCGTGACAGGAAAGGCCCTCCAAATAGTACCCTAAGATCTTCGCCTCGAACTCGGACAACTGCTTGCGGGTACTCTCGAGTAAGCTCTCCACGTGATCCCGCTCTGCAATGAGGAGCTCGGGGTCTGTGTGGCTGGGATCCAAAGTACCGGTGGTGTAAGAAGAACTGTCAAAGAAAGGGGTATCAAGGGATATGGATTCGTTCAGCGGATAATGCTTGCCGCGGGACGCGGCACGGAGCGCGGAAAACAGGCGGCTGCGAATGCAGATCTCTGCATAGGTGTGAAACGACGCCGCCTTGTCTGCGTCATACTCCCGTATCGCCTGAATAAGGCCAAACATTCCCTCCTGGATGAGGTCTTCCCCATCGCCGCCGGCGAGGAAAAGAGGACGCGCACACGCGCGCACCACGCCGTAGTACCGCGTGACAAGAAGCTCTTCTGCTTCCCGCTGCCCCGCGGCGGCCATGGCGCAAAGCTGCTCGTCTGTGCAGGCGGCAAGCTCTTTATGCTGGCTCTCATTCTGATGATACTGCATGTATTATACCTTCTGTGCTTAGGTTTTGTCAAGTATTTACGAAAATTCAGTATTAGCGCTAACGGTTTTAGAGCATTTTTATCACATTCACCAAATTCTCAGCCGCGAGAAGCGCAATTTGTTCCGTTTTTGCCTCAACCATCACGCGAATCAGCGCTTCCGTACCGCTCGGACGGACAAGCACACGACCCTCGCCGGAGAGCTTCTCTTCCTGCAGCGCAACCGCTGCAGCCAGTGCATCGGAGGCCATGATAGCGTCCTTCACGCCGCGCTCATGTGAAACAGGAACGTTGAGCAGCACCTGCGGGTACTGCGGACAGACAGAGGCAAGCTCGGAAGCCTTTTTACCGCTGCGTGAAAGCACGTCGAGGAATTGCAGCGCCGTGAGCTGGCCATCGCCGGTGGTGGAAAAATCGGTAAAGATCGTGTGACCCGACTGCTCGCCGCCGAGTTTATAGCCGCACTCGTTCATCTTTTCAAGCACATTGCGGTCGCCGACACTGGTACAAACAAGACCCACGCCGTTTTTGCGGCAGAACTCATGCAGCCCCAGATTCGACATCACCGTTGCCACGATCGTGCCGCCGCTGAGCTTGCCGCGACGCTTCATATCCGAGCCGCAGACAGCGAGCACCTTGTCACCGTCGATGATGCCGCCCTTCTCGTCAACGAGAAGGCAGCGGTCGGCATCGCCGTCGAATGCAACACCAATATCGTAGCCGCCCGCAACGACCTTGGCGGCAAGATCATCAAGATGCGTCGAACCGCAGTGGTCGTTGATGTTTACGCCGTCCGGCTCGCGGTGGATGAAGTCACAGAAGCAGCGGAAGCGTCCGAACAGCTCCGGCGCAGTCGCGGACGATGCGCCATTCGAGCAGTCCACAAGCAACCGAAGGCCGGAAAGGTCGCTCTCGATCGTGCCGGCAAGATGGTCGATGTAAGCCTCGCGGGACTGACGTAACCCGTGGCGCAGTACACCGATCTCGCCGTGCGTCGCAGCAGGATAGATATCGGTGAGGATTTTCTCCTCCACCTGCTCTTCAATCGCGTCAGGAAGCTTATACCCCTTCTCATTGAAAACCTTGATGCCGTTATGCTCGTAGGGGTTGTGCGAAGCGGAGATGACAATGCCCGCGTCCGCCCCCTTGAGCACAGTGAGATACGCAACCGCCGGTGTCGGCAGCACGCCGAAGGGCATCACATCACCGCCAACGGAGCAGATGCCCGCGATCAGCGCGCTTTCCAGCATATCGGACGAAATGCGCGTGTCCTTGCCGATGGTGATGACCGGCTTTCTGCCCTTTTCCTCCTTCAAAACGGCCGCGATGGCCTTGCCCGTGCGGAACGCGAGATCGGCGGTCAGATTCTCACCGACAACGCCGCGGATCCCGTCGGTACCAAACAGTTTTCCCATAATATGTTCCTCGTCTTAAATTTAGATTCGCAAAATGCAATAAAGCATTTTCCCTTTACAAGCTGAGCTGTTCCGGCACTTCTTCTATGCTCTTCGGCACGGAGAGCCCCAAGTGCTCATAGGCCTTGCACGTCACGCAGCGCCCGCGCGGCGTGCGCTGCAAAAAGCCGAGCTGCATCAGATACGGCTCGTAAACGTCCAGCAGTGTCACCGCCTCTTCCCCGATGGTCGCTGCCAAAGTCTCAATGCCGACCGGGCCGCCGCCGTAGTTTTCGATGATGGCGCGCAGCATGCAGTGGTCAATGGGGTCAAGCCCCAGATCGTCGATCTCGAGCGCGCGAAGCGCCTCGTCCGCTACTTTCCTCGAAATCATGCCGTCAGCCTTCACGTCCGCAAAGTCGCGCACGCGGCGCAGCATGCGGTTGGCGATACGCGGCGTACCGCGCGAGCGGCGCGCGATCTCAAGCGCACCCGTCGGATCGATCGCAACATTCAGGATGCTCGCCGAGCGCGTGACGATCTTTGAAAGCTCCTGCGGCGTGTATAGTTCCAGGCGCAGCGTAACGCCGAAGCGGTCGCGCAGGAACTGCTCGGCCTTTTTTGCGTTCTGCAAAATGCTGTCCTTGCCGTTGGCCTTGAGCCGGATGACGACGGCCTCGTCCGTGACCTCGTAGCCTGCTCCTGCCAGAATGGCGGCAGACGGCGAAAAGGCGCGGATAAACACCTGCGCCAGATCGCGGAAATCCATATTCGGACTGTCTCTTATACACATCTGACGCTGCCGACGATCGCATAAG